>JAABUU010008388.1_pt1 | contig 10291 bp, 11 predicted proteins | sample 5559301 | NCBI WGS metagenome assembly JAABUU01 (sample SAMN10711884, study PRJNA513360) | rock metagenome | isolation source: Antarctica rocks | place: Antarctica: Victoria Land, Richard Nunatak white | reverse complement strand
CACCTCCACCACCCAAGCCAAAACTCCCCCCCACCCCCGCAAAACCCAAATCTCAAATCCCCATCCCCCCCCTCTACCCTACAACCCACTCATCACATCTCCCCCCCCCCAACCCGCCTCTATCCTCATATATATATATAATAAAATAGAATCAAAATCCCCCAAAAAACTCCAAAATTCCAAAATGAGAAAGGAAAAACATCGAGATGGGTGGTTAGAGAAGCTTTTGAGTAAACTTGGGTCGATTTTGTTTTGGCGAAGCGGTAGGAGAAGGGAGGGTTGGTTTGGTTTTGGTGAGAGTTGGGCATGTGTAGATGCTGTGGCGGGGAGATTTGGCCTTTTGCCGGGTTGGGGGTTTGTTGGGCATCCATTTCATTCTATCCCACATTTCCTTTTTTCTTTTAAAACTGTTCACCCACCATCCCACACCCATTTCCAAACTCTTGTCCTTCTTCAACAATTTCATTTTCCCAACCCCCCCTTCTCTCCTCCCTCATCTGTATACTTCGTCAAACCCGTTCGAAACTCTTGATGACGCTTGCTTGGATTTTGTCTGAGTGCGGTAAAAGTTACGTTTTTGGGGGAGGATATTTACATACTGCAGCTACATAGATGGCGATGTATACCTAAATCAATCGGGCAAGTCGTGGGTGCTGTTCGTTTTCACGGGGGGAGGGTGGGGATGGAAAGATTGTGGGTGGGTTGATTTGGCATAGCTGTAGTAGTTGTAGTGATGGTAATGATATCGATAGCTACTACCCCCGCTCCCAACCCCCCAAAACCCCATCCCTCTCTCCCCTAACAGCCCACGAAAACCGAAGAAGCGAAGAAAAAGTGATTAAAAAGCAACGAGCAGGCGGGTAAGCGTCGTTTGGTTATAACAAAAAGCAACAGCTGAACTCAAGCACGAGGATTAGATACAAAGGACTTGAATCTATGTGGGGGGGGGAAGGGTTGATGAAGGAAAAGTGGGGCGGAGGAAAGGTGTGGAAGGGATTGCTGGGGTTGAGGTGGAGGGAAAGATGGAAGATAGAAAGTGTGAAGGTGAAGGTGAAGATGGAGAGGAGAGGGAGGGGATAGATAGACGAGCCACGAACAGGTATGAAAAAGAGATGTGAGAGTGTAAACAAGATTTTCAGAACTGAAAAGGAGTCTTTTTTTCCCGAAGAGAACAAATATAGGGATTTCAGACTCCCAATGTCCATTTCTTTGCTCGTTTTAGAAAAAACAAAAAAACAACAGGAACCGAGAAACGCTGCATCTGTGGGAAGTTGCGACAGGGAGTATATATCTTGCAGAGTAAAGTATTCTTTTGGGGGGGGGGGAATAAGGTATACAGAGATCTTGAAAGCGGGGGGGGGGGTTGGAAAGATTGAGGGAGGAGAGCGTTGAGGGGACGGGGATGTCGACTTGGCTTTTTTTTGGTCGTGGTGACGCTTTGTATGCTATTGCGATAAAAAAACTGGGGAAGGGGAGATGGAGGAAAAAGATGGGTTGGGATGGGGCGGGGTTCGTGGGTAGGAGACGTAGGTTGGAAGGATGGGAAGAGGATTTTTCTAGGGAGTTTTAGAAAATGAGGGGGTGTGGATGGGGATATTGGGGGTTTTCTGATACTGAGAGGGAAGGGTGAAACGACTTTGTTGGGGGGGGAGCGCCCAGGTAGGGGATGGATGGAATGGAGAGACGGGGGATGGGAGGAGTGTTGGTTTTGGGGTGGAGGGAAAGCTGGAAGGGTGAGGGCGTCTGAAAGGCGTGGCGAGCTGCTTCTGTTTGTCACATTCGAGTTCGAGATTAAATAGACACGGGTTATAAGATCTGAAAGGGGGTTTTTGGAAAGTGCAGAGAGGGAGTGGGTTTGGTGCGGCAAAGTGGTGAGAGTAGAGAGTGGCGAGGGTTTAAAGGGTTGTCGAAAGAGGTGGAAAGATTGTTGATTCGAAGATTTTCGAATCGTGAGGTGTTTTTTCTCTGCTGCGGTATAAGGGCGCATGAGGCAAGGAAGGGTTTTAATGGCGGTACGTGTAATAAGAGTCCAAACCGGTCAACCTAGTCGATCAGATCGGAGAATATACTTTCTAGCTTCGGGTTTTTGAGAGGATTGAAAGGGTTGGGATGGGGGTTGCGGGGGATGAAACGAGATATTGAGGGATGAGGGTAAGATGGAGAGGAAAGGAAAGACGGGGGGGGAGCGGGTTGTAGTGTAGTAAGTGACGGATTAAGAAGATGCAGGTGAAGCTCAGAGGAGGTTTTGTAAGAATTGACACGGTCGTTGATTCGAAGATGGAACGACAGTGGAGTTTCGGCGCTTTAGTGTAGAGCTATAAGGGAGTCGAGGGACGGAAGGCTTTGATGGTCGTACTTGTAGTATCATTCCAACCCGGTCAACCTAATCGATTAGATCTCAATAGCTTCTTCTCCGCTTCAAAACAATCGAGAGGCAATGCCAGGCTTCTCGCACGATTTAAAGTGAGGTATGCAAACGAGATGTCATAATGGGATTGAGGGATGGGTACGAGGTAAGGAGGTTTGGGGTATCTTTTTTGAAGGAGCAAGTGAAGATCCAAATGAAGTAGAAAAGTCGCCAAGTCACAATAATCAGCAGAGGCGGAGATCTAAGAGAGCAGATTATAAGACATTTGGGAAAGCCCATTAAGAAGATGAGATGAATAGATACAATCCAAAACCTGAGTTGCTTCTAATATCATACAGACAGCACGGGGCAGGTCATCAAATCGACGTATTAGATTTGTAACTATGTCGTCTTTCGTGCCTTTGCATCCACTATACAGCCATAAGAAACCTTATGCTTGGAGAACACACTCCTAGCAGCCTTGGCGCCACATAATGTAGGGCAGAACTTTTACGGTTTCCTACCAAATACGGAATACCGAGTGGTCAAACGAGGAAGCACCACCCTACCTACCTAGTCTACAACAGCCTCGGCTCTGAGCGAAGCGAACTGATAAGATAAGGATCCAATCTTCGATCCACAGGATTTCCAGAAGCAAAGTGGAAGAGGAGAGAACAGCGACCACCCTTTTATTTGGTACGATTGGTCGCTTTCACTGTGTGCGGCATTTAAAATGCTGACGGGAGTCAGCCTTGCAGGAGAAAGATGCACGCTAAACTTTGATCTTTAGCTCGCCAACGGAGCATCGCAGAGATTTCCCCATTAGGTAACAATCATAATCTGGAGATCCAAGTTAGGGGTTGATATGAGTTTCCCTTCGTTTTGGGCGTAGAGTTATCAGTGTTAAGGTAGGGATCTGTTTGTTGAGAGTCGACGAATAGATTCTATGAGCGCCATGCGAGGCCATTGTTGTGCGAGCGTGGGCTTTTTGCCTGGGGGTTGTTTGAGCTGTGCCAAAGTTGTAGGTAATGCAGGATTATGATTGGTATCATCCAACTTGGTCGAATCTTATGAAGTGAGGTAGATATTGATCTCCAAGCAAACCCTTACCTCAATTGCGGCAGATCGGCACCTCGGCCTTTGGTTTTAAGCGGATTTTTGCGAGCAGCAAAACCGGAGGCTGTTATGGCCGAAAATCCGAAGTCCGTTCACTCTTCGGAAAAACCGGAATGTTCAAACCTTTCTCACGGCCCCGTCCGTACCTTCTATACGTGCCGACATGCCAGAGGCTTTGATAGGCTGGCCGTTGAGGCAGTCGTGAGGGAGGTGGATACCTTATGGGGGATGGGGTACAGGGCGCTTGCTTATGAAGCCCCATCCAAATAAGAATTTCTGTGTCTCAAACTTCAATTCCGTACCTTGGACGGCTTGAAGGGGGGGGATGGAGCCGGGGGATAGGGCTTAGTTATGGGTTACGGGCTGCAGCACGTGGTTCACGCTGTTGAGAGATGATGTTCCAGCTGGGTTGTAGTCAGTAACCGAGACCTATCGTGAGCATTGGAATGGCCATGAGGAAGGAAAGCGCTGTAGGTAGCTGGATCCCTCCCATAGGAACTCGAAGATCTGGCGTCATCGATCTTGCGGAGAAGAGCAGAATTATATTCCCTCATCCAGCTTTGCTCGACCCGGTACAAGATGCCCTGCAAATGATAAGGGGCCTCCAGGGTTGCGGAATCTGCCAGGCGGAACAGCCTTTGAAATATTGCGAGATTGGCGTTCTTGTTTTGGAAGAACAGTGGCCGATCCAAGTACGTGGTCTGGGAAAAGTCGGTGTAGAGCCGGAGTAGGAGTGGTGAAGTGCTACAAAAGAAATGAGGAGTGTGGAGGATGTCAGAAGATGGCAGATGGAAGAGAGACCATTGGTCGCACCCACCTGGCGGTGAGGCTCCTGTTTCTCGGAGTTAAGGTTGCCGCGTGCGTGCCGAACCTCATAGGCGGGCACCATGTTCCCTCTCAACAACCTGCAGTAAGAAAGTAGTTCGGAGAAAACGTCTGGAAACGACCAAATGAGATGAGAGGGCCATTAGAAAACATCGTGCGAGAGCCGTTGCATTCACCTGGCGGTGAAACTCCTTTGGTGTGACCTAGAGCGATCTTGCTGGACACCAGTGCGCGGTCGAAGTGACAGATGCTGGCGTTATGTCCCTGGGGGCAGGTCTGCAGTATGAAAGCCAAACGGAGTATGAAAGATGCTTGTCAACATGTGGGTGTATACAAATGATCGAGGGCCTGAAATGCGCTGGGAAATGGCTGTATGGCGGCAGATACGTTGCCTTGCAACTGTTCCTCCCAAAGAAATTGTAAATGCTGACCCTATATCACCCAACACAACGCCAAATGCACCTAGTGATTACGGAATCCGACCGTGCGCCCTAGCGCTGATGCTCCTCCATTCCCACTAAAAACGAGTCTCACACTCTTCTCGTGTAATTACTGATCTAAACTCTCGAGTCCGCATCGCAAGCTGTTCTCGGTCACCAAGGCGCACATCATGCCATGCTGGTGTTCATCTCAAAAGCACCCAGATCGTCTTCAATCCAATTCGACATTGGCAGACACGGATTCGCTCCTCGTTGTAACGATCTCATGTTCTCGTAGGCCGAGGCGGCGTTGAAGGGTAGAAAATCCATCGGTTCGTCATAGATCAGGGGAGTCTGAATCCAGGAATTTGATTGAAATTGTAGAACATCCGAATCCATACTGGTCTCCATCTTGATCGACGTTGGTAAATGGCGAGTGTCTAGTGATGACTGAACCTGAGGACTTTGACTAGGAGGCGTAGGCGGGAACTGATTGAAGGTCTGTAGAGGTTCGTTGAAGAGGAGCTTGGGAGAGGATGGTTCGGCGAATGAGGTCTGACTTTGGTTATATTCCGATTCCGCGGAACTTGGTCGCTGCATTGGAAGAGCTCCATCTGCGATGAGGCGTTTTCGCATAGCGTCCACATTGTCCTCGAAAACCTCATAACTGATTTGACTATCCAGCTTGAGTGCACCAAGTCGGTCGAGGATGTCGTGCGTGAGTGGATGGCCATTATTGGAATTCTCCAGTGGAGCCCCCTTCCAGCCCTGATCGTTAACCAAGCGTTCGTATAATTCTTGTAGGCCATTGACCAGTTGAAGCTGCTGTTGCTCCAGCATCTCGACATAGCTGTGTGACACAGGTGAGCTGCGAGTGCCTGCCTAGAGACTCGAGAGAACCTACCCTTTTGGATAGACCTTGTCATGCGACTTCTTACGCTCTCCGAAGACACATATTGCATTGTCCGATCTACAACGACTGCACGGACTTGAGCCGTCACACTGGGGGGAAGGATATAAGCAGTGGAACTGTAATTGAGACGAGGGCCAATGTCCAACCTTTGATTTCTTCAATCTGCATCGATCACATGCCTTGCAGACTCGCTTTCGAGCATTGTTTTCACTATCAGAGGCTGGACTCATATGCGGTGACACCATTATCAAGAAACACGTGTCGAAGGGATATTGCAATAATAACAATCAATCAGGTAGGTAGAAGGTTATTAAGAGTAAAATAACGTGACGAATTATCGGAGGCGGAGCTCTTGGCAGGCGTACATTAAGTTGCGGTCAGCAACGGAGCGTCAGCAATACCGAGCGAGTAAATCACGCAAGCAGCAAGGTGAATAATAACAATAATAACAATAATAATAATAACAACAACGGCGGGGGGGATGGTTTCGAATATTGGTAGAATGCTAAGCGGGGGGACAATTGGATTATATAGATGGTAAAAGAAAGAAGCGATCTTCAGCAATTAATAACCCTCGGCAAGTGCTTTACAGTATGCACGTCGCTGACTTGTAACTAAGGTACTTTGTATAAAGTGACTTGTTGACTGTTCTGCTGCTGCTACCTTAGGCAGGGCAAAGAGCTAGGAAAAGGGTTGTTCTGCTCGCATATCGCGTCCGGGAACAGGGGTTGTTAGATGATAGGTAAGCAAGCACGTTGTATAAGGGGCAGGGCGTGAACATCAACGATTACCTTACTAGGTACTGATGGGAATAGAGACTTGGTGAAACGGGGGGAGCCAAGCACCAACCAAAGGCGTCGTTGAGCTGGTGGTCCATTATTACCAACCCGAGGTTGCACTTTCTCACATGGGAGGCAGATTACTGTATTATGGTTGTTCGATGCAAGACCCAGCAAGTGCAACATCTGATAAGCGTCGTGTTTGGCAAAAGGGAAAGGGAACGTCGTATCAGATCCTCTACAATTGGACCGACGCAAAGAGTTGCTCGTTCGAGGAGAGAGGAGAGGAAGACTAAGGCGGGATGTCGGTAGGCAGTCAGCTAAGCTACTTTGGGAAAGGCGCCGAGTGGAGTTAGGAGGCTCGGTCTTTTCGGTCGCCGTGTCTCCGACCGGGACGGACTGTGTTCAACGTCGATGGCATGCATAAGATGCACAAGATGCATAAAATGCGCAGCCGTGCTTCCGCCCATTGCATACGGTGTATAAACCATCCATCTACCTTAAGGTACGGATAGGCTATCACGGCTATGTACCTTGGAAGCACCAGAAGGGCTGTCCTGTTCCTTCCATGATTCGTTCGGTGGAAATGTGATACCGTCTCTAGCTGCATATGTAGCAGTATGTAGTACTGGACCCTGCAGTTTCTACTCGTACCCCACGGTTCAAGTTCAGAGGAAAAAGCAGAGTTAATGGGAGCAAAGTCCTTCTACTTGGCACCGATCGAAACATCTATCATCTATCATCTATCATATATCATACATCATATATCATACATCATATATCATACATCATATATCATACATCATATATCATACATGCACCGGATCTTAGAACTGCAGTCTTTTCGCCCTGGTCGGTACCGAAGCAACTCTCGTCGCATTTTTCAAAAAATCTGTTGGGCTTCAACGCACTCTCAACATTCGCCTTGTCTGCCCTTGATGATCTTTAGATATATTAGGCTACCTCTGCGACCTTTGCTTCGGCACACATCCGACAGCTACATCCATGATTTGCTGCTCTGTGTAACATTATGGGAACCTTGACTACAGGTCTCTACATTAAGACGACGCACGAAGGGCGTGAGGCGTCCATCACAAATTGTACTGATTGGCTTTCCTTCCACACTGCTGCCTAGTCAAGCCATCGAATATGCATATTTGATCCTTCTGCCAAAAGGCGTTCTTGATAAGACGTTGGAACCTTTCAGCAGGAAGCGTAATATTATACCGTATGCAAATGAACTTGATAACCCGTAATCCAGAGTTGTGTCAAGGACCGTTTATATTGACGACGAGGGATTCCTACAGCCTGAATCACGAGATCAGAGGTGCCGTTGTGGCTGCATGAGCATCTGCATACTACCGACACACATGCTCATTAAACTCGGTCGGAGGCCTAAAGTTCATGAGGAGACTGAGTGAACTCAGAAGACTTTATGACCCTTTCAAGAACCATTTCTTCTTCTGGTAATAAATGAGTTCTCAAGTCCGTTACGTCCATACATTGTTTAGGGAAAGCAAGCGATGCGCAAACAGTAGATTCTTCTTCAGAGCGGGCCAACTGCCAAATCGGACCCTGCCTATGAGGCTGGTGCTAGGCGTCGATGCGGGTTAAGCTCACATTGTAAACAATGAAACATACCAAGCAGCATGAACCTGCCAGGTCATTCACCAGAAGAGGGAATTCCCTGCGAAAGCTGATGTACATCTTATCCTATTGAATATTCCGCGCTGGCCACAAACCCGCTTTACATCCAATTGTCGAAGCAACACGTTGTCGAGCATGTCTTCCAGCTTGCATACGATTGCAGTGATAAGGCATTGTATTATAACTTTGACTCTAAACGGTGCGTATATCTCCCATCAGTTCCGGCCAAGGATCAAGAGACTATTAAGACTTCGAGGTTGAGAGCTTACGTGTTGGATCGAGAGTATATCGGGCGTTTAACTTGCTGATAGCCAGCTATCAAAGAAGAATTAGTGAAGAGGCATTGATGCAGGTGGTATTGATCGAGCACAGACCAGCCCGGCAGCTTCGGTGCTCTGAATGGTACCCAGCCCCTGCAAGCCGTTCTTCTCTCCAGGGCCAGGTTTCCGTTTGCCCACGGCAAACTTTGGGTAGAACGCATGGCGAATCTAATACATTTATAGGCGGCGGCGAGGTCTAAAGTCACTGTTTGAGGGATATGGAATTGATGGAATCCGCACAAGTTCTGGACTGTCGTTCCATCAAGCCTGAAATGGGAATGGGCAATCACTACAACCGATGATAGATGGCCGGTCACTCTTGCCAGTCCACCGTCATTTCCTATTTTTGGTTTCAATTCCGCATTTACGTTCAATTTGCTTCTGCGTTTCTGGTCTTATCATCCAACTTCTACTTCACCGCATAATTATCAGCATCCCCCATTCAGTCACAAAACCAGCCTTACGTATCTATCTTGGAGTATTTTAATCTAAAACCGTAAAAATTCATTCCCAGCCCGCGGTTAGCCCTCGAGCCACGTTACCGCATCTTTTCCAAACCCATTCAAGCCTTGCAGCAAACCCATCAGCGAGAAACACCAAACTCTCTCTCAGCTCCAGCTATCCCCATCAGAAGCCAGCCCCCACAGCCCCCCGAAATGCCCTCGACCTACAGTACTTCGACAGCATAATCTGCGTCACAACCCCCCCAGTCCCCTTCTCATCCTGGCCTCATCAATAATCCTTCTTGCTTGACTCCCTAATCCAAGATATAATCTCCTACCCGGCGCCTCCCCGTTCTCCAAAAACACTAATAACAAACCCCTTCCCCCCCCCTCAACCACAAAAATAAACAATCCCTCTCATTGAGCCAATCCCCATTCCACCCCAACCCCCACAGACCACACAATTCCCCCCCAGACCCCTCCCCCAACCCCAGCACCCAGCACCCATCCCCCTCCACTCCCACCGCCAACAGCATCGCCCACTTCATCTCGCGCCCCTTACCCCCTTCTCCCCCCTCCTCGCCCTCGCCACGCATCAGCAGTGGATCTTCGGCTGTGTACTTCTCGCTTCCTGCGTAACCCGCCCCACCCCCAAAGAAACTTGTAGAAGTAGCAGAAGGCGCGTAATGGGTGTTGTTGAGGGAGTGGGTAGGTAGGGAGGGGATGTATATGCTTTTGGCTATTGCGAGAGTTTAGGAATTGGGTTGAGATGGGTGCGTGGTGGAGGAGGGGGGTGGGAAGTGGGAAGTGAGGATACATATAGGCATTCCGGTACATTTTCGGTGGGCTTTTAGTATTGTTTATTGTTTCGTTGCTCTGGGGGAGTGCAAATTTGTGAATGACGGAAAAGATTGATTGACCTTGTAAATGACTTGAACGACTTTGGGAATCATGGGAGTGTTGGACAGTGTGAACCTCCCCAATAATAAATACCGTTCCCTTTTTCCCTTTTTTTCTTTTTCTTTTTCAAAAAGAAACGTTCACCCGGTATCGATAAGGCGCCCCAAACTCTTTCGTCGGAGAAAAAAAACGTCTGAATAAAGGAAGGGGGGGTTTGCTCGTTACGGACTTTTTCAAAATTCCCCCAAAAAAGATTCTCGGCTTTTAGGTTGGAGATGACTTTTAGTGCTGTGTTTACGTTTCTAAAACACTCACATCCTGAGTAAATCGCTTCTTAACATGAGTCCCGGGATTAGATATTCCGTCGTCGCTATGGGTGTCTAATATTTCTATGCCGCGAACTATTCATACGCTCAGGATATGGCGAGCTAGTTGAGAGATTGGCGGGGTGAGAGGGGTGGTGGGTATGTTGTATCGTGAGATTGATACTTTTGCTGTGGGCTGGGGGTTGGGTTGAGTATGGAAGGGTTTTTGTGGGAAAGGAGGGTTTGGGGGAGAGAGGAGGCGGGAGGAGGAGAAGGG
>JAABUU010008386.1_pt1 | contig 10293 bp, 5 predicted proteins | sample 5559301 | NCBI WGS metagenome assembly JAABUU01 (sample SAMN10711884, study PRJNA513360) | rock metagenome | isolation source: Antarctica rocks | place: Antarctica: Victoria Land, Richard Nunatak white | reverse complement strand
AGGAGAGGGAGGTGGAGGAGGAGAAGGTGCAGGGTGGGGTGGGGGGAAGCGGGGATGGGAAGGGCCGTGGTGGGGTTGAGGGGTCGAGATGACTGGGGTGGGGTGGGCGATGTCGTTGGTGTTGTGCGAGTGGGTGTGCGAGTTTGGATATGCGGTGGAGGTTCTGTAAGGCTAAGCTCGCCGCTGCGGGCTTGGAAAACGGAGAGGAGTCCGCTGGTGTGGTGATAGAGTTTTGTCATTCACCCTATTCGAACCAGGGCGAAGTAAGATATTAGTATCGCGAGTACGAGCGTGCAAAAGAGGGGACGCCGTCGCTTTGTTCAGAGCGACTTGTATATTAACACGTTAAACTACATATAAGCCAGAGCATCCTATCGTAGACAGAGAGCGAAAATGCGAGAGTGAACTGTGGACTTTAGGTTCCAACACAAAGTATTTCCATACGAAAAGCCGATGAAATCTCGGTGGTCCTCTCAGGGGGTAGGTGCGTAGAAGATGAAGGTATGGGTCGACTCGATCCAGTTGGATTGACCGGATTGATGGCGCCAAGCGGTAGTGCCAGTACGTCTGGATGACTCAGACGATGCAGACTCTGTCCGTATCGCGTTGAGAGATGTTCAATGAGGTGGAGAGTTAATTCGTTTGGAGAAATTGGACCGTTCAGCTTTCAAGACGATGCTCGCTGAAGTTCGATAGTTTCGGCGCAGTAGGGTTCCTAGCTTCGCTGGTGGTGTTCCGACCGCGGTCGGAAGGGTTTTTGGTGAATGATGTTCGTCTGCTTTATCAACGACCGAGGAGTGTACGAAAGCGTAGCGTCCTCCCGGCCGGTGTTCGTAGCTTAAGAGTGTCTTTCGTTTCGGGGGCTGCGACCATGGTGGGCCCTTGACGTTCGTCGCTCCCGATTAATATCGTTCTCGGCCATTGCGCAAGTCAAAGGGCACACGGCACGTCACGTACTGTGAGACAGCTCAGGCCTCCTCGTCAACGAACTTCTCCGTCTCCTCCAACGCCCTCAAGACCCCTTCCACCTCCTTCGGGACGCTGATGCCCCATACCCCTCCGCCCTTGACCACATCTCTTCCCTTCATCCCAACCTCCTTCCCGACGAGGTTCCTCCCCACCTTGCCCGGACCAACACCGATCCACCTTCGGACATTGTGCTCCTGGTCTAAATACTTGATGCTATCCCACCACCTCACCGTCTCCACGCACTGTCTCGCCAGTAAATCCTTCAACTCTGCCTTACTCTCGAACGGTCTAGCCGTGACGTTACTGACGCACGGCATGATGCCCGGGAACGAAACGTCGTCGTCTGTCTCAAGCATCCGCTTCATCGTCTCCGCCGCCGGCTTCATGATCGGACTGTGAAAAGGGCTATCGCTCTTGAGCGCAACGGCACGCGGATCGTGGCCTCCAAACTGGCGCAGCTGCACCAACAGCGTCTTGATCCTCTCCAGACTACCACTCAACACGATCTGATTCTTGCTGTTCTCATTGGCGATCAGCACCTGCTCGATCGGCGGCACATGGTAGCTGGAGTCGTCCCTGGACCCGGGACTCGCATGGCCCAAGAAGGCGTGGATCGTCTCGATCAACGAGTCCAGCCGATCGGGCTCGCACACCAGCGCCACCATGCCATACGCACCGCCGTCCGCCTCGGACACCTCGCGGGAGCACCGCGCCATCACCTCGGCGCGGCGCCGGACCAGCTTCAGCGCGAACGGGTAGGAGAGGTAGCCGCCTGCGACGAGCGCGGCGAATTCGCCGAGGCTGTGGCCGAGCGTGACGTCGACGCGCTCGTCGGTCTTGAATCCGAAGTCTTTCTCCAGCACCCGCAGCACCATGATCGAGGTCGCCATGATGGCGGGTTGTGCGTTCGCGGTGGCGGTCAGGGTGGAGTTGGGGCCGTCGGCGATGATCCGGCTGAGGGGGAATTGGACGAGAGAGTCCATTTCGTCGAGGAAGGGTTTGACGGTCTGCGGGAAAGCTTCGAGCCAGTCGGTGGCCATGCCGACTCGCTGAACGCCTTGACCTGTTTTCCAGGGTCAGCGACCTGGGTTGAGAGACTCGAGAGTTGGAGGGGTTACCGGGGAAGAATAGGGCTGTCCGAGGCCGGGGGGCGGTTTTGGAGGATGCCCATCTTTGCTGATTCCCTTTACCGAAGCCTCTGAGAGGCGGATAGATGTGCTGGGCGGAAGGGGGATGTCGCGATCTGGCACACTGCAGGCTATCCGGACTGTAGACGTTGAGCCGGCGAAGAGCCGGAGGCTTCGAAAGCCAATTGGTGTGACACCTCATGATGCCTTGTCAGTAAGATCGAGTGGGTGAGTTTGGAGTGTAAGTGGAATTGCAAAAAGGACGTTGATCATCTTGTTATGAGCAAGGTGATCGTTCCCATACCCGTATAGCATCAATCACCACTACTCCACTGTTGTGGATTATTACCGTATATTTCGGGACGAGCGAACCTCGGCATTTCCCGAGCATCCCCTTGTCCGTATTGAACAAGAATGCATGCATAGCATTAGGGTTATCTCGAACTCGATAAATATAAAGATGCTGCGGTGACTACGAACTGATCTATTGTCTGGTAGTCCCTCATATGGCTCATCTTGCCTCAGTAGCTTGTCGTTGGTAGTAGCGTCAGCTTGCTGCAGACGGTTGAGAGTAAACTGACTCGCCCGCTTCGATAAGAGAATCTACAGATTTTCAGAGCTGGAGTTATGAGAAAGAGCATTTGGGAGATCATCAACAACGTCGTCGACCCCTCCGGCAAAATCAGAGTGACATGTTGATTTTCTCTCGAATGTTATGACTATGGATTGAGCGATCTATGGTTATCATAAGCCGAGAACGTGCCTCATGGAAATGCAGAGGCATGTCAGATGTCTGCATATCATCCTGTGCAGGTACTGACAGACGAATTTCAGGCTTTCTGAGCTGCATATCAAGTGAAGAACGTGGTCGGCTAGAAGCGGGAAGTCCATGAGCATTCCGAGATTCTTCACGCAGTGAATGCCCTCCCAGACAGCAGTATGAGCATAGCCGCTGTAGGTAATGACCACGGTAGGGTCCTCTCCACGGCGGTTATTTGACGTATGCGGAGCTAAGAACAGAGAGGAAGGTACTGAAAAGTCGGCGTGAGCTGGGCGTTTGTTCGCTGTCTGGCAAGATCCATGCAAGACATTCATGCTTAAGAAGAAGACCGGACAGAGGCATAGATGCTGAGACAGGCCACGAGCTCCAGGTTTCGGACTGATGAGATCTTCAACGGTGATGATCTATAGATGCATCGGCAGTTTGCCACGTTCAAGTGCATGCCAAGTCAAGCCGTTGTGCAGATGATCGTCAGGCACATGTTTCTGAAGGAAAGACTGTCGGAGATGTAAGGAAGAGGTTGATTTAAGAGTGCGCAGGCCAGAAAGAAAGCTCGTGGAGTGATCTGAGCATCGATATGCTGCAAGCGGTCCATTAGTTATGGAGGTCGATCGGTGCTGCAATTACGCATGGGCGCGTGTCATGGAGGGAGAGGGGGAGGGAGCCTGGGTGTGCATGCATGAATATTGATGATCTCAATTCTTCTATGAAGTTAGTTAGCAATCCGCCATGATAGTCTCCCAACCAGCCATCAGTGTGTCTTAGTCTCGCTCCAGTCTTTCTGACAACAAACAAGTAGGGTGAATAATTTCTGGACCACACCTCCTCGCACATCTACGCCATCCCTGCGCATGCAGGGGTTATTGACGAGGCTGTGAGGCGTGGATCAGATAAGGCAAGGCATTTCTGTTAGGGGTCATACCCACTGCAGCGGGCGTGTGGTGGTGGTGTGCTTGAAGATTCCTCGTAGCAGAATTGATCCATACTGAGTAGTAGTGATAGGAGGTTGGTCATATACTGAGTACGGAGTACTGATATCAAATATTGGCCATGCCCTGAGACAATCACTGTCCTGCAACTTCGTCAGTCCCTGCAAAAACATACATATACTTGCCCACTGACATCTAACGTACCTGGTGGGTAGGGTTTGTAACACGTAGGACGACGCCTTGTCGATAGTCTAGGTAGTAAACTGAAGGTTCTCAGTCATGCTGTGGTCCGTTTTCGTTTACGTTTCCTGCTTGGCTGAAACAGCACAGCGCATACAGTCAGCGTGTGTTATGGCCAAACACATGTACGCTACTACATGCACCATTGTTAGCTCAATGCTGACGGACTATTCTTTCCCAAGGAACTTAAGGTACTTCATACTTCGTAACTACCTTAGGTACCTGAGGTACTTGTACCACCAGACACAGACATCCCAAGCGGGCTGGTAGCCGCGCCGCGGTCCGCTGCGGTCAGGCTGGGTGGAGGCGATCATTGGTTGAAGTTGAAATTGCTGCGCTTTGCAGCGCCAATGACAGGCGAGGCTGGCGAGAAAGCAAGCGGGAAGACAGCGCGACAGAACTGAAAATACACTTTCCCGACTGGAAACGTTAACACAATACTGATATGTAGCTAGCGATGGTATGGTCATGGCTATGGCTATGGCTTGCTTCGCAGAGTTACTCACATGTACATGATACTCACAGGACGGCCCGCAGAAAAACATGGCAGTTGCAGGCATCATCGTCGTCAGAAAGGCTCCGCTCCGTCATTACCTCCCTAACAGTATTTGAGAAAGTGTGGAGTACCACATGATAACATGATAAGAGTGCTCACTCAAGTACCTGTTACAGCCGCCTTTCCATACATGACTGTTTCATGACAGAGTGCTACTCTCGTTCTTGCATCCCCATACTTGGACCTTTTGCCTTCTGCCTTTCGGGCTCTTGGCTCATCGCATGAGGAGATTCTACCCAGTATAAGGTTTGCCAACATCAGAGAACGAGTAATAGGACTTGATCGATGGTGTTTTTCTGGTCGTTGCCCCTCTTCTGCAGCTTCGTCACTCGACCTTACTAGTTCCTATAGCCGGGATCTTCACACCTCTTCAGCGTTGGTTAGCTGGTGACGCTAGCGCCAGGACTGCCTCGTCGTCTCATCATCGGTGATCCATCCTGATGGGTGGATGGGCGGCACAACAATTCGGATAGACGTGTCGTTAGTGAAGCCATGCCTCATCTGGCTGTTCAAAACGTAACGTCAGTACTAAGTGACGCTAAAGCCAATGGTTGTTACACGCCGTTGTGCATTCCCTGCGCCTCTCGTGCTGCGTCAGCGTGGATGTCAGATCATACCTACCTTAGTAGTGTCGAAAAGGGCCCAAGGCGCTGCAAATGCCCGGGAGTTGCTGTTGTGCTGTTCGGCATAGCCATGCTTCCAACTCTTCAGCCATCTTCACCAACGCCAAAAGCGCCTGGCAGATCCTAGATAAGCGCTGTGATATCTGCTCGGACCATGAACCAATCAGTGGCGACGTCACGCGTGCTTGAGTAATCCCGGCTGGCTCGAGCGAATCGCCTCCCCTGGTCTGACCATCCCAGCCATGAGGGACCCCGCCAAAGCTAGTCAGGGCCCTGCGCCTCAGACCTGCATCAACAGACAGCAGCAGCACGACCGAAGAGGAAGATGGGCGAGGTGAAGAGAGCGCCATCGTCATCCCGTCTGCTGCGTCCCCGATCTTGCCATCCCATCTTTTTCCCTCTGGTGTGACAGACCAGGCACTAAATATTATTTACTTCGTTGCCTTTGTTGGGCTTTCCATCAGACTTTCCGATCTTCAATTCAATACGGCCCGGCCAATTTCTTTAGCCGCGCCAGCCCATCCCACAACCGCCTCGCCCCCGTATCCTACATTGATCCTGAAGGAACTCAGAGAACCTCATCATCCGTAACTCTTATAATGATGTGCTGCCGCCGTGGCCCCCGACAAAGTTTTGTGGAATCTACGTCCGTCGGTGTTCTTGCTCGGGCGACTAGTTATTGTACCTTCTGAGTCGCACTCCTCACCACTGGGATCTGCTAGTACGGAGACAGTAGTCTGGTATCGCCCGTGTGTCAACCAAGCCACCACCTGGCTTGAGTTTTTGAGTTGCCGTCGCGGAAGATTGGATCGGTTTCTCATTCTTGTTGACGCAGTAGCAGCGCGGCCTTCGAAGCTAATTCTGTTTAACTCATGTAAGGTATACTTCGTAGGTAAGAACCTCTCAGTTGCCGCGCATCGCCGCAGCGCATGGGGTGTGCACCGCAGGCGATTGGCAACTGCCATAAATTAGTGGATTTGGACCGGACTCAAAATCATCTTTGTAACTTACCGAGTGCTTCGTCGGTACGAGTATTATTTAGTCTGCCCATCGCCAATCCTCGCGCGCGCGGAGCCGTTGCAACATCCCACCACCCCTTTCATCTCACTATCTGGGTATCCTGTGGTTGGTGGCAACAGTATTCGAAGTCGCTGTCGATATCGAAGTGAAGAATTATTCAGAATATTCACCTTCTACCGTCACTTCACTCGACATCGCGAATTTCTGTCGTTATTCTCGTTACTCGTTATCCGGGAACATCTGTATCTGTCCGCGCTTCATCAGCGGCAGACCTAGACGCCTAAGCGACAGATAATCAGTTGGAGAGAAACATAGCACCGAATCCTCCGACGTCTGAGACTCAACATTGGAAGGTCGCCTCGAGAAGTAGCATCTCTGTTGAGGCATATCTTTGCGCCTTCGATTGCGAGAGCTTAGCGCGCATTGCCTTGAAAGCGCACCATAACTGGCATCGTTACTGCTCAGTCTCCCAGTTTACTGAGCGTCAAGTGTGATCGGAGGAGGAACGAGGTCGGCCAAAAGGATAAGGGCTTACAGACTTCGTCTGACAGAAGGCGTGGGGTGGTTCGTTCTCACTGGATAAGGGCAAAGTACTCGGCCCAAGTTGAAGCATCTTAATAGCACGCCACACATCAAACCGAAGTTCGAGTCACTATTACGGCTACCTTTGAATTGAAACCAGCAAGCTTTGCGCCATTACTGTTTAATTCGTATGGTCGCCACCGGTCACAGTACGACATTCCACGTTTCAAATGGCGGCTGTCACATCCAACCACCACGGTAATGGTGACATTGCCGAGAAAGACCATGTGACGGAAACCAGTCCTTCGCGTTTCACCGCCGTCAACGGTCGGGAATCTGCGACATCGAGCTCACATCCTAACGGTAAAGCTCCGGAACGATCACAGATTGAGGAGGGCGGGCCGCGTGATGAGCCCAGCGATTTACAGAGGCCGGAGGAGAGGCTGTCGGTAGGCAGTCAGAGGGACGACTGGGCCAAGACCTCCACAAACGGTGATGGAGGACAGACTTACGTGCCCGGCGGGCGTCATCCTCAGCCGCCAAACAACTACAGTTCTGATTCCACCAGTACCAGCCCTCACAAGCGCAAAAGATCCGACTCGGAAGAACGCCAGACCTCGAGTGCAACCTCATATCATAGTCACAGTATGCCGAAGAGCCCGGAACAGCGCCGACTGGAGCACGAATCAGGGACGATTCCGGGGATAGAGGAGACCGAGGCCCCGCTCCAGCGGCAGTCGCACTACCGCCACGATAGTCCGACCCACGACGACAATCGAGGGATCCGGTCAAAGTATCCTCCCTTGGAAATTGAAAGTCGAGAGCAATCTCAATCAGCAAAGGGGTGGTATAGTCAAGAGCCACAGTCCACGAGTCAGACATACAGTACACAACGGACCGACCCAGCAGATCTACACTTAGCGGAGACTTTACAGGAAGAGTCAAGAATGTACGAACAGCAATCGCAAAGGGGTGGAGGCACGGACAGTCCAGAGGATGATGACGAGCGGGGCACACCTCAGCGGTATGCGGAGTATGGGACAGGCAACACCCCACTTTCAGGAGTCGAAGCGGAGCGGAAGCGGCGGAAGAGGGTATTCAGCAACCGAACCAAAACCGGCTGTATGACCTGCAGAAGGCGGAAGAAGAAGTGTGATGAACAGCACCCTGAATGTAAGTTCACACGGATGTACCTCCTTGAAAATTTGAACCAACTGATCTGGCCCACAGGCAACAATTGCCTTCGTGGTGGTTTCGTCTGTCAAGGGTATAATACCCGGAATACATGGCAAAAGCCATCTAGCAGCAAAGGACCCGTACCTTTGCAGTCAAAGGACGGCTATCCAGATGCACCGGCTCATCCATACCAGGGCAACCTGCAACCACGTGACAGTAGCGAGATCAACCCCGATATCTATGCGAAAATCCAACAACCACATCTCCAACGGCACAATTCGTCGGAAGGTAGAAAGATTAGACCGATCATGATAGAAGAGGATCGAGACCAGTCACAACGGGTCCCAAGTCCAACACGCTCGAAGTCAAGAGTACCGTGGTCAAAGGGAACCTGGCCAAACCCGGGGAACCCATCCTATCTTTCAGATCACCTACCGAAGACGGACTACCGTGGCGTTCCACCACTTCACGAATTGTCTCGCGAACACCATAGCAGCTCCACCCATTCCTCGGAATCAACGCTGCATCGCCCGTACCTTCCACCCAACGTAGCAAGTCCACAAACTCACTCAGCCCAAGCTGCCGCGCAACTCGCGCTTCAGCACACCACTTCACTCCGACCTGCACCTCATCGAATGGAGCGCACAGAGAAGGAGAAGATGCTCGCAGGCGAACTTTACCGGCCCTTCAACCCAATCTTGCTCGAGGAACGCGAACGGTGCAAAGCAGCCGTCTGGCGCTTCAACAACTCCACCAACCCCAACCTTGGTGTCAGCCGGGAAGAACGCGCAAGACTTTTCCGTGAAATCTTACAACCTTCTCCATACAGCTCCCACCACAGCGGAGGCAGTGGCGCCGGTACACCAGGATCAATAAGCTCAATATCGCCGGTGGGCAGTGTCGGCGAGCGAGTCGTAGTTGAAGCCCCTTTCACCTGTGACTACGGCTACAACATCATCATCGGCGACGATGTCCTCATCTCCGCCAACTGCACCATCACTGACACCTGCAGCGTGCGCATTGGCTCTAGATGTGTGATCGGACCGAATGTGAATTTCCAAGGCGGCACGCTGCCCATCGACCCCGCCAAGCGGAAAGGAAGTCAAGGACCGGCCATGGGAAACGCCATCACCATTGAGGACGACTGTTGGATCGGATGTCGCGCTATCATCATGCCAGGTGTCACAATTGGCCGGTGTAGTACGGTTGCAGCGGGAAGCGTCGTCACCAAGGTAGGTCTTGGAGATAAGCGTATGAGCCGAAATACATTGTTGCTAACTTTGATCTCAGAGTATCGGCGCTTTCATCGTCTCGGCCGGCAACCCAGCCGAACCGATACGAGGCGTTGAGCGCGAATAATTACCACCAACACCAGCCCTCTCTCTTCTTCTACGCACACCTTCTGGACCCCACACTCCTCCACCCGCTCCCAGTCTTGCTCGACATACATCACTGTTTCCCCACCACATCTGCGTTCCAGCACATCGCTTTCTCACTATTCTCTACCCCCAAGAACCGGAGTTTTGCTAGACGAAATCTAATCATGCCCAATAATCCACTGGAGTTATCTGCTATGTTATGTTGCACTATTTTTACCCCATCAGCTTATGATTTATACATGTATGCCGTGTTCTTGATCCGCTTGTTGGTTTGCTGAAACATATACCCGTTGCTTTACTTCGTCCTACAAGGGATGTTCAGTATCGTTAGGGTCTTTCGACTCTCGTTCTGGTTGGGCTTTTGAGCTGGGCTCAAGAGGTGGTAGCAATGATTCGAGGGTTGGGAGGTTGCGATGAGGCAAGGGAAGAACTGATCACGTCTTTCTATTACAGTGGCTCTGTCAGCAAAGAGACCATGTACGGATAATCAAGTTACCGACAATTCATCGGGCCTTTCTATGTGAAGGTCAATCATTCGCTCTCTACTCCGCATAGCAAAACACCCTGTTCAGGCTCTCTCTCACCTCACCCCAACACCGCCTCCCAATTCCTAATACCTGCCCCTCCTCCATCAACGGCACTAGATTCGGCCTGCAAGCCCCGGTCCCGCACAATATTCTCCGCCACCACCAGCCCATCCAGCCTTTCCCGCACCACACCAACCTCCCTCAACGTCCGTGGCGACCCTAACTCGCTGATCACCGTACCCAACACGTCGTCCTACCCCGCCTTTCCCTCCACTCATCCCCTCCCCCTCGACACCGTTTCAACCTTCAGTTCCCCCCCCATTCGCCCCCGGCCCTCGCCCCAGCCTCCCTCCATTCACCCCACCATTACACCCACACACCGCCCGCAACACCACACATCTCGGCTCGTCTCCTCACACCCAACCCCCACCGGCCCCAACAGCC
>JAABUU010008385.1_pt1 | contig 10293 bp, 15 predicted proteins | sample 5559301 | NCBI WGS metagenome assembly JAABUU01 (sample SAMN10711884, study PRJNA513360) | rock metagenome | isolation source: Antarctica rocks | place: Antarctica: Victoria Land, Richard Nunatak white | reverse complement strand
TTGTCCTCTATCCAGCGCTGGGGATGAATAATCATGTCTTTGAATGTCTATTTTTTCAGCCATTCACAGACAAGTATCACACCCTTTTCAACCCCAGAACCTCTTTAATGTGATCCTTCTTTGCCCAGAAGGATTGTATGATTGTTGACAACTTTGTTTTAAACTGGTTAGACATCATAAAGACTTTTTTACAATCGATAAACACTCATTAATGATGTTTTTTGACCAGGTTACTGACAACCCTGGCACATCTGTACAACCTACTTGGTAGGCTGAAGATGTAAATCCTCCTCCTCCCATACACATTTGGTCTGCACAGAGGTTGCATTGCCCAATGTAGTGAGACTGTTGTCATGCACACACTTTCTACTACCTCATCGACATGAGTGATCCATTCCACATTTTGCATTAAAAGGGATGCAGCCTTTGTTGGGCAGGGTCAGGCTTCATGCCTTCTCGGTGGCCCTGTCGTGCTCGGAGGTCTTCTCTGTGCCCCCACTACTGCTGCATCCCCACATCAAAACTGCTATCATAGTACTGTTGCAGACTGGGGCATTCTGTGCCCTTCTACCACTTGCAGCCGTCTCCAATCATCAGTACATACACAATCGTCAGTACATACACACACCAAACTTTAACTCACTCTTGCCATTAGAGGCCCACACTGTTCTTGACTCCTGCCCTGCCTTTGGACCCTGCTTGTGCTTGTCTCAAGTTTCCCTGGTGCTGTCTTTTGGTACTCTGCTCAGACAAGGGAGTGGCATGACCACTGGTGCACAACAGCTGCAGTCTTGAGTGATTCAGATACTGTTGCGTCAATTTCTAGTGGATGTGACTAGTCTTGGCACACAAACACACGTTGAGAAGTGTTCATGGCACCCTGACACAATACTGTAACTTCATAGCCAGTTTCTACTCTCTGCACACACAAGCAATGTTTTGACTTTCATTTTCAAATGTTTTCACTTTCAGTTTCAAGAGCGCACAGATGACTAGTGTGTTCTCTCCCTGATAAACGCCACTGTTTGTTCATAACCCAGGTTTCCAGTTGTTTGCAGTACAATCGATAAATGTATGCAAACATAGTGCAGGCCCCATGACCTGGATGAGGCCATGCACAGACGCATCACCATGACCTTTGAGTTCAGACGGCCTGACCACACCCAAAGGCAACAGATCTGGCGGCGCCAGCTACCAGACAAGATCCAGCGCACAGATGATGTTGACATCAACCTGCTGGCGCTCAAGTATGAGCTCAGTGGGGGCTACATCAGAAACGCTATACAAGCTGCTCTGTCCAGGTAAACCAGCATCTGACCAGTTTCTTTGTCTGAAGGCATGATCATCTGCCTGAAGTCTGTGCATGGACATCAGCTACTGATTTTCTGCGTGTGCATCTGTGTCATGTTTTTTCTGACGCGAGTTTTGCGGCCTTCTTTAGTGGCATAGTTGCAACCAGGACTATTTCAACAGGTTTTCCCTATGTTGTCACGCTGCTCAAAGCTCTCTTGTTGTCACCACTGTCTGCAGAGTATAAACATCTGCAGCGTCTCACCCCACAGAATGAACGATTTTTGCCTTTGTTTCCCATCCTGTGCATGTTCCAGCCGTAAACTGCCTGCTCTTTGAGAAGCTCACCCTTGGCATGGCCAGCCATCAAGCCCAAGGTGGACCTGTGCCCTACAGGGCAACAGCCAGAGATGGGGAGGCTCCAGTGGTGTCCCAGGCTGATCTGCTTCATGGTGCTCAGCTACAGCTCAGAGGCGCTTTGAGGATGAAGGACTTCGACCGGCGGCGCATCCCCACCAGAGGCCTGGAAGCTGTTCTGCTGCCCAAAGAGCTCAAGGCTAACCTGGACAAGATCGTCCATCATGAAAAGGTGGGTGGTCATTGCTATAGCATTTCTCAGTGATGCCCTTTGTTTACTGTTTCGGGTGGAATCTCCAACAATGGCCATGGTAGGTCACTTTAGCCTGTACTTTAGCAACGACGCTGCTTGCATGGACGGCAAATGTAATCCATTCCTACTTGTGAGCGTCTGTTCTGATTGAGATGCCTTGCAGCAAGCATTGGCAGGCACACTGATGTCCTGAGTAGACAGGTCATGCATGTGGCGCTGCTGCAAGCCAGGCATCAGTTAAGCTCATGCCTGGTTCACCTTACAGCATGTTTTGTTTTATAACACCTCAACAAGAACAGAACACCAATCTGACAATGCAAACCACCAGATGAAGATGAAGATGAACATACAGAGTCACCAGGACTACAAAACAGTGCTGTGATGCACACCCTGGCCTGACTGTGCATGCTTGTTTCATGCTCCTGCCTGCTGCTGCTTTGTCGGCAAGAGTCAGCCTGGAGTAGTCATCAGACACCGCAACAAGGTGCACTGATGCACACCTTGGCCTGGATATGAATGCTTGCCGCTCTTGTGCTCCTGCCTGCTGCTGCTCTGCAGGCATGAGCAGTATCTAACGACCATCACAGGCTGATCAGAGGCTGCAATGGGGTGCATTGACGCAAACCTTGGCTTGGACATGCATTCTTGCCTGTCTCCTTTCACGCTCATGCCTGCTGTGTAGGCAAGAGCAGTGTTGATGGGGCAGTGGGGCTTTGGCAAGAACGGCGACCTGGCCGGCACTGTCTGTCTCTTCACCGGCGAGCCCGGCACAGGCAAGACTCTAGCAGCTGAGGCTGTGGGCTTTGAGACTGGCAAACCTCTCAAGGTCTGTCCCCGAACACAGTGTCAGTGGCCTCTTGCACAGTTTTTGACACCATGATAGAGGATCCACGCTGGGTCACAGACAGATGCAGCAGGCCTCCTCGCTGTGGGTTGCTGACTGGCTTCAGACTTCTATGAGTGATGGCTTGTGACACACTTCACAACTAGACACGCCGTTTGCAAAAGCTGATAGCGTATGCTATCCTCCTACTACAAATTATACTGCTTTTGGACTTGTTCTGTCATGCCATTTTGTTGTTGCTACCGCCACTTCCTGGCACTACAGGGGTGTTGAGGATACACCCTGTTGATGCGCAGATTGTTAACTGTGCTGGGCTGGTGTCCAAGTGGGTAGGCGACACCCCAAAGAACATCGATGCCCTGTTTCAAGAAGCCAGAGCCACTGACGCTGTTCTGTGCTTTGACGAAGCAGAGGGCCTCTTTGGCACCCGCTCCAGTGACATGGGCAGCTCCACAGACAGATATGCTGCCATGGATGTTGGTGAGTACCCCTCACAGCATCAAATGTGACATGAAAAGAAAAGAAAAGGAAGAAAAGACTACACCTTTCGGCGTCAATTTAATGAGAAGCCAAGTATTGTACCGGGCTGCCCAGGAAATGTGACATGACATAAATGCAGAAACAGCACCATTGCTGTATACTGCATGCAGCCAACTGAGCGTGTGTCCCTTCGAAACAAAGAGTGTTTGGTATTCTTCTGTGCACCAACATTGGTTCCACCCAGACTCAGCATGTCAACAAAGTAAGCAGCGATCAACTTCAACGTATGTGTCCCTGGAGGTGTCAGCACTGAGGCAGTCACAGGATAAAGATTATTCCTGTAACATGGTATGGCTTTGCAGGCGTGCTGTTGCATCATCTGGAGACTCACATCGGCATTGTAGTGCTGATCACCAACAAGCCAGAAGCCATCGACTCAGCCTTCCAGCGCCGCATCCGCTTCAGCATGACTTTCCCCATGCCAGATGCACCTCTCAGGTAAACAGTGTGTCCCCAAAATGTGTGACCTAGCAGTCAACCACATGTCAAAGTGCCCATACCAAGCACAGGCACAAAACAGCCACCACGCTTTGTTGGCAGCAACTTGCAGCTTTCCTACCTGCGCTGTCTTTCAATCAACCAGTCAGTCAATCGATTCATCAATCAATCAATTGATTAAAAACAGCCTGCATCATCCATATGGCTTGGTGCAGTATGCTGATCCAGGCTGAGAAAGAGTGCATAGAGCCCTCGTCGCAGCAATGAAGTCTCATGATCTGTCTGGCTTGTTCGCAGGGCGAAGCTGTGGAGGGCATCAGTGCCAGAGCAAGCGCCAGTGGCCAGTGATGTTGACTGGGAGTCACTGGGCAAGGGCTACCAACTGGCTGGGGGGTCCATCAAGCAGGCTGTTGTGCGCGCTGCCACACAAGCCGCTCTCAGGATTGAGGTGGGCTGTTGTCCTTCACCGCAGCTGTACATACATAAGTGCCTGCAACATTTTGCTTGACATACTGTAGCATGCTCAGCTCCATGGAGTTACTCTGGCATTCTACAAGACGTTGTGGACCAGCCTGGCAATAGCATATGCATCTCCTACATACATGCATTGTTGTGTGGTGGCCGTGTGAACCGCTAGCAAAGATCATTGGCAGGCTGTCACAGTTGTACCTTTGCAACTGCCTGCGAGTCTTGCTTGACATGCCATTGCATGCAAGATTCATGGCGCCACTCTGACGGTCTACAGGATGATATGGACCAGACCGGCAATGGCATATGCATCTCTTATATTCTTATATTGTGGTGTGGTGGCCCTTGAGAAGTGCTAGTCATCCGCTAGACAATGCAAAGGGCATGTCATGCTCTAAGCGCTTACTGGCAGATGCATGTCTCATTCCAAGATCTGAATGTGCAGGATGGTGCAGCAATGATCAAGATGGAGGATCTCAAAGCTGAGGCTCAAGAAGAGATCAAGAAGGGGGAAGGGTCTGCCAGACCAGCTGGAATGTACATATAGAGTGTATGTTATATGCGCTTAGCAGCTAGCTCATTCAACTTGGTGAAACTTCAGCTGTAGCTCATACACTACGCTTTGCAATACAGCAAATCATACCCCAGAATACACAGATGGAAACTGCCATGACGGCAGCTCACACTGTCTGCCATCATTACGCGTAGGACAATAGAATGCCTCTGGATTTGATACAGCAACTCAAGTCACAATGGTTCATGCCCGTTCACTTTGTTGCAATGTGTTTCATTGTAAATGCAGAAGTCACATGAGCATTGAGGCAGTTTGGCCCTGGGTCCCATTGTGTCATAACGTGGAGTCTCACAGCAATTATGCGGCACATGCACGCTTGCATACTTGTCAGCACACATCAAAGGTGAGTGTTTTTGCAGTAACAGCACTGAGGGGAGCAATGTATGGAAGCCTTTTGGAGTTGTGAACAATTTGTTTCAGTCTGTAACAGTAGATAAGCCCAGTCGCTCAGCGTAAATGCAGAGAATTCTAGCATGGACAAGGGCAAAACTTCCCTTCATTAGGGAGAAGAAGCCCATAAGGGCATGTGCAACAATGCAGCCAGGTCCACTCTTGATCCACAAAACCTAAAGAAGGTGTGGGTGAAAGCATAAAGTAGCCACTGATTGCCAAGCGTGGACACATCAAACGAAATGTATGCATTTCTGCAGGATGTACAGTTTGCAATCAATAGGTGCTTTGCCGGCTGATTTTTGATGCCATCATCCCGAATTGACACTGATATCTAACAGACCCTTTCACTTGCATTTCTCTAGCTTTGGGGCGAGATGCTTCAGACTCGATCTTGCTAAATTCATGGCACACAAATTGCAGTCTCCTGTTGCGGGCTGCTATTTTGTGTCATGTCTGATGCTGATGCATTTTGCGGAATTTGGCGCCACCAAAACATCAGCTGCTGAGGACAATCAGCTGCCTGCAGCATGGACACGCCAGCTCAGCCCTACCTCTTCAGCTGTTGTGGAGGTGATGACCAGCTGCTTCACTGGGGCAAGTTTGCCTCCTTGTGCCTCTTCCTCCAGGACAGTCTGGGCTGCCTTGAGTGGCAGTGGTGTGGCCTGTTAGGATGGTCTAACAGCAAAACATGCTTAGCATGGTGACCAAGCTGCACAGGTCACACTAGTGTTGGCTGGTTTCTGCTTTGGGGTAAGCGTTGATCACACCTTTAAGACCACATGCCAAAGGTCTTGACAGGAGGAGACAAGAGACGACATCTATGTAAACATGAAAATAGGCTTGTTACCATTGGTTGCTCTCGAGGATTTTGTTATGACCTGACATATGGTTCATGCACATGACAGACATGCAGCAGCCCACATTATGTAATCAATCTTCTGTCTTAGTCATGAGCAATGCCTTATGCCTGTCATCCAATTGGCAGCTTGCATGTGCGCTTTCACCTCAGAGTCACTGACGGCGCAGGGAGGTGATAGAGTACTTTGCCAACACCCTGATCTTTGTCATTTCCGGTGTCATCATTGCTGGCAGAGTCTATGCTGGTCACCAAGACAGCAACCCTCACATTCTGACAGGCATAGACTATGCCTGGGCTGTGGCATTGTGGCTTCTGCTCCTGGTGAGCCCTTCTGTAGTTCCAGACTGCTGGCAGAAGATTACCTCTATACAAGCACATGCTTGCATCTAAACTCACCTGACCGCATCTAACCTAACATGACTGCATCTAACCTCAGCTAACCGCATGCACCTAATCTCACTTCACTGCAGTGTTGCATGTCCAAGCTCTTTCAGCAGGCAGCCTGTACATCTCAACAGGCACGATCATGGCCGGAACATAGCACTGTAGATTCTTTCCAATAAGGGAAGACTCCCTTCCACTGTGGCTGCTACCATACCAGGAGTCTATTGCATGTGCATTGCGTCAGGACAGCCAGGGCTGTACGTTGCTGCCCAGCTAGAGCAAGAATGGCTGCTTCCAATCCAATCAGTGATATGTCCAGTGCAGCAGCCACAGCACTGTCTTGCACGAGAGATGCCATGGCCCATGCTTCCAGTCTTTGTGCAGCCCTCAAAGGTTGCTGAAAACACTCGCCTCCCTTGAACAGATTGCCACGTTTTGTCTTCATAAAATATTTCATGTGCAGGTTGTTTGTAAGTCATCAACCATGCTAGTCTTCTGGCTACACCAACAGCAGGCTTCTGACATTCTGACAAGGCAGCAGCAACATTGCGTACACGCAAAAGAGACATTGATCTGTTGGTGACACTTTCATGCTGTCTACACCAGCTGCTGACAATTACTTCATGTGCTTCACAGGTTGTAATAACCATCAGCATTGTTGTCTTCTGGCCAAATCTGGCAATGGTAGGCGCCAGCAGCGATCTGCTCAGCGCAGCAGCAACAGCCTGGACCAGCATCACAGCCTGTGCCACTGCTCTCAGCACATCTCTCTGTCTTTCCTTTCCAGATTGTATTGACAAGATGGTGTTGCTGTATGCAGGCGGTCAGAATTATTTTCATCACTAACTCAAAGACGCCGCCCTGAACAATGATGGTCAGGGCGGCGTCTTTGAGTTAGTGCTGTGGGTAAGCTGCAAAGCCAATAAAACATGCAGTCTTACTAATTGTCAGTCGTCGTGTTGGTGAATTTGTGCGGTACTATGACCTAGGTGACCTACGAACTTACTGAACAGGAGATAAGTAAATTGGTGGGCGTCTGCTTGCAATTCTAAAGCAAGACAAGGTCAGTGTATAGTCTGGATTGGCGCCCGTCATGAATCTTTCTGGTTGGCATCATGGCAACAAAACCCTTGGTGTTGCAAGCCTGCACGTACAAACCCTGTCAAGCTCACTAGTCCAATAGTATGTCTGACCAAATGCCCTGCTGTTCGTGCAAGTCAGGAACTGACTGCTCAAAGGGTGTGTGCTCCTGGGCTAGCCACACTACAGATCCAGTGTAACAGATTTGCTGTTTGCCACTAGATGACAGTTGCAAGTGCAGCCTCAATGCAGACACAACAATCGTAAGGAGACGGTGCATCACATTGTGTAAGTAGGCACGCTCAGCAGCATACGCACCAAAGCACTGCATGAGCAGCTGCCGTACACATTACTCATGGAGCAGACTTACCAGCAGATTCCATGGCAGCAGGCATGGTTGCACCCCTGCTGAAGAGTTCTTCATACATCTTCTTGAAGCAGTCAACAGCCTCAGCACCAGATGTTTGGGAGGTTGACTCGGGATCTCGGCAGATCACGGCTGAGGCGCCAGCTGTCAGGAACGCCTGACTGAGATCTGGAGCCAGGGGAGCAGCTGTCACGATGAGTCGTTGCTTCCACACAGATACTGAGAGTGCTACCTGTATTGCAAGGTGTTTATTTGATCTTTGTTTGGTTGAAGGCTTAGCATTGAAGGCTAAGTGTTGTACCGCAAGGTCTTTGCTTGGTTGCAGGCTTGGCATTGAAGGCCAAGTGTTGCAATGTAGATTTGCCAAAGATGACGTGACCCTGCACCAGCTTGAAACGCATACAGATGCTGAAGTGATGCTGCAGGAAGTTGACACTGCTTAAAGAGCAATTGATTTATAGGATGTCCAGATAAAAAGAGGATGTGCAACCTCACAATAAAGCATCACACCAGACACAGTGGCATCAGAACATAAACACTCATGAGTCGATCAACGCTGGCAGAGAGACTCTGAAGCCCAGTCGTGAGGGGGGCATGCATGAGCAGGGACTTGGGGGTCACCCCTGAGTGCACAGTGCAGCGTGCGTGCGTGCGTGTAGTGTGCAACAGAGATGCTGACCGTCTGGGCAGTCAGATGGGCAGTAGGCTCTGTGTGCTGTACCAGCACTGTAGTCACCATGCTGCCTCCCATAGCATGTGACTGTATGCTGAGCACGCTATGCCAGCCAACAGGACTGTGGATGTGTTGAGCATGCCGGAAGATGTCTGCAAGGCTTGTCTGGGCAGGATCTTGGCCCAACTCCCTGACGAAGGCTTGCGTCTCAGGCCCTTGCATGCATCAGAGAGGTCGTGGGGATGCAGAAACGTCGCGTTTTCTTAGAGAAACAATCCTTGGACAGTGTAAATGTAGTCTAAAAAACGCCTGGAGACAGTAAAAAGACGTTTCTGAAATTGGGGAGATAGTGTAGGTCAGAATGTGGTCAAGACTGTCATGTAGAGAATACTGATGTAGGTGGTGGCAGCTGGTGAACGCAACTATACCAAGCAGGAGTATGCTGTAAGATATTGTCGCACCATACTGCGACTTTAACTGTCACTGTAACAGTGAACATGACTACAGACTGTGTCTGTACTGTAACTGTAGGCATACTGTAGCTATGCTGTAATGGAGTTGGTTCATGGCCACAGCTAGCGTTGTGAGCAGATTCTTGGCATCTGCATATGAGCCGCCCTGTAGCATATGCATGCTGTGATGCAAGTAAGTGTGTCTGCCCGATTGTGTAAACTTACATTCCTGATCGCCCTTTGCAGCACAAGCAAAGCAGACACAGACCGCACAACAGCATGCCAATTAGAGAACACAGAGCCAAAGCGTGACGCGGGCTGCTGCACATGACAGCGTGAAGTGTCAACGTCTGATGTGGCAAACCTGGGTCGATATATGCCTTCAGCCTCGTTTTCCAGCAAGTGATCAGGCCTTGTTGATCACTATGCAGCGCTAGATGCACAACTCCCACTGTCCCTGCTGCCTCCACACATGCCTCTAGCCCCTGAGGTCACCATTACTGCTGATGGCTCGGCCAATGAGGTGAATCGAGGTGCAGGCAGATCGTGAAGATGCAGGTGGCTCTCAGAGAGGCCAGTCCAAGTACGAGTTTCTTCGATGGGTGCAGCAGATCCCTTTTGTGTCCCTGCTCATGAGCCCTTACCAGACTGTAAGTCTATACAAGAAAGCTTTGAATGGGTGTGCTGATGGTATCAGCTGACTGCCGTGCATAATGGCAGTGTGTGTCAAACTGGTTGGTGCAGACTATGGAACATACAGCCAGAAAGCAGAATGCACGTTACCTTCCGCAGGCCATTGAATTCGACGCAGGGGCAGACCATGTGCCTCATCGACACAAGCAAGGAGAGCTTGTGGCTAGCCAATCAAAGGGGTGCTTCTGTTTTGTCCATTGCACAGGTTCTGTTAATGATCATGTTTCTGCTTGAAAGCATCATGTGACAATGCATATCTGTCACAACAACTTGCCATCATACATCTCTACAGGACAGATTTGACGAAGGCAGATAGTTGTGGTGGTTTCAGAGCTCTGAATGTTGTAACACATGTTTGTGTACAGTACACATCATGTACATAAAGTCATGTATGTAACATCATGTACCTAACATCATGTATGTCATACACGTGTATTTGTGGTACATATGTTTGATACACATTACCTGCATGGCTGGAGCCTCAGATGCGACATGCTCATGTTGCTGTCTACCACTGCTGCTGGCTTCCTGATGAAGGTCACATGACCCTACGCACTGCGGAAGCTGCTGGCACATGCGGCCTACTTCTTCAGCGTCACTGGGGTACAGGGGTGGCCCTGGGGTGGGT
>JAABUU010008380.1_pt1 | contig 10295 bp, 11 predicted proteins | sample 5559301 | NCBI WGS metagenome assembly JAABUU01 (sample SAMN10711884, study PRJNA513360) | rock metagenome | isolation source: Antarctica rocks | place: Antarctica: Victoria Land, Richard Nunatak white | reverse complement strand
GATCAAAGTTTCAGGGCTCAGTCAAGCGGTAGCGCTGCTGACACTGATCAGCAAAAGCGAAGATGAACAGGTGCCGCGAAACTGGCTAGTCGAAATCAATCAATCAACCAAATCAACCAATCACTTAATCAACGAGATTCCCACAGTGGGAATGAGGTTTATTTGGCGAAGTTGGCTTATTTCTGGATTGCATAAAGTGACAGCCTTTGTTTGCGACTCAACCATCAAACGAAATTTCAGTGACATTGCCAAGATCTCTGACGAACTACGACTTGGTGTTGCTGCTTTCGCCTGTTTTGCAGCACAGTTGACAATAACACTTCATTAATGACACTTGTGCCGCTGTCCTGGCCTTGTTTGCTGATGTATTTGACTTCAGCCTTCAGGCAGTCCAGAACGTGGCGATTGAATTTGCGTCAATGCACCCCCTGGATTCAGTCTTGCAGCCACCATTGCGGCCCTCTCAAGTTTATGAGGGGCCTGAGTTGCCACAGCGGCGGCTCACTTTGCTTCTTCCTATGATCATTTTGACCTGGCAAGTCCTTGCATATTACATACTTGGCCACAAAGATAGGCCCTGAACCAGATGCTTGTGATGGCACTCCATCAAGATCAAAGCTTTTAGTCAATAGGGTTAAGTCCACGCTCTGCGCGCTGAATTACGTGGCGCGTATACGACGTACGGATTAAGCAAATTTGAAAATCACAAGTTGACTGTGCAAGTTCATACGCTTGTGTAAACGAGACCATCAGGCGCAGCAAATATCTCAGAAGCCTGCGCATACTTTATGCCATCAACCGGAACTAGTGACAGACCTGCTCTCCACCGCCTACTCCGTGTAAATATTGAAGATCAGCTTGCAGAAGGCTCGGCTTGAGCCGCTTCGGACTAACATTTGCCCTTCTCCGTGCACGAAGCAAGCGGGTGAGTCTTATAGGCACATACCATTACCCCGGCCATCTTTACCTGTACTTTAGGAGCTCAAGTTTGCCTGACTTGTGCAGTTTGATAGCACACAAGCCTGTTGGGGGGCAGGAAAAGCTGTGGAACCTGTGCTATGTCATACAAGTCGTTGATGAGGCGCAGCACAAGGCGGCATCAAGTCGAATTTCTATCTGACAGTGACTCAGACACAGAGGTGCCTTGCCCTATTCTGATACATGCTGCCACAGAAAAGCTGTGCAGCAAACAAGCACAAGAAGCCTAAATGTTATAATTCGACCGCAGGACAGGGAAGGCAAGCGCACACCGCTGTCAGCGCCAGCACTGCAGACTGAGCCTGCCAAATCCTTGAGTGGTACCCCTTTCAGGCCAGCACCTGTGAGTAACCCCCACATACAAGCTGCAAGTGCTGTCACCCCTGTACTGACATCAATGTTGACCAAGACAAGCAACCGTATGCCGCAAGACCTGGTCTTTCAGGTAAGAAACATCACTGTCACCATCTCTCCCTGTGCCATCTGAGCTGGTCCCTCAGCACAGATGCTTACAGCAAAACATGTGTCACATAACTCAAACTATACTTAGCATAGAAAGCAGCCCTGGCTGCCTCATGCTAGCCAACATATATGGCAGTGCAGGCTCCAGTACGCCAAGCTTGTTATTGCTGTCGCACAGTCATTTGCCGCAGCATTCTGCTCAGACATTTGCATACACGCCATCGAGCAGCGTTACCCTGTCTGGCTTGCCATCTGGTTACATCACTGGCTGCAGGGTTTTGACAGCCCACAACAGCCCCAATTATCAGCCCCCAAGTCCCCTCAGTGGGCCAAGCCTGAAAGCCGCTTGTCACCCCCCAAGTCCCCCCAGTATCCCAACCCTGACGACAAGGAGAATGCTCTGCCTGAAACCAGCAGTGCCAGAAAGTCTCCTGGATCTCATATGGCAGGTACACTCTCTCACTGCACGTCGCCTGCTGTCACAGGAGGATGCTCCTGCTGGCACTCTGCGGCCTTTGTGGGCTGAGACCTTCCTACCAGTTTATCCAGGTAGCATTGCACCAGGAGACCACACTCTTGCACCTGTGTAAAAGGAACACAGTTGCATGGCGTTGCATTGAAGATATGTCTTGTCATGCGCTCTGCCATTGCACGGGAACGCCAGGTCTCAAAGATTTCCTTGCTTGCACTTGTGCTTGCAGGCCACTGCATCCATATCTTTGGCCAGCAACCAAGCACTGTTTGGTTTCTCAGCACCTGACTTGAATTTGCAATTTACATGCTTACCTGGGTTGCTGGCCATTGAGCCTGAGCCTGCCAAGGTTTGACTATGGTTTGTGACTTGCAGTTGACGCTAGGACATTGCAGCGTGTAGAAACCCTGGAGCAAAGCTTCCTGCATCACCAGCAGCAGGTGCAGACACAGCTGGACAGCATGCAGGTAGGTCCACAATAGCAGCGTGCTACTTGCTTCCAAGCCATCGTTTTCAACATCTTGCGCAGGGCCATTGGAAGCCTTCATCAACTTGGTGGTTGTTGCTGTCAAACCACAGCGTGTCACTTGAGTCTGCTGTCAATGCTGTCAAAGCTTATAATCTTCTTCATCTTCTTTGATGCAGGAGCAGCTAACAGCGTTGTCTCAGAAGCAGCTGGACACAGCCAGTTTCCCTGAGCAGATTGTACACCACATTGAGCAGGACCTGGCAGAGGTCATTTCTCGCCTAGACAGGCAAGTCACCTTGTCCTTCTCCTTGAGTATAGTATATGGACATCATCCTGTGTCATCCTGTCATCTCGCCTAGACAGGAAAGTCACCTTTCCCTTCTTCCTGTAGTCAGTATCTGCAGAAGCACAGCATACACAGTGCCGACATGCTGTCCAGCCTCAGGTACATGCCGTATGACACTGCACTAGCAGGCGAGAACAGGGACATCAGTTGCTGCTTGGTCATAGGCAAGTGGACGCATTGATGGGGAGAGTGGACAGGCTGCCCTCTCCTGAAGACTGGACCATCATGGAAGAAGCTCTGGCTGCCATCCTGGATGAAGCAGCAGCCAGAGCACAACAGGAGGAGAAGCTGGAGCTTGATGCAGCTGTGGAACAAAGTAAGGGGTCAGGAGCTTGCTGCAAATGGAGCTTTTCAGGCTACTTTTGATCACAGCAGAGTTGCTCACGCATGACTAACGATGTTGTCAAAGAATATGATGTCACTGTATCTGCTTCTCTGTGGACTGAGCTGTGCTCTGCTTTGCTTCTGCACCCAGCTCAAAGTAAAGACGCAGTGCATCACATTCTTACAGTCTCATCATTGTTGCACCTGTATTACTGCAAACGTGGTGCGCTTCCCCAGCACACTAATTCAAAGGCCACTTGTGAGGGCTTGAGATTTTGCTTTTGTACATATTGTGTTCCAGTCAATGAGGGATCCAGGTTGCTGCATTGCTCAGACTCAATGCTGGTGGTTGCCTGGTTGATCTGCTTCCATCATTCCACTGCAGGCCTAGCACATCTGCTGTGCCTTGCACAAAACATGACGAGCACTCATGCATTGCATCCTGTGAATGATTTTGTCAGCTCATCTGAATGATGCGTCTGCATGTTGTGCAGCAAGAGAAGAGGACGAGGATGAGCTCTATGGCTCCCCTCCAAGAGAGGATTCCTTTGAGCGGCAGAGTGCTAATGGCAACTCAATGGCTGTGGTTGTCAAGGAGGAGTTAGAGGATCAGCTGGCAGGTTTGGTTGACTACACCCTCTGTGTATTGAGCAAACTGCCGTGTTGGACCAGGAGGCCTGTGAGCTGCACAGCTCAAGCAGGCTGCCATGCTGTTGTCACCTTGACACTGCAGTGGAACTTTGGCTCTGCAGCACTCATGTGCAGTCAAGAGCATTTATCATGCTTGACTCTGAGGGTCTGACTTTGCAGCATGCTCAAAGTCACGCTCTGCTGCAGCAGGTTCCCCACCTGCAAGCAGGTGTCAGCTGTCTTGTACCTGTGAGCTTTGGGATAAGCTAAAGACGCTGAGACTACTTGACATTAGGTCTTGATAACTGGCAAGCAATGGCACTGCTTTTGTATGCCCGTTTTTGGTAGCTTAGGCTGCAATTGGTGCAAATTAGCAAAATACAGTTTTGCAACACACTGTTTCTTTGTATTGTCTCCTTCAAGACTTGCTAAAGCACCTTTTCTGTACTAGATGCGCTGGTGGACCAGAAACAGCTGGAGCAGATTCTGCAGCAGCAGCAGGCAGAAGTCCAAAGCCGGTTGGACTTGATGAATGAGAAGATGGAGAACTGGGTTGTACAGTGCTTTTCTGACCTCAGAACAAGGATCATAGACCTGGTCCGTCCACCTACAAGCTTGCTGCCTGTGCATCTGCTGTGCCTCCACTACATGGCGGACCACTGTCAAGATTGCTGGGCTGTCACTAACACATGGTTGGTTGTTACAGTTTCACTGTTGTCTTTGCAGTGTCATTAGCATTGTTGCTGTATGATGAAAGACGTCCTGTGGTTATGCAAAAACACATGACAGGATAGGTCATTGGAGGGGTTACATAGCACTTGCTTGGATGACCTTTACAAGGTATAGCACTTACGGCAACATGCTTTCCAAGTTGTGGTCAAATCATTGCAGATGCATGCTCTGGTTCGGCAAGCGCAGGGCAGCTTGGCATGGTGCTTTGCAGGAAGCAACATCCCTGGTTGCCAAGGCTGAGGTCCTGCAAGCATCCATTGGTGTGTCATGCACTGAGATAGACATCCAGACCACCAAGCAGGATCACAGTGATGATGCATCAGAGGATGCTCACGCAGAGAGTAGTTTTGCCATCCAAGATGGTGCTAGGATAGAGGGGGGTGTTCAGGCCATTCTTGCAGATGACGTTCCCTGCAGAGACAGCGGTCAGGCCTTGCCACCATGCATTGACCTCTTGACAGGCTCTGCTGATGGAAGTCTGGTCTGGCCCAAGTCAATGTACAGGTACAAAAGCTTGCTCATGAAACAGCCGTTCGCACAAACACTGATGCTAATGCAGTCATCTCATTCTGGCCAGCACGCTAGCTGCTGCAGTACACCAAAGTTTCGCTCATGACTCTTCTTCCTCTTTGATTTTGTGCTTCAAACCATTGTCAAGTAATCTGAAAGTCGATTAGTTAAGATACTAATGTTTGCAGTCTGCAAAATGGACTTTGAACAGGGCTAACTGTCTTGAGGATGCTACAGGTTCAGTCAGCTTCCTTTGAGCCAGGTGCAACGTGGTGGAGTTGCATTGGCACTGCTTGCAGCGATTTTCTGGTTTGGTGCAATGGAGCTGTGGAGGCGCAACACAGAAATCCTTCACATGGCACACTAGAGACAAGACTGTGTTTGCACAACAGCAGTGCATATGCTTTGCAAGCTGACTGCTGTCATCATTGTGTCTCATATGACTTGGAACTAGCAGGTTCTGAAAAATGCTTGTGCAGTCTGTAGTGGTAGCAATGTGTTTTGTTTGATTGATGAACTGCTTTTTGGAACAAGCTTGATGATACACTTTGTAGCGCATTTCCAAACTGTGAATCTCAAATGCCCTACAGCAATAGTAAATTCTATTGCAAAGTGCAGAACTGTCTAATTGTCATATTTGAATGGCAACAGTTGCAAATGCGCGGACAGTGGAGATTCATTGAAGCTATAAACAATGTTGTTGCAGTTGTGCAAGGACCATTGCAAGTATTGGACTGAGGATCTACTCGATACAATTTGCTTGTGATTGAAGTTGATGAACAATCAGGTAAACCCTAGATACATTGATACCACTATATAGGGCATATACATGGTGCAATCATATCAACGCTACTGCTGTCCTGGCAACTGATTGGACCACTGCAGAAATAATACGCTGGTGTTCTGCAAAAGGTTGGGCAACATGGGCCACCTTACTTGGGCACAGGACTGGCACATCGTGTTGGTGAGTTGCTCCATTCACGCTGCCACTTTGCAACAGCAAACTCCCCAGTACCACCTAGCTCAGTAGGCAGGTCCTTGAACTTTGGCAAACCATCAGTAATGCCTTTCAAGTAAGCCTTGCCCTGGCTGCAATACAAGTGCATGGTGGGCTGAAACTTGAAGCCATCCAGCAGCACAGGAAAAGTCCCCATCATGCCAGAGGATTCCTTCTTGTTGAATACAGCAGTGCCACACTCTCTACAAAAATGGCGCACTTGGCCGCCACTGCTGAAACAGTTGACGTACTGTTCTCCTTCCAGAAGCCTGATGTGTGACTCCTCATCAGGTTTGTCACGGTACACCAACACCTCCACATAATGAGTGGAGTGATATCTAGAGCAGTCACTGCAGTGGCAGTAAAACTGAGCAAGTGGCTCCCCAGTGACTGTAAAACCCACCTTTCCACACGTGCAGTCTGCTCTGAAGGTGCCTGCTGGCGTTGCCATGATGCTCTGTAGCTGAGTTCAGTCAAAACCTGAGCAGAGCAAGTTAAGCTGCTAAACAAATTGGAAAACTTGATGCTGCCAACAAGTCATTCGGAAGACTCAGTGCTTACCTTGGCCTCAAACTCGCTACAACACGCCAAGTTGCTGCAACTATAGCCAGAGGTCTAGTGTCTGTAGGTATAAGCTGGAGATGGGTTCGATGGCATAAACGGGAGGCGTCTTTGCTGGCAGGTACCGTGCGTCTTGAAGCGTCTCAGCAATCACACTGCAGGGAAAGATTGACAAGCACTTGCAGAAGGCAATGAGACGAATGGACTGCGCCGGATGTTTTTGTGGAAGAGAGAACAAGAAGAAGCAGAATTACCGGTACAGTTACTCCAACTTGCAGGTGCTGACACGAGCGTTTTACGCAAGGTTCAGCTGAACCAGAACCTGCAAATCGACCTGCAGCGATCACAGCACTAGTGTCGCAGGAGTCCCAGAGTATCCGCGCAAGACAGCATTCCGCAGGACGCGGAACAGCAGTGCAAGCGCCGATTGATCGGTCAAGTGGTGCACTGCAGCGGGTGGCTTCTCGACGTGTAGCACCAACAGAGATGGCAATCGATGAATACGAAGATGGTGGCGTTGCAAAGACCTTCCTGGGTCCCCCGCCTCCAAGATGGTTCACTTGGTTGACGCGAGGTTGTGAATTTACAACGTTTATCCTGGTCACGGTGTGGGTGTTCAAAGATCTTGGAGGTCTGGCATTCACAGCAGTCAGCACCGGAACAAACGCCACTGACACATCTGGGATCTTCAACTGGCATCCACTGCTGATGTCGCTCGCGTATCCTGTCCTCATGGCAGAGGCAGTGCTGGCTTATCGTGCTCCTCTTGGACCTGCCCTAGAACGGTGCGCGCTGTGGCGCATTGAACAATGCGTTGCGCAAAATCGCACGCAACAAACCAAACGCTCGAAGGATGCCTGCTTGCATGCTTGGAAAGCCTGAGCGGCGTGCTGTTTGTGCATGCAGGCCCCAGAGGAAGCAGTTGCACGCCGCACTGCACAGTCTGGCCTTGGCCTGCATCATCGGAGCGATTGCTGCTGCAATCTCCAGCCATACACGGAAAAGGCCTGATCCCATTCCAAACTTCTACAGTCCGCACAGCTGGCTTGGGTTGACCACTCTGTCAGTGGTCACAGCACAGGTGGGCTTTTGCTTTTACGTGATCCTTGCATTCTGAATGTCACCAGCATACCAAATGTGACTGCAACTGCCTCAACTTTTACGATCATGTGCAAACACTCAACACATGGAACTTTGTCTATGTTGTCCTGGTGATGACTGCCACATTTTCCTGATCAGGCTGTATAGTGTCACTGTCAGAGTGCTCAAGAGAAGGGTCGCAGACGTGATAATCATATTGATGAGCTATTGCGCAGCTGACAGTATCATTATGCTGCAGTACTTGGTGGGACTGTATGTGTACTTGTTTCCAAAAGTAGCAATCCGCAACAGACGAGCCATGGCTCCCATCCACCAATTCTTTGGCCGAGCGACGTTCACCGCAGGACTTGCTACCATGGCTGTAAGTACCATGTGTCTTGCAAGGCACATTTGCATGGCTGTGTTTGCAATCATGGGTAACCATTTGACTGAGTCTGCCCAAACAAGCTGCCATATGCTGTACCAAGCTACATCATCAGAATGGCTACCTTGTATGTCCATATCCTGTGCATTGGCTTTGAGGATACTTGAAAGTGTAGAGTGACACCTTCAATGCTGATTTCAACATGTAGCCTTCTATGGCAGGTGGGAGTGCAAGAGAAGACAACCTTTGTTCAGAATGGCATGCAACTTTCAGGGTCAGCCTTGTACTCGTCAGTCATCCAGCTTGCAGCCGTCATTCAGGTGTTTCTATTCCTGACCGGCACCTTGGTTCTGTTCCACCATGCTGGGCCTGCAGCTCCAAGCAGAAAGACTGGCGATAACTCGCAGCTGCTTCCCGATGTCATTTCCCAGGAAGCTTGAAAATCACATATGGCACTTGCATACCTACTTATTTCTGTATACTACATAGCTGTGAACACGTCCATGTATGGTTGTTGCCTGGCACAATTTTGAACAGATCTTTGAGCTGCTGTAGAGCTGCTGTGACATGTTGTTCATGCCTAGATTCAGGAAAACAGAATTGCGCCCTCCTTGCATGCTTGCTGTTGCTTTAATTACGCTGTATGTAGATAACTCCACGTTGACACGCAATGCAAGGATGATCTGCTACTAGCTATGCTATACAGCTAATAGAGGCAGGTACTGCACGCCCAATGCTGTACATGCAAGTCATATGTGCTAGGGTATCCTCAAATGGGACCTGCATATCAATCACATGCATTGCGGTAGCAAAGCTTATTGATGATTGAGCCTCTAGGAGGTGTTGGAACCTAGCACCTGACTGGGCGTTCATTCAAAAGACTGCTGTGTTGACGGTCGGATGCACATGTTTGCGCCAGCCATGCATGCCACATGAATTGCAGCATGTCTGAAGAGCAGAACTAGATTTTGCGTGTACTGCTGATGCCCTGTTTGCCTCAGAACGAATTGTTTATCATCCCTAAAGCTGCTGCTGGCCTGTTAGCTATATATAAATATGTTTGCATGCATGGCGCCTGCTGGAAACAGTACTCGGACAGCCCCTGTACCAAGCTTGTATTCTGCTTTGTAGAGGCATGATACATCCCAGAGGGAGAGTACTGCAAACAGCTTGCACACATATGTTGTTTCTATCTGCCAGCAGCATAGTGGAGTGAAAATTTTGTTGTCTTGCATCATACAACGCGTTCTAGCAAGGATGCCACTCAACAAGCATGCTGTTACGTGTTGCAATATTGCTCAGGCCTCCCAGCGCCTCTTGAAGCAATCTTGCAAAGACGGTCTGTGTGGCCTACACAACTTGCTTAAGCCTCAAACTCCCTCTCAATGTAACTGTCCACCTGCAAGTAGAGGTTCAAGTCAGCCCTGGACAAATGGCCTGTGCCAGGCACCCAGTGCCATTGCATTGTGCTTGGTCTGTGCTTATAGTGATTAGTAAGCGTTGGCTTTCCTGTCATTGTCTATTGACTCCTCTGCTGCATCTGAAGGACAGAAAAGGTTAGTTGATTTATGGATTGCAGGCCATTGCAGAGACTGCACACATCACAGATCAACATGCCACAACCGGACGCCCAGAAAATGCCAAAACCATACGGGTGCAATGCAATGCTAATTGTCATGTGCATTGTGTGACGCACCTACAGACAGACTAGAGAAACCGCCGTACTCCGCACCACATCCTGCTACGGTCTTGCTATTCAGCTCATTCAAAACAGCTGCAGCAGCCTACAGGTTGCACAAAATGCTTGGCATTTGGACACAGTCATTGGTATACAGTAGACAATAATTGGTAGACAGCACTGGGTAGACAATAGAGTATAGGCAGTGTACTTTGACTGCACAGAAAAGTCAAGCACATATGATACAACAGACAGACCTAGAACTGTGTCATCCTATGCTTGACAGGAGAGATGAAGCAAGACTTCATCATGTTCCCATTGCCTTGTCAATCTCTCCAGCACAGTTTATAGTATGATGTAAATTTTGTAAAGGTGTAGTGTGTATGTCTTCCCACCCCAAAAAAAAGAAAAAAAGCAAGAAGAACTATTGTTCTATCAGCAGAGCACAGGCAATCATGACAAGCCCATCAAAAGTATAACAGCAGCGTCTGAGGTCGTATATGTGTGCATGCATCTGAGTTTTACCTGGAATTCTGCTTTCCTCAGTAGGACAGTGTATTTGTACGTTGCATCCACTGCCAGAAGCCACAATTCTCATAACATTCCTGTAAGGGTTGGAAGTTCTCAAATGGTTCTCATATTCTTCTCAAAAACTTTTGAGAAGGGATGCC
>JAABUU010008375.1_pt1 | contig 10302 bp, 9 predicted proteins | sample 5559301 | NCBI WGS metagenome assembly JAABUU01 (sample SAMN10711884, study PRJNA513360) | rock metagenome | isolation source: Antarctica rocks | place: Antarctica: Victoria Land, Richard Nunatak white | reverse complement strand
GCTGAGTGATGAATGAATTCTGAACTTGCACCACTTGATAGGTCCAGTGCAGCAGCGTGCCTGAGTCATGCAGGTTGCACCGACAGCTGGAAGGTTTTGTTGATATCAATGTGTTGATACTTGATGATGATACTACTTGTTGGTACATGTAAAGAGTACCGAAACTGCCAAATTGTTGGCTCGAACTATGTGCCTTCCCAAATTCACTGCGCAGCTGATCACTAGCATGCATGACTGCACATCTGTCTCGAGAGTTGATTCAGCATCTGAGATCCAGTCCGTCCATGGATCCAGTCTGGCCAGGAAGTCCTTTTCTTAGTGGTGTGAATCCAATGACCAATTCCCGAAACTGCACTCTTCAGCAAAGCTCGGTAAACTGTCGCGACCAGTGTGTAAATATGAAAGTGTCACTGCAGAATATGTTGGCAGGCAGGTAGGGGTTTCATGTGCATGTTGGAAGCATTGTATGACAACAGAAGCTGGCTGAGTGCTGACATACTGCAAGCTGTCAGCTGTAAAGAAATCTGAGGCTGAGCCTAGGTCAAACTGAAGCGTTGCCGGCCACGAGCTCAGGCACAATGCATGTAGGTCCTTTTCAGGATGAAGCAATGTTTATACCTATATCAGCAGAGTGAAAAGCCCTCAGAATGTGTCTTGAGGCTCTTTTGAAGACTGCACTCAGGCACAGGCAGGTTCTGGTCCACAGAACTAGGCACAAGGCAGACAGGCTCATGACCGGCACGCTGAAAATGCTCCTGCTGGCTGTCTGTATGTGCTTGAGTTCTCAGTCTGTGCGTGAAAAGTGAAGCCACCTGTAACTTGACTAGCACAGAAAGGTCGCATTGCAACAGGGCGAATCCCTAAACGCCCAGGGCAATAGGGACAAGTAGTTACTTGTGCACGTAAATGCATTGCAAAATACAGCCTGCATACCACATCCATGTCATTTGTATCTTGCTCAGCTATCAAATCAAAGAGGAGCGAGATAGCATGACTGACATCACACAGGAATGCATAGGCTGCATATGCAGTGCAAATTGTGCATATCAGCACACAACATACAGAAATATGCAAACGAAACAAAGCAAGCAGAGATGTGAATAGGCATACACCACCAGCTAGTTACTGGTTGATAATGCCCTCACCTCAGGCCCAAACAGGGCTCCAGACCTTCCCCATCATTGCATTGTGATGCTAACATGCGCTGTTGCCTATTGCTGTTTTCGTCACTGTTGCTTGTGTCACTACTGCTGTTGCCACTGCTGCTGAGGTTGCTGTCGCTGTCATTGCCGCTGTTGATGTGGCTGACAAGGGCTGTAATAAAACATCACATTGTGCCATACAGCATGTGTGGCATTGTGCAGCAAGCAATCGCAAGTCTGTGATGGTAAGTCGATGATTTATGAATGTATCTCAGATTACTGGTGGAGTATACAGAGTGCGTGCCTGTTCAAAAGGCCACGACAGGAAGTCTTTGCAAGGACAGACCGATACATTTCGAAATCGTACAATGCAGCTGCTGGCAGATCAAGATGATGACATTTGGAGAGTCTTTATATATCTTTATATATCACAGTTGCAGTTACAGAAATGGATGCAGCTTGACATAGCCATCAAGCCCACATGACAGCAATCCATCTGCTGTTAGTGACAGCCCAGTGACAATTGCAGGGGGCCCACTGGATGACTTGGATCTGAAGGCATCTGTAAAGAAGTTGCGACCTGGCACAACCACATTGCACACGTGAGCACATCATTCACTGGCATGCTGATTGACCTCATATCAGACCTTGCCATCCACCACGTGCACATTTGCCTCATCCCCGTACGGTTTTTCGTATCGTGTTGGACCATGTGTGCAACACTGTCATGAGCAGGAGATGTGGGCTATGCAGCATGTGATTTCATAATGCATGCGTTGAGGATGTTCTTCTGTTTGAGGCATATCTGTTCACCAAATGGCATGGAAAGGTACAGATGTGAGAAAACTACATCATCAGAGGGGCACCGAAATGTTTTAGCTTACTAGTGACCAAGTAGAGGCATGATGCTAGATGCGGCCAACTGGTCTTGAAGCAATAGAACCACACCAGACATATTCAACCCAGGTCAGCAGAAACTTGTGAGTAAAAGAGCAAAACTGGCCTACCTTTGGAGGAGTGAGCATTGGTGAGGTGTGCTTTGTCGATGGTCTGGAGGTGGCGGCCTCTGTGACAGGACCACACGTTGATGCTGCCGTCCCTCCCCCCAGTCACCAACATAGACCCGCCTGCACATCACGTGGCTGTGAACCCTGAATCCTGAACCCAGAATTGTGACATCACATCACAGCATATCGCATTGCACCCACTGCACTGCATTGCATCACATCGAATCACAACACATGGTATGGCATGTCATGTCATTACATCACATGACATCACGTCACATACAAGCCAGTCATGGTTGGCAGATCTGAGACATATTGTGTGACATGGACACAACAGACCCTTGACACAGCATCAAATATTGCTGGCACATACAACAGCATGTGTCACTAGACAGGCTCAGGATGACACATAAGCTGTGATAGACAGTTGTGTACAGCCAGGGAAACAAACAGTTGACTTATCCTCTCAGCTTGAAAGTCAAGCTCTCATAGCATGCTGCATCATCCGATTACTCTCTGAGGTAAAGGTCTTGTAAGCGCTTGGATTCATGTAGACATCACTAACTTTCATGTCTTCTTGGTGGAAGGCTGTTGACTCAGAAATGCCTGGGGTGTAATTTCAGACGTTTCGCATGTAGGGAGATGTGTAAAGTACCAACCTGTAGTGCCATCAGCCAAGGGTCTCAGCCCAGCAACCATGCGCACCACACCCTGGCCCTGATGAGCCCCCCTCACCTCCCATACCAGGCCCCTGGCAGCAGCATTGCCTGAATAGGCTCCCCAGCTGCTGCCTGAAACCTGCCCTGTGCTAAGGGTGCTCGTGGGGGGTGGGAGCCCCCTGCTAGCACTGCCCCTGGGGGGCTGTTGGGTTGAGCCACCTAGCATGCGCAAGTCCTTGACAGCAATATTGCCTTGCTCGTCTGCGCTGGCCAGCAATTGGCTGCCTGGCAAAACCTGTCACATGCACACCGCTCCATGTCTGACATGGCTGCAATCAAAAGGTTGATTTGGCATGATGATGATGATGATGCAGTTGAAAGCGTGCACTACAGAGGGTCTACATTCTGTGCTTTTGCACCTCAACATCAGTGAAGCAGTAGACAATTGTCTACTCTTCCAACATACCTACTGAAATCAGAAGTGAATTTGTTGCAACACAGCAGAAAAAGGCAAATTGCGTCAAGTCTGGTCTATGCAAACCAATTTGCACAGGTCTGACAGATGAGCCGCCTTGTCCACACACCAGATGGACAAAGTCCAGAATGAGTTGACACCTTCAAGGCAGTGACAGCGGCCATGTGGTAGCTGAGCCTGGCAACAGGGCCGGAGGTGAGGGGCCGGTGCGAATCCCAGATGACTATGTTGCCCCCCTGGCTGCACTGCCCTGCCACTGCTAGCACACTGCTGCCGTTGCCTAAATAGGTCAAGTCCATGCCCCGCTTTGATAGGCCCTGCACAGCACACATGTGTTTGCATCGATAGCACACATGTAACAACATGCAGCAATTTCCTGGGCCACAGTCTCTTCTGACCATTTTAGCCTTGAGCCCTGTTATATGGACACTTGCAACATCCTTTGGTGCTGCGCCCTGCTGCGCTTTGATGCCACAAATGCCTTTTGACAGGAGTCAAGGCTGCAATGGTCAGAAGAGACCATGGGCATGGAAAGATAGCACAGCACAGCACAGCACAGCACAGCACAGCACAGCACAGCACAGCACAGCACAGCACAGCACAGCACAGCACAGCACAGCACAGCACAGCACAGCAGCCTGTTTGAATGTGGACTGACCTGGTGGCACCAGTCAGACCTGCCAAGGTAGCCGGTATCTGAAGCCTGCATGCGGGGGGCGTCCAGGCGCCAGGTGGCCACCACCCCCCCATCCCCCAGCCCTGCAAACCTCTCCCCATCATCACTCCAACACACCTAGCCATGCCACAGGCCAATGTAAGTGAAGGTTTCTGCTGATCACAGCGCATGAGCCCAACAATAACGTCCAAGCAATGCTGCACATGAGCCATGTTGCATAGGCTGCCATACGCAAATGGATACAGGTCCAAAAGCCACTTTACATCAGGAAGTGAGGTGATTCAGATCAACACATCAGGGATAAGCTCACTGGACAGACATTGTGCATTTGTTTGTGCTTTTGCACATGGTTTGGTGATGCTGTCAGACTGGACCAGCTGTGAGGTGCAGTGCAGCCTGAATGCAACAAAGACGTCTTAATTTACCGCTTGGGGTTGACCCCAGTGGGTGAAGTTCACCCCAGGGGAGGGGTTCCAGGACTTGGGAGGGGTGGTGAACAGGGACTGGGGTGAGGGGGCCGGGGCTTCCAGGTGACCTGGCATGGGGGTGTACCCTGCCTTTGCTTTAGTCTCCCCAAACTGGCAAAGGTAGATCTCCCCTGTTGCACAACCTGTGAGCCAAGTAGCGATATGACCAGACCATATACAATCTGCTCGACGTAAGCATGGGCCTCCCCCAGTGGGGGATGGGGGAAAGGCACAGCTAAGGGGGCCAATTTGGTCCCTACATTTGCCCTCCATGCGCAGCCCAGACAGCTTTGGGGACAATATGGTCAACAGCAGTACTTGAACTGCATGGGTAGAACAGACTTCTGTAACGTGACACAGTGGAGCCCATGTAACCGACACGCATGTCAAGGTGACACGCCCAAGCAACTGAAGTTGCAGACAGTGCATGCAACTCTAGAAGGATACCATAGAATCATCTGACAGGTGCCATGCTTGGCTCATGGGCTGCAGCACATCCTGTACAATGCAGTTCGTTCATTCATTTCACTACATTTCACACGTCGCTGGGGCCTACTATGAACAATTGACCAGTAGACTGGAACGGCAAACAAAGTCATGTAGGAAGGCTCTATAGTGTTCACAGCTAGCGCTTTAAGCAAACAAAATCAAAATAAAGGGCAGAGAGATCATCACGCTTCAAGGGCAGTGTAGCTCGTTGAGGTGTGAGAAGCAGAAGAGTGACCTGTGAGGAAGAGCTGGCGGGTGGGGTGGGCAGCCAGAGTGGAGGTGCCAATCTGGCCCACAGGCACCCTCACCCTGGTGGCAGTGGGGGACTCAGGCTTGCCCCCCTTGGAGCCTGCCCTGCTGAAGGGGCTGCCGGGGGCTGGGGTGGGGTCCTGGGGCCACCTCACTGCTTCTAACATGTCTCCCAGCATAGCTGAGAAAGTTGTGCCCTGCGCTACATCAACAGGTCTTAGAGTACACAAAACATGAAGACGGTAACTAATGTGAAGTCGAACTGTAAGGTGGCCTCCAGTTCAAGCTAGAACTAGTGATTATGTCAATCCCAAGCTAGGCACCCTAATGAGCATATCATCCAGTGCACTGCAAGATGCAACTCAAGGTATTCCATCAAGCAAGACATCCCTGACCCAGACTGTTGATGTGCTGCAAACCAGGAAATTGATATGTCCCAAGAGTTGATGTCCCTAAAGGGGTTAGGGCTTTGGCCTCAGCAGCTTGTCATGCAACAACAGCTTGTAAAATTATACAATATAACATAATATGACATGATATATGTGTATATAATATAGCAAAACATACAGCAGTATCGCATAATGGAGTATAACAGAATATAAAGAACTCAATGTGATATGTGTGGTATGAATTTATACATGACGTAACATACTGCTGGCAATGAGGAAATGACCCTGTGAGGTAGCTATCACCACCAACCCAAACAGGTATGTGAGCTTTGTACGGACCTTGTTGCTTGCATCTGAAGCAGAAGCAGGGTGTGGTCGCCCATCCTCAGAGTGCCTATGGCTTGGCAAGGTGAGCAGCGACACCTCGCCCACCACAATGCCATGCTTCACACTGGCAGCAGCAAAGGGCCGGCCATCAGCACCAGCATACCCATACACCCCTGTAGGCCACGTAATACTGCGTAACGAGAAGAAAATGCCAAACAGGTGAGTGGGTGTTTTGCGACAACACCTCTACACCACAGGCGTGTTGAGTATGGACCAGCAGCCCAATGACAGCATGAGGAGGAAAAGATGATGCAGAGGAAAGGGATAGGCAAGAGAAACAGAAGTAAGGATCAGCAAGCAAAGCACCAAAAAAAAAAAAACTTAACAGAAGGCAGTGAAGCTCACTGAAACATGTAGACTTGGTCCCGGTTGACCCATGTAGTGACAATGTGAAGACATCACATACTCCTGTCTATACAAATGCTCATTTTGCAGATGCACATATGAGACAGCATGCAGTGACAGGCAATGCAATTCAGCAAAAGTCAACCAGGCATCAGCTCAAGCAAGACTGTTCTAGACACTATTACCAGGCAGTGACATGAAACTGTGGTACATACTGAGCACAGGAAGCGCACCTGCGTTGGAGGCGCAGACTGCATGCAAGCGGTCGCTGTCCACATACAGCAGGCGGTGTGACTCATCAAACACAGCGCCGGAAGCTGAGCTGTACGCCCCACTGCAGTCACGTGATGAGTCAGAAATTCTATTTTTTGCAATGCATCTCCTCTCAAACTAACAACACAATTTGTTATCTGAGACATGACAACTCAAACGGAGACAAAAGTATCAGAGAAACATCTGGAAGGGAACTGTCTCAAGCAAACTAACGGCTTCTGCAGCAGCCTGAAGTGTTGAAACAGTATTCAGCCTGAAGCGTTAATGAAAACCTCAGGTAGCTGGCCCAGGACGGACTCCACCCATCAGACAGGACAAAGCATGCCCAGCATAGGCTCATGCTGCGCCTAACTAGGATATTCGGCAAACAACGAAACATGACATGCACTTGTGGTCTCACCCCAAGTTGGTTGCAGATTGTGAGCAGGTTGCAATTTGTTCTGATGGATCCAGGCAGGTCTGAATGTCAGAGATCTGTGAAGGACCAACCTGCTGAGTGTACTGTCACGGCGTGGAGTGGACATAGCACTCATGCCAGATATAGACCTGAAGAGGCCGGTACCCCCAACTTCAACCCCCACTGCCTCCTCACCCCCCACAGAGGTGAGTGCCAAGAGGCTGTCATGAACAATCTGAAGCCTGGCCATTGTCTGGTCGGTGTTGACTTGTATGCCAGCATCTGATATGACCCTCAGCTGCTGCTGTGCCAGCTTCTTCCATTGACCGGCATCAGGTAATGTGGCGGTGGGCAGGGCTCGGTTGCAGTGGAGAGTCCAACGCTGCGAAATGAAGTGCTGGGCGTCTTGGGGGTTGAGGGGTGCACCTGGGGGTAGGAGGGGGTCCAACGGGGGAACAGGTGCAGTGGCGTCGACCAAGCATCTCACCAAGCATGCTGTGACTAATCTCTCTTGCCATGAAGATAGTATGTGCTGCTGATGCTGTGAGTCATGTGCAGAAGTTGGGGTGGAGCTCTGAGAGCTGCTCTGTGTGCTGCGGTGAGACCCTGGGTTGGACTCATGACTCACGAGGCGCTTGCAGCACATCTGTGCAATCTGTACAGCCTCAAGAGCCATGACAGGATGTCCAGTCACCTCAAGCGCATGTGACGCTTCTACTGCCAGCTGGCACAGCTGCCCCAGCGAGGGAAGCGGCCCAGGCCAGGTGGCAACTCCAGATGCCAAGCAATGGGACACTAAATCCAGGGCAAGCGCTTTATCCCATTGTCTACCTGCCTGAAGACTTGTGTCCTTTGCACTTGATACCCCAGATGCCTCATGAGCGGCTCTGTGGACAGATGATCGGTCCGGTGTCTGCCCAGGTGGGTTAGCTTCAGTAATGGAGGGAGTGGCTTGATTGGAAGAAGAGGAAGATACCCTCTGGTCTCGCCCTGACACACTGGCGGGGCTGGAGTTGAGCTGCCCTGGTGTGATGGATCTGTCACTGCTGTGGGTGGTTGCCTGATCAGGCTCGCATGGAGCCATCAAGCCCTGCAGAGCTTCTACAGGCTGCCCTTGCAGCCATGTGAGCAAGCATTCTGCCCATGTATCCTTCCGTGCTTGTGCCCCTGCATCATCATCCTGACCCTTTCCAGAACAATATAGAAGTATAGATTACCATAGTTTCTTGAGTTGTCTCAGAAGTTTCATAGAAACTCCTGAAAGACCAGGGCATCTTTGGTAATTTTTGCACTCCTGTGCAGCACAACCTTGATGCGAGCTGCATGACTACTGCAGCAATGGATTGTGTCTCAAGACACTGCTGGAGTGCACACATGCCATCATAGGCACAGAGATTCTTTAGAGGATCACCTCACAGCCTAAAATATAAGAGATAATGCCATGAGTGCCCTTAAATGCAAGCACCTTTGTCTTGAAACATAGGGTTATAAATGGCAATATGAAGTTATTTGCCAGACTTGCATTAAACAGGTAAATGAATGGTCGAAGAATAGAACCTGGCAGCAACTCTTTAGTAAGAAGGGCTTGTTGCAGGGGGCCCTGCTCCCCCTCCAATAGACGGGCTAGAAACAAGGCCAGCTGGGGGTCCCCCAACTCATGGGCACACACCCCCACTGCATCCTGAAGCGCCCCGCCTGCATCAAAACATGCATCAAGGGTCAGTGATCATTCTGGACAACGCCATCAGCTCTGATCATTCAAAAGGTAGGGACAAAGGTATGCTTTGGCTTCTCTGTTGGAACAGGCATCTCTCAATTTCAGTTGACATGATCGTGCCTGACCTCTCCTCACAAAGCCATAGATTTGCTGACCTACAGACGGGCATGAACCCCCTGAATGAAAACGTATCACTGTGTGCTTGTCATGAGAATCTCTTTAATCTTCTACCTTCTATGTCACTGTGCCATAAATGCCAGAACTGGAATCAGTTGCAACTGCAGATGTGCCAGCATGCTGAGTGACGTGTGCATTCACAAAGGACATGAAACGTGTTGACAGCCTGCAGTCTGGAGCATACCCAGCACAAAGAAAGCGGCTGCTAGCTCATAGCGGTGCTGCCCCAGTAAGGTGAATGCGTTCTTGCAGGCTGCGTCCTTGTGCTTGTCTTGCCTGAAGTCGCGCATCAGGAAGTCTGCCAGCTTCTTGTGGTTGCCACCCCTGAACAAGCTCTGCAAACATGACAGGCCAAGTCAGGAGATGCAGCTCTATCTTGTCATGTGAGATAAGAGGCACTCAAGCTCTGCAATCATGATGGCACACGTCAGGAGATGTGGCTCTATCTTGTGATGTGAGAAGGGAGGCAGTCAAAGCTGCAAGAGCCAGGCAGCTCATGTTAAGCTGACTTTGCATAAGAGTGCAAGTATTAAAAAGCGATACCAGCTTGAGGAGGTCACAGCTGTGGGCTTCAAAAGCTGCTTACACCAACCAGCCAATCAACCAATTTACATTCGCTGTCTTTTGGACTCATCAGGGGAGTCAAGAGGCTATGGCTGGAAAGTCAACAAACACTAAGCACTGAATGTCAAGATATGACAATAGACAATGAGGCTTGGCAAGTGACTGGATCATGATGAACAGCAGCACAGCGGCTTAGTGTTGCATCAGCAGAGTGCTGAGGTCGCCACCATCTGCAATTTGACAGCCGCCAGTAGGCACAAAACAATGAACTGTGTCTTGATCAACTGTTCAAGAAAAGGAGCATCTGGCCTCTGACCAGAACAACCCACTGCTGCTCAAACAGTCATTGTAGACCCCTTTGACATCCATTGCATGGAGGACTGCTGCCTGTGACAGTGCATGCTCTGTCCAGAGCCAAAGCTCAGTATGAGCCAGAACGATGGAGTGTTTCACGTAAACAGTCTGTTGATAGTCAAAAAGGCTGTTGCAGCATGCGCACCAGTAGGAGCTGCTTCTTCTTCAGGGCCACATACATGAGGGCACAGTCGTGAGCATCCCGGCTGCGGGCAAACTGTGCTTTTGCCAATGCCTCTGCTCGTGCCAGCACAACCTGCAAAATATAATACACAACAACAGTAACGATGATGACTATAGTAATAATGACGATAATGGTAGTGGTGATGATACTAACACGAAATAATGATGATGATCATAATAATAAAATGCAGGCAACAGTCCATAACCTGTATGCCATGCCTTGTACTCATTCAAGCAGCTTTGAGTCATGGGTTGAGAGTCTCCATAGGTGGCATTACAATCAGCAAGCAGCAAGCAGCACACATGTTGAAGTGCAACATAGTGAGGACATGAGTCATGTCTATGTGAGAGA
>JAABUU010008372.1_pt1 | contig 10305 bp, 11 predicted proteins | sample 5559301 | NCBI WGS metagenome assembly JAABUU01 (sample SAMN10711884, study PRJNA513360) | rock metagenome | isolation source: Antarctica rocks | place: Antarctica: Victoria Land, Richard Nunatak white | reverse complement strand
CAGCGGGAGAGTGCAATCCCGCCATCAACGTATCGCGTTCGGTGGCCGTCAGTGGACGGACCAAAAGGGGGGCTTGCATGGATGAGAGTATACCACATGCTCGATTACCTCGTCTGAAGGGACACTAACCCCCCGGCCCCTTCCGTCCCTCCGCGTGGGAAGGGGCCGGGGGGTTAGGTTTGCGGTACACTATTCCTATCGCTGGGCACGCTGCCCAATTGCGCCATGACTCATAAAGCGGGGACGACATGCCGGATTTCAACACACAAAACAAGGCGCAGAAGTGGCTGCTGGTGATCGCCGGGACGCTCGTCTTGATGGCGATCATCATGACGTTCGCGCGGCAGGTAATGCTTGGGTTGATCGTCGCGCTCGCCGCTGTCCTGATCCTGTTTGTCAGCAAGGCGGTGACGAGCGGCATGGGAGCGAACAACGCGCCGAAAGACCTGCCCGACCATGTCGAGGATATGAGCCGCCGCTCGTGACAAGTTGAGCGATGTCTGCGGTTGGGGAAGGGAAACGGTGGATGATTGTGTCACGCATAGGGAAAAGCGTGCCGAAACCCGCACTTGAACCGGACATTCCCGATATTGTCGTTCGCCGTCTACCGATTTATCACCGCACCCTGCAACGCTTCCTCGACGAAGGGCTGACCTCAGTCTCATCGAGTGATCTTGCCGAGCGCATCGGCGTAACCGCCGCGCAAATCCGTCGTGATCTCTCCAACTTCGGCAAATTTGGCAAGCAGGGCAAGGGATACGATATTCAGCGCCTCCTTCAGGAGATCGCGGGCATCTTGCGGATCAACACCGAGTGGCAAGTCGCGCTCTGCGGCTTCGGGCTACTCGGGCAGGCCGTCGTCCACTATCGCGGCTGGGAGGACAGCAACCTCTGCATCGCTGCCGTCTTCGATAGCGCCCCGGACAAAATCGGCCAACCCGTTGGCATGGACGACCTGGTCGTGCAGACACCGGCGGAGATTACCCGCACCGTGCGCGAGAAGAAAATCCGCGTCGGCATCGTCGCTGTTCCCGCCCACGGTGCGCAGGAAATCTGTGACTTGCTCGTTGCGGGCGGCGTGCGGGCGATCCTCAACTACGCCCCGGTCATCCTCCGCGTCCGCGAGGGCGTCTGGGTGCGCGATGTGGACCCCGTCGCCGCCATCCAGAGTATGACCTATTACGTTCAGCCGAAATAGGGCGGTGATTTTCCGGGCGCGTCTACGATTCACTCTCGTCTGGACCGAGAACAAGATCAGCCGGGATGGTGAGCGCCGGAATCACCGTTGAGGTCAGTGATTCGCCCATGTGGGCGAACATTGCAACACGATAGTGCCGATTGCGCGGCTCAGAGTAACGCTCGATCACATCGTTGGCGAGATCCACGAGCCATGCCTCCGGGATACCCGCTGCCGTATAGCGCGGCAATTTGGTCGCGCGGTCATACTCCCGCGATGAATCAGCGACTTCGATCACGAGCAGGACCGCCGGAGCATCCGCAAGCCCTTTTCCCGCGCCACGGAGGAGAGCAAGATCAGGCTGCGGCTCGTCACTCAGCCCGATACGGATCGGATTCTGAATACTGACGGTGAGATCGGCACCAGCAACTGTGTACAGCAGGTGGCCGAGGCGATTGACGGCCTGAACGTGCCGACGACCGATGGGACTCATCCTGACAATCTCCCCCGCGATCAATTCGACACGATCATCTTTGGTCAGAATGCCCGTCTCACCCATACGTTCATAGTCTGCAACGGTAAACTGGTAGCGCTCGATTGCCGTGCTCATCGTTATCTCCTCTGCCGGTGCATATGCCCCTCGGTGCGACTATACTTCCCATCATAGCCCGCGATTGCGGTGCGTCAATCAGGAAGGGGCAACCATGCAACGGCCCGTCGTCGCGCTGCACATGCTATGAACAGCGATTCGCCGCGCACGAGCAAGACGCGCGTCCGGGTTTGGACGGTTGACGGGGAGCAAGCCCGCACGCACGCCGATCAACTGGCGACCGAGGAGCCGCTGGAAATCCGCTTACTGGCCGGGGGAGAGTGGCGCACCGTCGCGGTGACGATGCGCACGCCGGGCGCGGACTTCGCACTGGCGGCAGGGTTCCTCTTTGGTGAAGGAATCATCACGAGCCGCGAGGAAATCCGGCGTATCACCTACTGCGTGGACCCGGAGATTGACGCCGAGCAGCGGTACAACATCGTCAATGTCGCACTGCGTACCACGCTGTTGCCTGACCTCGCCACCCTCGAACGCCATTTCATGACGACGAGCGCGTGCGGCGTCTGCGGCAAGGCGAGCCTCGACGCTCTTCACCTGCGCGGGCAGACTGTCGTGCCGCCCGGCCTGGAGGTTTCCGCCGCGCTCATCACGAGCCTCCCCGACCGCCTGCGCGCCGGGCAGGGATTATTCGACGCGACTGGCGGATTGCACGCGGCGGGGCTGTTCGATCGCGAGGGTAATCTCCTTGCCGTGCGCGAAGATGTCGGGCGGCATAATGCGCTGGATAAACTGATCGGCTGGGCGCTGCTCGACGGCAAATTGCCGCTCCATGACCACATTGTTCTCGTCAGCGGTCGTGTCAGTTATGAATTGGTACAGAAGGCGCTCGCGGCGGGCGTCCCGATCATCTGCGCCATCTCCGCTCCCAGCAGCCTCGCCGTCTCCCTCGCCGCCGAATTCGGCATGACCCTCGTCGGCTTCCTGCGCGGTGAGCGGTTCAATGTCTACACCGGATGGGGACGCATTCTCACCGCAGCGACAAGGGAGATTTGAACCGCGAAGGCGCGCAGGACGCGAAGGAAATACGGAGAATGAAGGAACCACATTCTTCTTTTCTCTTTCCTTCTTCGCGCCCTTCGCGCCTTCGCGGTTCAATCGGTTTCCCCGTAGACGACCGCGCCCGTGCTGTGGCATGCTGTGGACATGATGGAGACGGCAACGAACGCGGCGCGCGTTCCCCCAACCGAGCGGACACCCCAACCGATTTACGTTATCTCGGACGGCACCGGGTTGACGGCGGAGACCGTTGTCTCGGCCGCTGCCGGGCAGTTTTTCGGCGCGATCTTCGATGTCCGCCGCCGCCCGCTCATCCGCACGATCGAGCAGGCACGCACTGTTATCAATGAGGCGGCGGAGACGCACGGCATCATCGTCTTTACGCTCGTCGTCCCCGAACTGCGCCGCGCCGTCGAGGAGGAGAGTGCGCGGCGGGGTGTCCCCTTCGTGGACATTATCGGTGGGCTGGTCGCGCGATTGGAGGAAGCGTTCGGCCTCGTCCCGGCGGGCGAGCCAGGCCTGCGCGGCACGCAACTTGATCCTGTCTACTTCGGCCGGATTGACGCCATCGAGTACACCGTCTCGCACGACGACGGGCAGCATCCGGAAACGCTCGGCGACGCCGATGTCGTGCTCGCCGGTGTCTCGCGCACCTCGAAGACGCCGCTCTCGATCTTTCTCGCCCATTATCGCGGCTGGAAGGTGGCGAATGTGCCGGTCGTGCTCGGTATCGAACCGCCGCCCGATTTGTTCCGCATTGACCAGCGCAAGATCATCGGCCTGACGATCCAGGCGGCCCGGCTCGTCAATCTGCGGCGGGCACGGCTCGAATCGCTCGGCCGCGACCCGGACGGCCCCTACACCAGCCTCGACCAGGTAACAGAAGAACTCGCCTACGCTCGCCGCATCTACCGGCACGGCTACCCGTGGCCGATCCTCGACACGAGCAACCGCTCCGTCGAGGAAGTGGCGCGCGAAATCATCGCCATCGTCGAGCAATCCGGCAACAGCGGCCTCCCAGCGTCAGTTTAGGTCGGACGGAGCGCAGAGGACGCAGAGGGCGCAGAGAAAAGAGAGAAGGGAAATACTGTTTCGAGACATAAAGCGAAAATTTCTTTCCTCTTTTTCTTCTCAATGGTCTCTGCGTTTCGTATCTGTCATCGTCCCGGGAGGGGATATGATGTACCCATTGGCGTTGCGGAAAGCGGAAGTGGTTGCGTCGCGGGGGGTGGTGACAGCGAATCATCCACTTGCCAGTAATGCCGGGATCGAGATGCTGGCGCGTGGCGGCAACGCGGTGGATGCGGCGGTCGCCACGCTCTTCGCGCTTACCGTCGTCGAACCGATGATGGTGAGCGTCTTCGGCGCGGGCTTCTTCGTCATCCGCGATGGCGCGACCGGGAATGTCGTCACGCTCGACAATTACGCCACCTGCCCCGCCGCCGCGACCGCAACGATGTACACGCCGATCCCCGATCCGGTCGAGTGGCTGGCGGAAGGCGACACAAACCGCATCGGGCACAAGGCGGTCGGCGTGCCCGGCGCGCTCAAAGGATGGGCGGAGGCATTGAGCCGCTTCGGACGCCTCTCGCTGGCGGATGTGATGGCGCCCGCGATCCGCTTTGCGGCGGACGGCTATCCCGCCTCGCCCTATCTCGTGCAGTCCATCACCGAGACAGCAGCCGCGCTCGCCCGTTTTCCGGCCAGCGCGGCGGTCTTTTTGCCGGGCGGCGCGCCACCACGACCGGGCGCGACGATCGTGCGGAGCGATTACGCCGAGACTCTGCGCGCTATTGCCGCGAGCGGGCCGGATGCGCTCTATCGCGGCCCGATTGGCGAACTCGTCGCGGCAGACATGGCAGCGAACGGCGGCCTGATGACGATGGATGATCTCGCGAACTACCGCGTCATCGAACGCGAGCCGGTGCGTGGAGAATATCGCGGCCATGAGGTCGTCTCGATGGGGCCAGTATCGAGCGGCGGCACGCACATCATCGAGATGCTGAATATCCTCTCCGGCTACGATCTCGGCGCCTCCGGCTTCGGCACGGCGCGAACGATCCACCTGATGGCAGAGGCGCTCCGCATCGCCTTCGCGGACTGGAACCGCTATATGGCCGATCCCGCGACGACCGATGTACCCATTGCATGGCTGACGAGTATGGCATACGCCGACGAACGCCGCGCCGAGATTGACCCCCAGCGCGCGACGCCCCACACATCGGGTCGCTACCCCGGTATGGAGAGCGCGAACACGACGCACGTCACGACGGCGGACGCGGACGGCATGTTCGTCTCCACGACGCAGACGCTCAACCGCCTCTTCGGCTCGAAGGTGACGACACCCGGAACCGGCATGCTCCTCAACGACAACATGAGCCTGATGAATCCGACACCGGGGACGACGAACTCGATTGCCGGGGGCAAGCGCATCCTCAGTTGCATGTCGCCGACGCTCGTGCTGAAAGACGGCGCGCCGTTGATGACGCTCGGCACGCCGGGCGGGCGGCGCATCTTCGGCACGGTGATGCAGGGGATCATCAATGTCCTCGATCACGGCCTGACCTTACAGGAAGCGGTCGAGGCGCCACGCATCTGGACGGAGGGGCCAACGCTCGAAATCGAGGACCGCTTCCCCGATCTCGCCGCGCTCGTCGCATCACTCGAAGCGATGGGCCACCGCGTGCAGGTCGTGCCAAAAGTCGCGGGCGGCATGAATGGCGTCCTGCGCAATGCGGCGACGGGCATGTTACGCGGTGCGGCCTGCTGGCGAGCCGATGGTACACCGATCGGTATCAGCGGCGGCTCCGCCTTCATGGCGGGACCGTCGTTGCCGGGGCTGGCATGATGGAGAAGGAGACCGGGGGATTAGGACAGACCCCGAAACGCCGCAAGCCGAGGAATGTCGCGCCCGCCGACTGGACGGCAGAGCAGGGAGCGGCGAAACTCCCCGCCATCTTTGAACGACTGCGGGAGACATACGGCGAGCGCCGCTGGCGGCCGCATCAGGAACCAATTGACGAACTGGTGCTCACGATTCTCTCGCAACGCAACACCGACCGCTCGACCGAGCAATCGTACCTGACGCTACGCGAGCGATTCCCGACGTGGGAGCAGGTGATGCACGCGCCAGTCGAGGAAATCGCGGACGCGATCCGCTGGAGCGGCCTCTATCAGATGAAAGCGCCGCGCATCCAGGGCGTCCTGCAACGGATTGACGATGAGCGGGGCAACTTCGACCTCCGCTTCCTGACGGAGATGCCGCTCGCGGAGGCGAAGGCATGGCTGAAGGCGCTCCCCGGCGTCGGGCCGAAGACGACGGCAATTGTCCTCCTCTTTTCGCTCGGCATGCCGGCCTTTCCCGTGGACACGCATGTCTATCGCATCTCGCAGCGCCTCGGGCTGATCGGCCCGAAGGTTTCGGAAGCGGGCGCGCACGATGTCCTGGAGGCGATGCTCGCGCCATCGCAGATATTCGAATTTCACGTCAATATGATCGCGCACGGGCGGCACATCTGCCACGCGATCGGCCCGAAGTGCGACCGCTGCCCGCTCCTGTCGCTCTGCCCCTTTGGGCAATCGCGCCTCGGCACAACAACCACGCCCGGAACGGAGGAATCACCGCCGCATGCCTGAAACAACGCGCCATTATGGTCGCCCGCCGCGCCCCGTTATCGAGCCAACCCTGCTAACGCTCGTCCGCCATGGACAGACAACCGGTAATGTCCGCAAACTGCTCAGTGGCGTGAGCGATGACCCGCTTACCTCCTTCGGCAGGCGGCAGGCAGCGGCGATGGGCAACGCACTCAGCGCGCTGATCCTCGATGGCTCGCTCCCGCCCGTCCACGCACTCTACGTCAGCCCACTCCAGCGCGCCCGCCACACGGCGGCGGCGCTTGCGCAGCCACTCGGTCTGACGCCGGTGCTGCGCGACGACCTGATGGAGATCAATTTCGGCGCAATGGAAGGGTTAACCGAGGCGGAGGCAGTCGAACGCTTCCCAGACGCCAAAGTCGCCTTCGCCAGGGACATCTTCACGATGGAGTATGCCTTTCCGGGCGGCGAGACGCGCCGTGACTTCCATCAACGCTCGAAAGAGGTCTTCGCGGACATCGTCGCGCGCCACCCCGGCGAGCATGTGATCGTCGTTGCGCACGGCGGTATCCTCGGCATCGCGCTCGCGCACTACATGACCGGCAATACCGAGCGGTGGCGCGATTATGTCCTCGCCAATTGCTCCATCTCGCGGCTGACGATACGGGGGGATGACGTGACACTGCACGCCGTCAATGATGTCACGCACCTCGCGGAGATCACGCCCGAGGAAGCCGAAACAGCAGCGATCATCAGGGAACACGAAGAGGAGGCCGCGCGTGACTGATCTGCGATTGACCGTGATCGGGTGCAGCGCCGCCTCACCCCGGCCCGGCGGCGCGTGCTCGTCGTACCTCGTCACGCATGGCGTGGTGAATGTGCTGATGGATTGCGGGCCGGGATCGCTCTCCGTTTTGCGGCAGGAGATCAATCCGCGCAATCTCGATGCGATTGTCATCTCACATCTGCACGCCGATCACACGCTCGATCTCGTGCCGCTCGCGTATGGCCTGAAGTACGGCCCGCTCGTCGGTGGCGAACACGGGCCACGCACGGAACGACTCGCCCTTTTCGTCCCACCGGGCGGAAAGGATTTCCTCATAGGGCTTGCCAAAGCGCTGGAGGGAAGCTGGCGCGACAGCGAATTCTGGGTGCCCTTCGCCATCACCGAGTACGACCCGAACGGTGCGCTCGTCGTTGGCGGCGCTGGCAGGGACACCCATGCTGACGACCTCACCTTCCGTTTCGCGCCAACGAAGCACTATATCCCCTGCCAGGCGATCAAGGTCACGCCGCCCGGCGATGATCCGCACCCGGTACTCGTCTATGGCGCGGACAGCGCGCCAGTAGAGAGCCTGACGCGGTTCGCCCACGGCGCGGATTTGCTGATCCTCGAAGCGACGGTGCCGGAGCCGGAATTCGTCGGTCACATGACACCCCGGCAGGCGGGCGAACTCGCGCAGGCGGCGGGTGGCGTCCGGCATCTCCTCCTCACGCACTACTGGGGCAACATCCCACCCGAAATGATGATCGCCGAGGCGCGCGCCGCGTTCGATGGCCCGGTGAGCGTGGCGGTGGAGCATGCGTCGTACAGCGTCGGTCAGGTGTGAGAGATGAGTGCGAGGCCGGAATTCTGGGGCGCGCGGCATTCCGAACGGTTCAGCGATCCCTCGATCATCGCCGCCTATCGCTACCGCCCGCCGTACCCCGACGCGTTGATTGATCGCGTAGTCTCGCTCATTACCGACGAGCCGCGCGCCGTCCTCGATGTCGGCTGCGGCCCCGGCAACATTGCTCGCCTGTTGCTGCCACACGTCGCGCGCGTGGACGCGATAGACATCTCCCCCGGCATGATCGCATTGGGAAAAACCTTCCCTGGTGGCGACGATCCACGCCTCCAGTGGTTCGTCGGGAAGGCGGAGGACGCGCCGCTCCATCCACCGTACGCGCTCGTAACGGCGGGGGCGAGCCTGCACTGGATGGATTGGGAAGTCGCGCTTCCCCGTTTCCATGACGCACTGACGCCGAACGGCCAATTAGCGATTGTCGGCGTGGACGAGGCGAACGACGAGCCGTGGACCCCGACCATCCGCGCGATCATCCCTCGCTACTCGACCAACCCGGACTTCCAGCCGCTCGATCTGATTGGGGAATTAGAGCGGCGCGACCTCTTCGAGAAGCGCGGCGAGTATACAACGGAACCGTTGCCGCTCGCCCGCTCCGTCTCTGGCTTCATCGAGTGGTTCCATTCGATGAGCAGTTTCTCGCGCGACCTGATGACGCCGGAGTCCGTCACCGCCTTCGATGCCGAACTCCGTGATACCGTCGCGCCCTACGTACGCGACGGGTTGCTCGACACGCACATCGTCGGGCGCGTCACCTGGGGCAGACCGCTACGGAAGCAATGATCGCTGTCAGTCGGCACTACTCCTACTCTCCGGCAGCAACGGCTTCGCGGCTCGTCAGGCCAAGTCCCTGGGCGATGCGCGCTCCGAGTTCTGGGTCCACCTGTTGCCATAGCCTGAGCGCGCGCTCCTGCACCGCCCGCTCCACTTCCTGGCTCATATGCCCGATGATATTGCTCGCCAGATGTTCCCGGTCGGTCTCTGAAAGCGCGTTGCGATAGAAATCCGTCACCTGCACGAAGTCCGTGTCCTCCGCATGCGGACGGTAGGCGCTGCGCATGATCTCCCCCGCGTCCACCAACCAGCTGGGGTCACTATACCGCTCCGGGTCTGCCTTCGGACCGCCGTAGCTGTTCGGTGCATAGACGGGCTGGTCGCCGCTGTGCTCATAGCGCATCGCCCCGTCCTTGTTGTAGCTGTGCACCGCAGTGTGCGGCTGGTTGACCGGCAATTGCAAGTAGTTCGTCCCGATCCGATACCGGTGCGCGTCCGGGTAGCTGAATAGGCGCCCCAGCAGCATCTTGTCCGGGCTGGGTCCAATTCCCGGCACCATGTTCGCCGGCTCGAACGAGGCCTGCTCGATCTCGGCGAAGAAGTTCTCCGGGTTACGGTCGAGGACGAGCCGCCCGACCGTGATCGGCGGGTAGTCGCTGTGCGGCCAGACCTTGGTCAGGTCGAACGGGTTGAACCGATAGTCCGCCGCCGCCTCAAACGGCATGATCTGCATCTCCAGCCGCCAGACAGGGTGATCCTGCTTCGCGATGGACTCCCGCAGGTCGCGGCGGTGGTAATCCGGGTCCTCGGCGGTCATCGCCTTCGCCTCGGCGTCGGTGAAGTTCTCGATGCCCTGCTCGGTCTTGAAGTGATACTTGACCCAGAACCGCTCTCCGCCGGCGTTCACCCAGAGGAAGGTGTGGCTGCCGTAGCCGTTCATGGTGCGCCACGTCTTGGGCGTGCCGCGGTCACTCATCAGGAAGGCGACCTGGTGGGTCGCTTCCGGGGAGAGCGACCAGAAATCCCACTGCGCGTTGTTGCTCCTGAGCCCATCGGCGTTCATCCGCTTCTGCGAGTGGATGAAGTCCTGGAACTTGGACGGGTCGCGCACGAAGAAGATCGGCGTGTTGTTGCCAACGAGATCGTAGTTGCCTTCCTCAGTGTAGAACTTGAGGGCAAAGCCGCGCGGATCGCGCACCGTGTCGGGGAAGCCCTGCTCGCCAGCGACCGTCGAGAAGCGCGCGAGCACGGGCGTCCGCTTGCCGACCGCGCCGAGGAAGGCGGCCTTGGTCCACTGGGTGACATCCGCCGTCACCTCGAAGTACCCGAAGGCACCACTGCCCTTCGCGTGGACGACACGCTCCGGCACCCGCTCGCGGTTGAATTGCGCCATTTTCTGGATTAAGTAGGTGCTGGTAAGTTCGCGCGCTTGGTGTACGGTTTGCGCGGCTTGCCATCTTTGGCGCCGACGGGCCGTCCCGCCTTCCTACCCGTCGGCGCTTTGCGATGCCCCGCGAGAAACCACTGCG
>JAABUU010008368.1_pt1 | contig 10307 bp, 12 predicted proteins | sample 5559301 | NCBI WGS metagenome assembly JAABUU01 (sample SAMN10711884, study PRJNA513360) | rock metagenome | isolation source: Antarctica rocks | place: Antarctica: Victoria Land, Richard Nunatak white | reverse complement strand
CCGAGACACCCGAAACGAGGTGAGGGATGCCATGACCGAGCCTCCGGTCGGCGAGGAAACCGTCGACGCCGACGATCTGCTCGACGATCCCCGCACCGACATCGAGGCACTGTGCCTCGGAGCGCTGCTGTGGTCACCGGCGCCGGCGGCCCAACGCGTCACCGACATGCTCGACCCCACCGACTTCAACCGACCGTTTTACGCCGAACTGTTCACCGTGATCACCGGGCAGGTCACTGCCGGTGTGCCTCACGACCCGGCAAGCATTGCCGCTGCCCTGACCCGCGCAGGCACGTCGGCCGGCCACCATGGTGCGCTGCTGCGCCATGCGCTGACCCAGGCCACCCTGTCGGGGGCGCCCGCGGAGACCGTCGAGCACTACGCCCGCACCGTCATCTCCGCCGCGTACCGGCGCAGCTACCACGTCGCAGCGGCCTCCCTGGCCCAAGCGGCCGCCGAGCTTCCCGAAGACCAACTGTTCGAGCACCTGCTGAGCATCGGCCGCGCGCAACGCGCAGCAAGCCACCGACTGGCCGATCCCCGCCGGTAGGCGACGCCCTCGCCCCCGCCCGCTCGCCACTTCGAGCGATGTCGGGCGCAGCGATGGACTCCGAGACGGTCGGCTGCGACCACTCGCCGAGCCTCTGCTGGCCCAGGTTCGCGATCGGGTCGCCGAGCACGAAACGCACATGGGCGCACTGGCCACCCGCATCGAGCACGCGGCGACGACGGCGGGCGACCCCGACGCCGCCGCCGCCGAAGTCACCGCAGCCCACCGCGAGGCCCGCGCGCAGGTCGATGCCGCCAAATCCGAACGCGACATCGCACTCCGGGCTCGACGCGACGCCGAACACCACACCGAGCAGGCTCGAGCCGCGCAGACCAGCGCCGAAACCGCCGCGGAGGAAGCCCTCGCCCAAGCAGAACAAGCCGAGGAAGCACGCACCTCCGCCGCAGCAGCAACGGCCGCAGCCCAGGAATCGGTCGCCACGCTCACGGCCCAACTCGACACCGAGGCCGCCCGCGCCGAGGACACCGAAGATCAGTTGCACCGCACCCAGGACCGACTCACTACCACCAGCGACGAGCTGAGCACCGTTCGAACACACCTCGAGCAGGTTGGGGAAGAGCTGGCCACCGCCACCCAGCGCACCCGCGACCTCACCGTCGAGCGGGATACCCTCCGCACCCAGATCGGCGCCGAGCAGGCCCGGGTCGCCGAGCAACGCCAGCGGGCGGAAACCGCGGAGCGCGCCGCCAGCCAAGCCCACGGGCAGTCCGAGCAGCTGCGCGGACAGCTGGCCGACACCGCAGCACACCTCGACCGCGCCCAGGGCACCGTCGCCGACACTCGAGCCGAGCTGGCCGGACTCACCGTCGAACTCCGCACCACCGCCGCCGCCCTGCAGGCCGAACAGCAACGCAGCACCGAACGACTGGCCGAACTCAAAGCCGCCTACGACGAGCGTCTGGCCGAGCAGAAGGCCGGCTACACCGAGCGTCTGGCCGAGCTGCACCGTCGAGGGGAGCAGTGACCCCGCTGCGAGACGGAGCACGCTCACCAAGAAGAGGCGCCGCGAGAAGGGATGACGGTAGGGCCGAAGAAGGCCCCGGGAACCTCAGCCGGTCGACAGTGCCCGCTCGACGAGGTCGGCCCCCTCGGTGGGGGCCTGGTGCTCCCACACCCGCACGACCACCCACCCAGCTGCGGTGAGGCGGGCGTCGGTGTCGCGGTCCCGGGCCACGTTGGTGGTCAGCTTCGCCGCCCACCAGGCGGCGTTGTGCTTCGGGTGGGTGGCATGGTCCGGGCAGCAGTGCCAGAAGCAGCCGTCGACGTAGACCGCCACCTTGCGCCGGGGGAACACGAGGTCGGCGCGCCGCCGCAACCCGGTCAGCGGTGCACGGTCGACGTAGAAGCGGCGGCCGCGGCGGTGCAGTTCCCGCCGCAGGTGCAGTTCGGGGGCGGTGTCGCGGGTGCGCTGCGTGCTGAGGCGGCGGCGGGTCAGGGGCGACGGGGGCAGGGGAGGGTCCCCCCGTGCACCGCCGGCGGCCATCGCGGGGGAGGGGACAGTGCTCGGTGCGCCGGGCGTCTCGGTACCGTGCAGTCGGCTGGGCATGGGTACCGACCCTTCTCCTCGTCTTGTCCATGCAATCGTCTGTGGCCGCGGGTGGGTGGGTCAGCGTATCGACGGCCGCGGCTCCGACTGTAGAGTTAAACCAATGGCATTCGCGGCGGGGTCCGAGGAGTAGTGGATGAAGGTCATCGACCTGTTCGCCGGGTGCGGCGGCATGACCGCCGGCTTTGTCTCCGCAGGCTACGAGCCGATCCTGTCGGTGGAGTGGGACTTTCAGGCGGCGGCGACCTACGCCGCCAATTACGGCGCCGGGCACACCTACTGCGGTGACATCGCCGGGCTGCCCAGCGCCGACGTTCCCCGCGCCGACGTCGTCATCGGTGGACCCCCGTGTCAGGGGTTCTCCAACCTCGGCAGCAGAAACGTCTCCGATCCCCGCAACAAGCTGTGGCAGGAGTACCTGCGGGTGGTGGCGCGCGCCAAACCGAAGATCTTCGTCATCGAGAACGTCGACCGTTTCCTGACCAGCGGCGAGTTCGAGGCCCTGCAGGGCAGCGTCGCCGACGGCGCCCTGCTGGGGTACAGCCTGTCCTATGGTGTCCTCAACGCCGCCGACTTCGGCGTCTCCCAGCGGCGCAACCGCACCATCGTCATCGGCTCCCGTGTCGGCCCGGTGCACCTGCCCGAGGCGACACACGCCCGCGGCGGTGCCGGTGGCCTCACCCCGTGGCGCACCGTGCGCGACGCCCTGGCCGGGGTTCCCGCCGCCACCCGCGACCATGTCCTCCCACACCGGATGTGGCGCTTCGACGGCACCGACGTTCCCGGCACCTTCACCGGTATTGACCTGCACCTGGGTCGGCGGCCCACCGCGAAGTCGCTGCTGCGTTATGACTGCGTCCCTCCGGGCGGTGGCCGCTTCGACCTGCCCGACGAGTTGCTGCCCGACTGCTGGCGCAACAAGCCCACCGGCACCACCGACGTCATGGGCCGCATGCGCTGGGATCAGCCCTCGTTGACCATCCGCACCGAGTTCTTCAAGCCCGAGAAGGGCCAGTACCTGCACCCCCAGTGGGAGGCCGGCGACCCGGCCAACCGGGTGAACCGGCCCATCACCCACCTCGAAGCCGCCCGCCTGCAAGGCTTCCCCGACGACTTCCGCTGGTGCGGCTCCAAGATCGGCATCGCCAAGCATATCGGCAACGCCGTCCCCGTCGGGTTGGCCACCGCGATCGCCGAACACCTCAAGCCCCACCTCGTCGTCGGGGCCACCCGCCGCCGCAAGGGGCACCTCGCCGCGGTGCCGGACGTCGCGTGACCCCCGACCAGGACCCCGGCGAGGCCTACCTCACCGCGGCCCGGTCCCGGTTCCACGCATCCCTTCTCGCCGACGGCATCCTGTCGGTCAAGAACGGGGTCGCGAGCAACGCCGACAGCAGCAGCGTCCTCAGCAAGGCCCTCGCCGGGTACATCGCCACCGCCTTGAAGGTCGAGACCGAGGGGGAACGCCTCGCCGGGCAGACCGCCGGCGGCGGCTTCGAACAGGTCTGCACCACTTTCCTTGCCGACACGTTCCCCCGCCTCGGTCACCTGCGCCCCGGGGGACTGGTCCATCGCCAAGCTCACCACCCGCGGCAAGGCCGCCGGGGTCGCCCAGTTCGACCAGTACGCCCATCTCGTCGAGCTCGACCAGGCCATCGCCGCGAACCGGGCCCTGCAAGCCTCCCTGGGTAACGCCTACGCCATCGCCCCCGACGTCGTCGTCGCCCGCGCCCCCGTCTCCGACGGCGAGATCAACACCAGCGAGCTCTACGTCGACAACGCCGTCGCCACCCACGCATCACTGCGCTCCGCAGTGCAGGCCCACCCGATCCTGCACGCCGTCGTGTCCTGCAAGTGGACCCTGCGCAGCGACCGAGCCCAGAACGCCCGCAGCGAAGCCCTCAACCTCATCCGCAACCGCAAGGGCCGACTCCCGCACGTAGTGGTGGTCACCGGCGAGCCCACCCCCGTACGCATCAGCTCACTCGCCCTCGGCACCGGCGACCTCGACTGCGTCTACCATTTCGCCCTGCCCGAGCTCCTCGACGCCGCACACCAGGTCGGCACCGCGGAGACGACCGACCTCCTCCAGATGATGATCGACGGACGGCGGCTGAAGGACATCGCCGACCTGCCGCTGGACCTTGCCGTGTGATGACGGAGCCGTGGTGAGCCACTTGGTGCCTCGACACGACTGGTGGTCGAGCTATCCGTCCGCGTCGGCCCCGTTGTCGTCGAGGCCCGCGGCCTTTGTGAGGTCGTCAAATGCCGGCATGACGGCAAGGACCCCAGGTAGTCCCTGACCCCTGACACCACCCCGGACCGGGTGGAGGGTGCTCGCCCCCGCGAACGGCGGTCGTCTGGCGTGATGACGGACAATCCAGGACATGCCTCAGTACCCCGAGCTGCCCAGCACGCTGATCGGCGCCGAGCGGGCACGCCTCGCCCGCTGGATGTCCGAGGCGGTAGAGCTGGGCCAGCGTTGCGTCAGCGAGGAGGGCCGGCCACGGCCGGCGCCGAAGGTGGGGGTTGTCATCGTCGGAAGGGACGGCGATCGGCTGGGGTCTTCCTACCGGGGTGCTCACAATCCGGGAGACCATGCCGAGTATGGCCTCCTCGAGAAGGACCTCAAGGGGGTGGATCTGGCGGGTGCGACCGTGTTCACGACGCTGGAGCCGTGCACCGCCCGCGGCCCAGGGAAGGTCCCGTGCGCACAGCACCTGATCAACCGGGGCGTGGACGCAGTGTTCGTCGGGATGTATGACCCGTTCCCCACCATCTATCGGCTGGGTTGGACGGAGCTGATCGACGCCGGCATCAGGGTGTTCGACTTCTATCCCCAGCACCGGCTTGAGGTCGTGCAGGACAACAGGGATTTCACTGACGCGCTGGCCCTGACCGTCGGGCAGAGTGGGGAGGCCAACTTCGACTACACCCTCAACGGCGGTAGCCATTCCTTCCGATTCGAGGGGGTATCCGTGACAACGCGCTGGTTGCAGTCCGGCGCAGACAGCATTCAGGCTCTCGACTACGAGGGCCACGTCGCGCTGGCTCGCGGCGCCCGCGAGCTTGGCCAGGTGGACGACCCGCGTGCCCTGGACTGGAGCAACTACACGGTGCGGCCGAAGGTCGGTGAGGTCGTCGTGTTCCGTCAGGACGACACGTTCCTGTTGGTCCGGGTCGAGAAGGTCGTGGCTGGACCGGAACGAGGAGAGAAGCACTACGAGCTGGGCGTTTCCTACACGATGCGGACGCTCGTCTGACGCCCGGGGTGCGCCCGACCCACCGCAGCGCCGCCGTACAGCCGATGATCAGCTACGAAGTGGTTAACGTGCGCGGCGCGACTCGCACACACGCTGCAATCGTCCGCCAACACGAGAAGCGCTCGATGGTTAATCGCTGGACATTGTGCAGCGTCTCCAACTCCCGGCGGGTTATTGGCCGTCGCCGTGATCAGGAGCTGTCGACGGTGACCTGTACTCAATGCCGACGTCGCCTGGAGTCCGAGGGCGAACTGTGACGGCCGTGACGGCACGATCCGGCAGAAGGACAGTACCGGCGGCCGCGATCCTTAGCCGACTAAGGGCTGCACCAGCCTCACGGATCACAGATGAGCATCACACATCCGTTTAGAATACGCCCGTCGGTAGCGGTTATGCACGACCTAATTCGCGAGCGCTGACGCTACCGGAAGGACTATCCCTCTGGCATGATCCATGTTTCACCCGTGTACTTCGTAGGATCAGTCGCGACGAGTTCGGCAATCGACTGGGCCAAAGCAACCTTCTGTTTCACATAGTCAGAGAATGCTGTTTCGGTAACGATGTCGAACTCGAACAATCCCTTGACACTCTTACTCTTGAGCTCTCGGAGTGCCGTAACCCACGACCGCTGTTCGACAAGAGGCTCGTTCTGACTGGCATTTACCACATAGAGAGGGCAACTAATCAGCACCACTGGGAAGTGCAGGGCGAATTTCAAGTATTCGCTCCGCGGCGTGGTAGGTTTCGCAAACAAATAATCCCGAGACGTGATGCCCTTCTGCGAAGCCCGAAGGGCTTTTGCGAGCGGGTACACTAGCGAAGTGAAAGTACCGGAATTGGAGGCACTCCAACCACCACCCTTGATCCGATCCAGCCGAGTCAACTGGTTGGCTCGAAACGGTATGTCGCCGTGGTCACGTGCCAGGTTCCGGAAGCCAAGCACATCCCATGCTGGTTCGCTCCGCGTCTGACTTCCCACTTCACGCACCGGGAAGCGCTGGAGAGGGAGAACGTGTTGCGTCGGGTTGTCATGGAAGCGCCACTCCGGCAGGTCCTGACCTATAGCTACATAAGGTAGGCCGCTCTGTTTACACTCTACGATGATGCTCATACTCACGAGCACCTTTGCGTCCTCGTCGTTAAGAAGTTGACGATAGGACCACACGTCGAGTTCTCGCGAGGTGCCTAAGTCGTCAGGGTCTTCGAAAGCCCACCCAGCACGTGGATGGAGATCTGCAGCGGTCAGAATACGCACAGCGCGCTGCTCGAGAAGCCATCCAGCTGCTCTCACTGCGGCCAGTAACTCGTCGTTGTCAGGTAGTTGCCCCACGGAGTCATGGACTGTGCCAGTTGAGCATCGTCAACTGGGAAGTCACCGAGCCAAAATGCGGGCTGCCGACCACCAGGCTCGGCGATTAGTCGAGTGCGGTATTGAGTGCCACCGGCTACACCAACCCCGGCCCCAACGTCAACCCCTCCACCGGGGTCGCCGCGCTGTGCGGGCTCACCTCGGAGTTCACTGCCGCAGGATGCCCACCGTCCATACCTGCATGCTCAGCCATCGGCCCTGGCCGCGCACCTCACCCAAGCCCTCGCCGGCCTCACCGGTGACCCGCTCGGCGACCTGCCGTCCGATGTCTTCGGCTTTGCGCAGGTGGTCCGCAGTCAGCCGCCCCAGCAGCTCGCTTCCTTGACGATGCTCGGGCAAAGCGCCTTCCAGATACGTTGCCAGACGGCTGTCGCCCGCGGGTCGCGGTGGTGCCGACAGCTCTGCGTGTGCGCGTACGAGACGAGATCGGCGGCCTGCAAGAGTCGTGACGCGTGCGATGGCGCGAAGTGCAAGGTGTCGGCGATTCGATCAAGCGTTTGAGCGCGCCAACCCCACGTGCCCATCTTCCGATAGTCGCCGACGTCGGCCCGATAGCGGTCTTGCCTGGCGACTTCGTCGGCGATCACGAGAGCAACGTCGCGTCGGCTTTTCGCGTCGGCCTGCACCCGCTCGAGCACCCACGGAAGGACCGTTCCGTGGATGTCAGTGTCCGCGGTGTACCGCGCTGTGTGCCCGGCGATGTTCGCGCCACGGATGTAACAGCGCACGTCGAAGGTGGTGATGACTCGGACGGCCTCCTCGTAGACGGCGATTCGAGCCGGGATCTTGGCGTTCGGGCGGTACCGCTTCCAGTCCCGCTGACCACCCACGAGGTCGATACCGTGCAACTCGGCTCCCTCGCGCACGCCACCAAAATTGTCCTGGGCGTACTCGATCACGCCGTCCATCGCTGCGGCAAGACCGATTGCGTCCCTGTCTCTGACCACTAGCGCAGTGATGAAGTAGGCATCTGCGGTCTTCGACTCATCCAGGTAGGCCAGCTGCACACATTGAGGCTAGGCCTGCAAACCCTCCAGATCTGATCCTGCCTACTGAGTAGTGCGAGGTATCGCTTCGGGTCGCCCTGTCACCAGATAGAGCCCAGCACGTCTGGTGGAACATCGACGGGCACAAGCACATCCCATGAGTCCTTGCCGATAATCGCATGGATCTTTAATGAGATCCGAGGGGACGCGGGTCTGAGGCAGCGGAGGTCGCGGCCGCCGCAAGGTGGGTGCCGGGTCGGGACGTGATGCACTCCGAATTGGTCGCGGGTGGAGAGAATCTCAACCGCCTCGCAGTGCTCGTTCGCGGCAAGCTGGCTCAAGAGGACGTTCTACGGGCGCTGCAGTTTCGCTGGCGTCCACGGTTGCGAGGTACTCGGAGATGTGGGTGACGAACGACGCCCTTGACAGCGTTGTTTCTGAGGTACCCCTCTGCCGTTGGGCTGCAAGAGGCGGCCCCAGGAAGGCGGACAAAGATGCCGGGCGTCGCGGACAACATCATTGAAGGCCTAACGACGTTCTGTGTGGAGACGCAGAACACCGCTCTCGCTCCCGCCGGGGCGGGCGTCCTGAAGCAAGTTCTCGACGCCTACGAGGGCCAGGTCGGGGCGAACGAGGAGTGCGTTCTCGCTGGTTTAGACCCTAACCTGACACGTTTGGTTGTTGGTAGCGGGAGAATTTGCCCTATGTGTCGGGTGCTCCGACCGGTGCGTGACCGTGTGGCGGCCCAACACTCGTGCCAGGGTGGAGATCGATGGTCAGTCCGCGGGCTGATCGAGCTTTATGGTCTTGAGTCCTGCTGCCCGGGCACGCATAGCTTGTCCGGTGTCGTAGGTAAAGAAAGTGACGGGGCGGGCCGCGAGGGGCTCGACCGCCGCCGCCCGGTCGATTAACTCCTGGTCCGCGATCGGAATCCGCTTATGCCCAATCGGGTCGAGCACTACCTCGATGGTCACTGGTGCACGGGGAAGGCCACCATCGTCCACGGCCGACCAGTCGGCGCCGATGAGAGGTGCAGGCCTCGTGGGGTCCTCCAACACGCGATCGAGCGTCCGAAGCGTTTTCCTGGCCCGGGCACGCGCGTTCGAATGTTGTTTGAGGCCATCGAGTTCGTCAATGACGATGATCGGGACGAGAAGCCGCACAGGTTCGTGCCTGGTGGCTAGCAGCGTAGCGAGGTCGAGGTGATCCAGAGGGTGAGTGTGCTGGATATAGAAGCTGGTGTCGGCAACAACGAAGACATCCGGTCCAGACCACCGTTCGATTTGCCGCGCGAGTGCGCTTGAACCTTCCTCGAACGCTGCCACACGTTCATCGATCTCGGTTTCAAGGAGGTCGATGATCGACCCAAAAGCGTTGCTGTTGGGGACCGGATTGAGCGATTGTAGTAGCCAGTAGCGCTGCGTGAGGACCAGGCGATCGATGTCGGTGGCCCTGATCTGATGACGCAGAACTCGCGCGGCGTTGTTGGCCCACCCGATGTAGCCCGGGAACTTAGCCTCGTGCCTCCCGCCCCGAAGGTTCCGGACGCGCATCCCAAGCTCATGCAGCGCGTCAAGCAAGATCTGCCGATCGGTGCCCGGCAAGGGCGTAATGAGCATGCTTCGATCGTTGCACGGTTCTAAGAATGCTTACGGGCGGTGGGCCAGCCGGCTTGGAGGTCGAGCATCACCACCGTGTCAGCCCTGCCGAGGCGGGGGCTCAGCCCGTCGTTGGGGCCCAGGTCCTCGTCCATCACCCCGCGCGGGAAGCTGGCCAGATCCTGCTGCGCGGCGGACCAGGACGTTCGTCGCCGCGCGGGAGCATCGCAACCGGTGGCCGTCGTTCGGCTGGATCCAACGCGAGGGCCGGCCAGGGCCGCGATCTGCTCGTCGGTGGCTCCGATTGTCGGTCGCAGCCGGTGGTGGACAGGTGGATCCAGGCTGCGGTGGTGAACAGCAGCGCGGCGCCGAGCATGTGTAGCGCGACCAGCACGGAGGGAACGCCGGTGAAGTACTGCACGTAGCCGAGTACGGCCTGGACCGCGATCAGTGCGATGAGGCAACTGATGCTGCGGCGAACTGGTGCCGGTGTTGGGATGATGCGGGCGGTGACCGCGGTCGCCGCCGCAAGCCCGACGAGGATCCATACCAGGTCGGTGTGCACCTGGATGACCGCTTGCGGGTCCAGCGGTATTCGCGCCGAGGCCCGCGGGTCGCCCGCGTGTGGGCCGGTTCCGGTGACCAGCGCGCCAACGACCACGACCGCGCTCGTTACCAGGAGCAGAGCTGAAGTCAGCCAACGCATCTCCGCCCGTACCAACGGTCCGCGGGCGGCCAGCCCGTCGAGGGTGCGACGCAACAGTGCTGCGGCGGCCAGCGTGATCGGGAAAGAGACGAGGAAGTGCAGCGCCCGCACGTACGGGTTGAGCTCGGTGAGCACCAGGACGCCACCGACGACCGCCTGCACCGGCACGACGAGTGCCTGCACCGCCGCCAGCCACCGCCACGACCGCGGCATCCGCGGTCGGGCGACGCACACCGCAGCCAACAGGCCGATACCTGCGATCTCCAAA
>JAABUU010008366.1_pt1 | contig 10308 bp, 9 predicted proteins | sample 5559301 | NCBI WGS metagenome assembly JAABUU01 (sample SAMN10711884, study PRJNA513360) | rock metagenome | isolation source: Antarctica rocks | place: Antarctica: Victoria Land, Richard Nunatak white | reverse complement strand
CCTGACAGAGCTGGCACAGACACTGTGTATTTTGGTGTAGTAGATGGCGAAGGCAATGCGTGCAGCTTCATCAACTCCAACTATATGGGCTTTGGCACAGGTCTGCTGTGCTGTGCTGTGCTGTGCTGTGCCGTGCCGTGCCGTGCCGCTACAGCATTGACAACTCTGTGCAGAGTGTATGGCTGGCCATCCTTCGTGCTCTAAGTAATGTCGACAAGTTGCCTCTGCTTCCATGCTGCCAAAGCCAACCTGTAGTCAGTTGAAGACCGCCTCAAATCCGGTGTCAAAATTAGTCTGTTTTGGTACAGGTATAGTACCAGAAGGCTGCGGATTTGTGCTGCAAAACCGGGGCTACAATTTCATCCTAGATGAGAAGCATCCCAATTGTGTAGCCCCGTACAAGAGGCCCTACCACACCATCATTCCAGGCCTTGCTACGGACCCCAATGGGGACCTGTTCTGTACCTTTGGGGTAATGGGGGGTTTCATGCAGCCTCAAGGGCATTTACAGGTACCCTGCCCCTCAGCAAATGTGCACACTCGGGTCACAACTCATTAGGAACAGCAATGTTGCAATATGTCACCTACACACGTCATCACAGTTGCAGCGACTGCTGGAAAGACCACTGGGAGACCACTGGAAGTTATGGTGAATTGTTCATCCTTACCTGACCTGTTGCCAAAGAGGTTCATCACCTGCTTTAGACCAATTGGCAGTGTCACACAACAGCACAGCCAGATTTTTTAGCTGGACATGATGCAGTTGCAGTTGACTCGCTGGTTTTGGTTGAAGCTTTAAGTCTGTGCAACTTGCAGTTTACATGATGATTTCTCCAAGGGTGTGTCATGCAGTGCTGCTTGACATGTGTCCGTCATTTGTCAAGTAGCAGTGCACATTTGGCAGTATCGGTGCACAGTAGGTGAAGTTCCGTCCTGCCTGGCTGCAACACGGGCTCAAGAGGCTGGCCAATCAGAACGCTAGCACATGCACAAGCATCACATACACAAGCAGCACAAGCAGAGCATGCACAAGCAGCACATGCTCAAGCAGCACACACACAGACAGCACATACACCAGCAGCACGTGCACAAGCAGCACACATAAAAGCAGCACATGCTGCTTGCTAAACCATGCTTACAACCTGTTGCAGGTGCTATCTAATATGATAGACTATGGTATGGAGCCTCAGGCAGCCTTGAACGCCCCCAGGTTCTCAATAGAGGGGGTGGACTCTGCTTATGGGCCTGCATGCGTAGAGCACAGCCAGTATGTGTCTCCTGACTGCTCTATGTCATGTGCTGAGCCTGCCTGTTGTTTATGCACTGACAAAAGTCTACATTGGCTGGATAGCCTTCGCCACAGTTGCTGTCTGTTGTTCATGAGATGAATGAGAGCAGGGTCATCTGCCAAAGCATGTGCCATGTTGTCACAAGTCCTGGGTCCCTCAGGAAATTTGCGTCATGGTGCATATAATAGACAAATTGAAGTGTGCAGTTTGCAGCATGCTTGCTGAGTCGGCATGCATGTGCAGTGTTGCCCTTGAGGAGGGTTTCAGCCAGGAAGCTGCTGCAGAACTTGAGAAGCGTGGTCACAAAATAGATGCAGGCATCAGTGGGCATGCCCGAGGCACATTTGGACGTGGTCAGATCATTCAGAGGAATCCCAAGACTGGTGTGTTGTGGGGTGGGACAGACCCCAGAGCAGATGGTGCTGTCATGGCGTGGTGATTCGATTCAAAGTGGCCCTAAGTCACACAATGCAAAGCCTTCAGGGTCTGTACCATGCATCTACATGCGTGTCATGCTTTAGTACCATGCAGGATATGGTGTCTTGTTACTGCATTTTGTCCTATTAATATGCTAGTTTCTCCCATAATTAATCTTGTCCTGTGGCTCTAGTTATAGACTCACATGCAAGATGTTTGTTTGATGACGGCATGCCGTACTTGTGCACAACAAGTCTCGGGGGTAATTGCATGGGCTTTGTGGTCCGAAGCATGGCCAAATTGATGTCAGATTTGTGGTACATCGATATCGAAAGCAGCCCTTCACCAGCGGCAGATCTGGAGTGCGTTTGTCATCATCATAGTCCCTTTACTACAGTGACAATGCTAGACTAAGTCGTCATGACAAGCTAATACATGTCTCATCTACCTTCTTTGTAGCGCATGTCTACGGCATAATTTGCCCATACAGTTCTGCCATACAAGGGCAGCATGAGTCATAGGAGCAGTCATGTGGGACGCATGCACGCTCTCCTTCGGCTCTCAGTGAAGACGCTCAACTTCAGAGCGTAGACCAGGCCAGTGGTTTCTGTCGCACAGCCTCAACAACAATCTTCACCTTGAAAATGATGTCTCAAAGCTTCGATCTGGGCTCTTGCCGGATCTCTGCCTGCACCACGCGGTCCAGCTTTCGGCGAGCCTCTGTTACAGCTTCTGCTCGACCCGCACGTGTAGCGACTATCAAAGCTCCAGTAGCGTTCTGTAAGACGTTTTACTCTGGTGCCGGTCTCAGTCTGCTACGTCCCCAGCTTCCCTCACGTCCATGCGGCAAGTGCTCCAGACAGGTCCGTGTTGACTGCGCGATTTACGATCGGAATTTATGTCAGACTTAAGCTGGCGCTTGCACCACTGCAGATTGTGGCTGGCAGTGGGCCCCTGGAGGGCAACCTAGACAAAGAAGCTCACTCTTTGAGGTGTTGACACCTGAAGCTGCTTGCTGGCCACAACCAGGCTTGCCTGAGCAAGTCAAGCATGTGGTTATGGTGCAGGCGTCTTGGCTGGATTAGCTTCTGGGCTCAGTTAGCCTTGTCCATCGTGTCTGCAACAATCCTATCTTTTGCGGTGTCTTCCTCTATGCAGGCAGGTCGTTTAAGTCCAAAGACTGCTACGGTTTACTTTGAGCAGAGATATTGACATGTACATCTGTGTTTGTTGCAGTCTCCTGGTGGCATCAATGTGTCAGTTTGGTTCACACTGTTTGGAGTGGCAAGTTCCTTCATCAGCACATTTTTTGCCTTCAGCTATGTCAAGTGCGTACTCAAACCTGCCACATACAAAGCCTCATCAGACAAAAATGACATGCATGTCGTAGCTTGTTGAACCTTGCAAGCATTGCAGACTTGCAGGTCAATGTATCTGCAACCAAAGTTCTGCCTACCTGCTGACAGGCAATTGCAAAAGAGCATTTGCAGATCACAGCTTGTTTGTTACAAGCACATGTGTGACAATCGGGTTTAAAAACCAAACACAGTATATTGGCAGGTTGTCTGATCATCATTTTCTATATTCAGGTTGGCCAGACAGTCATTTGCCAATGGTGATGTCACCAGGGAGACAGTGTCAGGTCGCCTGCTCAGAAACAACTCTCTCAATTTGTGGGGCCTAGGAGCTACACTGCTTGGCCTTCAGGTATGGGTTTCGCATATGTCGGTTCTTGCCTTTATACAGTATTACATGGCTTGGACACATAGCGCATCCCTGAATTCCAACCACTGCTGTAAGATTGTCAAACGAATCCGTTTTGTGCAAGCCCCTATATAGGAAAGCAATAGTGGCTGTACATCTATGTTTGCGCATGGTACTATACCGGATACACAATGCTGGGTATAGGGAAAATCTGACTGACAGGCTGGCTGCATGTAGGCAGTGATTGGTGGCCTGGTAGCCAAGACCCTAACAACATCATCCACCAACCCATACGCGCAAGGAGGAGCAGGCGCCAGGGCTGCACCAGTTGCCTTGGATGTCTTTTCTGTACAGGTTTATGCTGCAACCGACTGCCTGCATGCTCTCAGATCGTTATGTAGCTCTGCATTTTTGCTGGCTTGCTGCAAAATGTCATAGTTCTTTGCACTGGTGTGCTGCTGCGCTGTGCTTGTGTGTGCTAGCTAACGTGTTGTGAATGGTTTGCAGGCATCTGCCAACACTCTGCTGGCGCACTTTGTGTCCATTGTTTTCACCAATCTGTTGTTGCGGACCCTGAACAAAGCCACACCATCCCCCAAGGCAGCGTACTGATGCAGACATTACTCCTGATCAATGTTCTCTTTTACATCGAGCAGTTTTTGGACTAAAGATGCATTGTTCACTGCAAGTTTCTGGCTTCATCATCAAAAAGCAAGGTAATGACGCTGGTGCTAGACTGCAGCAATACCTGCTTGACATGTACGCCTGTGTGCACAAAGCTAGTGACAGGTCATGAGACTACTTTGACATGTACTGCCCGAAGTTGAGTACTGTTGACACAAGCTACAAAGTAAAACAATGATTAGTCTGTGGGACCATATACTGCAACAAACGTTCGGCCATACCGCTTGTCCCTGATCTTATGCAAAGGTCCAATGGTATCTCGAATTACATCACTCAGCCTCTTGGCATATTCCACAATGACTATGCTTTCATGGTGTATGAGAGGGGATCCCTCTAGTAGGTCGTACAGCTCCTCATATGAGACCTTCTCATAGGGCGGGCAGACACTGATAAAGTCAAATGCCTTCCCTGCAATAAAGCTATTGCCGTTGCGAGCTTGCTTCAAGTACTCCTCTGCCCTCTACACAGCATACAAATTGATCTACATTTGTATAAAATAGGTCTCAACTGGTCATACAATGGTGGTTTGTGCCTTATGAGCATGCAATTGAGTATGCAAAGCATCAGTGCAATGAAACCACAAGATCCATGTCTGGATACAATGCCCCCTACATTGCTCTGCAATCCCAGCAGGCTGCTTGTATGTGTGAAGGGTGCTGAGAACTGTTGAAATCCGACTTTTCAACAAGAACAACATACCATGGCATGCACAGTCGCCTGTGAGACAACACCGCATTCAGCTATGTTTCTGGCCAGGGAGTCCCTTGCCACAGCCGGGTCCATTTCTATGAAGTGGCACTCCTGACACCCTCGTGACAACGCCTCTAATCCCACAGCTCCTGCATAAGCAAAGCATCAAGCTGTTCTTTGCAAAGAGTCTATGTGACGTGTTTCCCCAACATTATTCCTTCCCTTCATGCAGATGTCTCATGGCATGATGAACAGTGTTTCATTTGGAGCAGTATGCCAGAGAGACAGGCAGTATTGAGCATGCAAGACTTTTGGGTGGCAGCTTGATACACAGTGCCGGGCCATGTGAGAGCACCACAGCTCCCTAACATTGTAACCATCGGGTTTTTGCATTTCTTATGTCTTTGCCTTTTGTGTCAGTTCTGCATGGTCCGGATTGCGCTTGAGTGTCACTTCGGTGTCAGCCTTCATAGAATTGCAAGCTTACCACTTTGCAGCCAGGATCAACAGCTTAATACATGAGCTTTTTGGAGCTACACAGGGCTGGGCCATAGAATGACAAATCGTCCCATCACGACCACTGCAAAGGCAACACACTTCCACCTGGCATGCACCACAGCAGCAAAGCCAGAAGAAGCAGAATAATGCCTCACCAGTGCCAGCAAAGAGGTCCAACCATCTGCTGCCAGGTGGCAACAAGGGCTGGCTTCCGGCCTTACTGGCCACCATGCTAAACACTGCTCCCCGTACTTTCTCCATCATGGGCCTGGTTCCCTCCCCTGGCGGGGATACTAACCGCCGCCCGGCAGCTGAGCCTGTGATGATGCGCATGCTGCCTACAGTTGCTTGGGCGCTTGCTGTCTTCTTTTTCTTTCTGTTTACCTGTGAACACATTGCGCTTGGGCAACCAGTCCAGCACACAGTGGGCAGCAAGAAGTTTTGAGAAAAACAGGGGGATCCTTCAGCTTTTCAGATAAATGCAAGTATTTCTTTGAAGAGTGTTGTTGGACAACCAACTTTGACCAGAGATTGCTGAACAAGCGGGCTATGCACAACTTTGCACACAACGTGTGGAACAAACAACAAAAAGAAAATGTTTCAGCGTGTGAAGCACCACGCCACAGTGGGAAGGTGATGACAAGTTGGTATATGTTTACCTTGCTTTCCGCATTAACAGCATTGGCTTCGACTTGTTGCTGCTCCAATGCCTTGAGGACATGACGAGGAATGGACTGTAGAATGCTGTTGGCAGCCATGCCCAGCTCAGCTGTATCCTCATCAGGCTCTTGTGCTGCCTCCTGCATCAGCAACCAATCCAAGTCCGCAAACAAGAGGCTCTGGTGATAAATGGCTGTTGCTGCTACCTGCTGCTGCAGCTGCTGACAATCAGTGATGAGCTGAGAAAAGGCTCAGTGCATGAGCACTGATCAGCTACAGTCCCACTTGGCTCACTGTCTATAGTTCAGGCAAACTTTGCACATGCTGTGCAGCTTGAGGGCTCAACATCCCCCATGCTGCCTCATGCATCCAGACATGCAGTAGCTTGCTGCTGTTACAGAATGAAGTACTATGACAATGGCAAGTCAGGGCAAGTGCCTTACAGGGTATCCAGTACATATACAACAAGGAGGTGCAAGACTGCACTCGATTGCTATGGTACAAAAGCTGCCAAAGCCCAGCAATACACATATGAGATGCTGGCGCATCATGCTGCATAGTATGCTGATAGGCTGCATGATGAATGTTGCACCTGTCGTTCTGGAGGCTGCTGGACAACTCCCTCAAAGTCTTGTATGGACCAGCCAGTATCCATGTTGAAGATTTCCTTGTCTTCTATCACCCCAGTGTCATCTCCAAAATCATCAACCCAGGCATCATCATTGTCATCATCACTCATGTCCTCCAGGGAAAGCTGATTGCCGTCTGTATCATATACTCCAGTGCTGTCTTCCCATGTGTCTTCCTGTTGCGGTCCAGGCTTGTACTTGACACCAGTGACAGTAGCCAACTGCTTCTTCCAAGCGTCACCTTTTTGCCCTGCAGTTTTGCCAAAACGTTTTTGCAAGTCTGCTTCTGCTGTTCATTGGCTGACGAAGGTACAAAATAAGCACCTATAGGCTTGGCAGACGTTAGCACATGTCTCCTACGTGGTACTGCGCGGGATTGGGCGTGCGCACAATCCCATCTGCATGGTTGCTGAATGCATGATTGCTGTGACGTCATGCAAAGTAATTCTGCGCAACAGGCTTTTGCTCAGCGGCGCACTCTACTAGATCACTCCAGCGACATTCAGCAAACTTTGCTGAACGCAGCATGTGCACGGAAATGGAAGTGGCATGAAACCGAGTCTCTTAAGTCACAGATAGCGTTGCGGAAGCGCAATTTACAGCGCAAGGCATCCCCGCGACGCCGTTTCATCTCCTCATTTTGTAGCCTTCTGCACTAAGCATGATCAGGTTGTGCAAGCTTTGATGACTATAGTTAATGCAGCATGTTGTCTTCAAAGGAGCTTTGATTAAGGAGTTTGCCATCCTAATTGGCTGACACCGGGACCCAGTCTGCAACCGCTCTAGGTACAGCGCTTGCTGTACAGCACACGTGCTGAACTTGCTGAGGCAAGAACTTATTTTGCCATGGCTCAGTCGCAACTTGTGTACACACTGCAGGCCTTGAAAGTGCTTTTGTTACAAGTTGCTGTGAATGTTTAGTGTAGGGCACTTCAAACGGTCTTTCACAGCAATGCCTCCGATTCCAAGTCTTGATCAACTCAAGTGACACCTGCGTATGCGCACGCAACAAACAATGACAACACCACTTAAATGAAAGCAGGGGCAGTCTAGACTGATCTGCAGTGTTTACAGCCAATACAGTAAACAAGACCCTTCAGACTGTGACCAGTTTCTCATGCATGCAAAGACACTGACTGCACATCACATTTGAGCGAGCTTGACAGTTGTGTGCTGATGGTGAAATGGATGGGCTGACCAAAACAAGAACAGCTGCAGGACTGCTGAGAGAGCTTGCAGAATTCCAACACTGCACTGCACTGCACTTCTTGGCAAGTGTTGATTGACAGGCAATGCCCTGAAGTCAAGAGTAGCAAAAGTGAAGGACACACCTCTCAGACTATTGAGAATTGCTGTCAGGGCAGCTGTGACTGCCAGCATGGTGGGTCGCTTGATGGGGTCATACTCCAAGCAAGCTTCCACCAAGCATCTGAGGCGTTCAGGGACCTGGCTTGCGCTAGGCCACTGTACAGAAAGACACAACACGATGTTCACAGCATGCTTTGCAAAGGACTATGCTGCTTGACCAGACACAATGGTTGACTGCACATCTGCCGATTCTCACTTGCAGCTACTCACTGTGCACTGAAGCTCCTCACATTTAGCCACAAGACAGCATAAAGCTAGAGGTAAGTGCTGCTGTCAAGTTCTTGTAAGTTCATGCCCAGTTCAGCCTGAGGTACAAGGACAGCAGCGTTGCATGACTGCTGAATACATGACAGCAGCTTATTGATGCGCCCATGAGCACAAAAGGATGCTCATCAATTGCGTTTGGAATGATGCTGATCAGCAGCAGCACAAAGCGCTCACCATGACCAGGTAGGGCAGGAGCGCTAAGTTATTTACATAGGCCTCCACGTGACCGTTGATCAGGGTGTCAGGACGGGGCACCCCAAGCATGTCAGCCAAGATGAGTCCCCACACAAAGACCTCAACCTTGGGGTCAAGTGTGAAGTCAAGGTCTCTCAGAACACGCCCCAAGCAGTACTCGGGAGGGGCATAGGCCTCCACCAGACTGCACACAGCAATGCCACCATGCATAGATATGGCTTACTCTGCTAATGAACATGTGATCGAACAATTAGACTCATTGATTTGGCATGGGACTGCAGACTTGCCTTGCAGCCAAATAGGTGCAGCAGCTATGAGTCAACAACATCTAGCAACATTGTGGGTGGGTGTTTGTGTGTTGCTGTTGTGTGAGTAGCTGGTCTGATAAAGACATATGGGAGCAACTATGCCTGCAGGTGCAGCAAGTGACTAGGACAACAAGGCTTAAGCTGACTGTGACCAGGCACTTCATTGCTAAGCAGCACAGAATTCAAAGCCAGGTGAACCTACGGCATCTGGCCGGGCACGTTCCAGCTCAAGCTGCCCACGCCACCAGGAGGGAAGTGCCTGAAGCTGCCAGCGTCTAGCAGCTTGGCAACAAAGCGTCCACCAACAATGCTCACACCGATGTTGTCGGGCTTGAAGTCCCCATGCATGCAGCCACGCTGGTGCAGGAAGTCAAGGCCAGCAGACATCTGCAGGCCTACATCTACCACCTGGTCCAGCATCAAAGACCTGCAGTCAGCAGCAGCATGAGTACCCAGTCTGAGGGTAATGGTGTCCATCCTGTGGCTGTGTTTGCAGTCAAGCCGCCTTCTTGCCAGCCCTGTCACAGAAGCTTAAGCGCAACACTGCAGGTGTAGCATCATGCAAGAGCAACACAAGCGGCGAGGTCTTTTCTGTTCTTCTCTTTCCTTTCTGCCCTGTGCGCAGACACAGACAGACAGTCAGACAGATGCACGCAGGTTGAAGAGGCTGTGCAGACAGTTGCAGTAGAGGGCAGGTGTTTGTTGACGACGGTCCAGAACGCTGGAAAGTCATTTTCCGGAGAGCATCACCAGCATGGCAGCACTTACCCAAAAGTGATCAGGGGGTAAAGGGTGCTGTCCATGCACTCCATCACTATTCCCGTCTGATTCGGCCTGATGTTTGGGTCCAGCACTCGGCCGTAGTACGCCACAATGGAGGGGTGGGGGGAGCTTGCCAGGTTGTCAGCCTCCACATCCAAAGAGGCTCTATCGTGGACGTTGACTGGCCAGTTGCAGACGACAGGCCCTGGCTGACCGGTGCAGGTGCGCTCCACTGTGCCAAAGGTCCCGCTGCCAAGGAGGGCAGGGCCCATTTGGCCATGGTTGTCTGCCAGCATCAGCTCCTGCCACACACAGGAACGCTATGAGCGCACACACCATGTGGTGCAGGTTGAAATGCACAGCTACATCTGTCTGGGAGCTGCAGTACACAAGTTGCTTGCCCAATGCAATAGCAGACAATGTCCATGTACATACTCAAATGTCAAAGCCTGCCCAGAAATTTGCGTAAGTACGTCATTTAGTATAGTACAGTGTAACTTGACAATAAATTAGCTAGTATAATGATACACAAACTGGACAAATGCGAGCAAGAAGAGGCACATGAAGGCAGCTTTCTTCATGTTTTCATGTGGGCAGACAGAGCAGCATGCAGGTCATCAATGAGGAGCTTACATTGGTACGGTACACCGGGTGCTGCAGGTTGCGGATGGCTTGTGCTTGCTGGGTCAGCAGTTAATTGCTCTGGGTGAGCAAAGCATTGTGCTGCCTTAGCTCTGCATTCTCCTGCATAGCTGCTGTCAAGTCTGCCTGCAGCTGGTGATAGCCAGCAGGACCAAAGCAGAAACTTTCCAGCAGAGCCTGCCTCTGTGTGACCAT
>JAABUU010008363.1_pt1 | contig 10312 bp, 2 predicted proteins | sample 5559301 | NCBI WGS metagenome assembly JAABUU01 (sample SAMN10711884, study PRJNA513360) | rock metagenome | isolation source: Antarctica rocks | place: Antarctica: Victoria Land, Richard Nunatak white | reverse complement strand
ATCAACTTCAATAGACTGCAGAGATGATTGCACTTGATTTAAAAAAGAATTAATGATGATAGATAAGAGCTTAAAAACATGAAATACAGAGTGAATCTTCATAGTGTTTAATAAATTAAGTTTGTAAATTCATGAGCTCAAAACAGTCTTAATTGTAAATCATCTGAGATTCTTTTAATTAAGTTTATGAATGAGACACTTAATGTATATATTCTTAGCATCTAATCAGATCTAATCATCAACACAAAGAATAGATGCTGATAGACAATCTTGTGCAGTATTATTTTTATACTTAGCTTATACAGCTGACATCTCAGAGCATAATACATTTAGAAGATCTCTTATTTAATTTGTATACTTTTTAGCTTTGACTTAAGTGAGCAGTAAGAATCTTGTCATGACTTGATGAGGTTTAAATCTTATGTAGAGATTATATTCATAATTAATATAGAAGAGACTGCATTATATGATTTCTGAAATGACATTGTTGACAGTGAATTCAGCTAAATTTAGTTACTTTGATCAGTCATCTTGCTGATATACAGTGTATGCACAAAGATACATCTTCATTAAAGCATTGCTAATCTCAGTTTATTCATCAATTTCAGAATGAATTGTAGTCAACAGTAGTTAAGAGGTGCTCAGTCTTCAATAAAGAAGCTTTTAAAAGAGAACAGCAAATTGAGATTCTCAGTTAAAGATGATTGTGTCAGAAAATTCATGAAGATAGTAGATGTAATTTGCATATAAATCAGCAACAGTTTCAGTGATAGCAGTAGTGTGCATAGATATAAAGTATCTCATCTTTATCAGTCAGTTAATCATCATTAATACAGCATTATAGTTTTTTGAGATAGATAAGCTGATTATGAAATTCATAGAGATATCTTTTCATCATTAAGTGAGTATAGATAAAAGCTTGAGTACACTGTACTTGATGTGTCTTTGAGATTTACTTTAAGAACAAGTGTGACAATTTCTTATGTAGTGAGTCACAAAATTTCTTATTTAAGACTAAAAGTAGCTTCTACAAATCAATTTAAGCATCTTAGTATGTTCAGTGTGTTCTAAACTAAAGATGTTGTGATGTACTTTGCATATACATATTCTGAGCACTTCATCATTAAACACATAAAGTCATCTTTAATATCAAAGATGTCTCTCTTTTGCTTTACATTCAGCTAATGTAATCTTCTTAAACTGCATGACTCTGTTATGTAATAATTCTAAGATCTTATTAATGAAAGAATCATCAGTATAGACTTCAGCAATGACTTAATTCAGAGAAGTCTTCTCATTATCTTTTTCAGCTAAAGTTTTAGACATGATGATCAATGCAGCAGAGTCAGACTCTGTTAATTTAACAATAAATTCAATGTTATTAGCAGCAATTTAATAAGACTTAAGAACAATCTAACTGTGATGCTCAATTCTAAAATTCTTTACAGAAGAAATATCTTCTAATTTTTAAGTAAAAGTGTTCAGCTTTGTGCTCAGACACTTTGAGCAATACTGAATCTTAAAATTAAAAGACAAAAAAAATTCAGTTCAGCAAGCTTGACAATGATTAAGCTGCTTTGTCAACATGAATCATTCAAGATTCTTGTGATCATTAAGCACTTAAATTGTGCTTAAAGAGTCTTTAAGCTTCATACATTATTCTTAAAAAGCAAGAATCACAGCTAATAGTTTTTTGTTGTAGATTTTGTAGTTGCATTCAGCAGAACTATGCTTCTTGAAGAAATAGACAATGAGATATAAGTAATCTTTAGAGTGCTTTTGAAAAAGCACTTCAGCAAAGACATAATCAGAAGTGTTAATCTTTACAATGCAGTTCTCTTTAAAATTAAACAAAGTCAGTATAAAGACAGTACAGAACATTATTTTCAGATCTTTAAATGTATATTTATAGATATTTGTTCATTCTCAAGTTAAATTTGAGCTCATTAAGATGATCAGTGATGCAGCAATCTTTAATAAGTCAGCAATAAATTATCTATAGAAGTTGACAAATTCTATAAAGAATTGAATATCTTTCTTATTTTATAATCTAGATCATTTCTTAACAACAGTGATCTTAACAGAGTTCATTTGCACTTCATTTCTTCTGATAATTAGTTTAAGATAAAGAACTTTCTTCTTATGAAATTCACACTTTAAGATGTTGAGCTGTAGATCTGCACCTTGCAAGTAATCAAGTACTTAATGTACATATATCTTGTGCTTCTTCAGTGTGTTGCTATAGATCAAAATGTTATTTATGTATGCAGAGCAGAAAACATTAAGAAAGTCTTGCAAAGTCTTATTGATATAGCTCTGAAACTTGATCAGAGCATTATATAGTTTAAAAGATAAGATAAGAGATTTGTAGAGTTCATAATGTGTAAGAAAGGCAGTTTTTCATTTCTCACTCTTTTTCACATGTAAGTGATTGAAAATAATGATGACATTAAGCTTAATGAAGAATTTAGTGATTAACAGTCAATTTAGAGTCTTTTAAATCTGAGAAAGTGAATAGTAATTCTTGATGATGATATTGTTTAGTTCTCAATAGTTAACACAAAGATGCAGCTCTTCTTTCAGTTTTCTTATAAACAGAATTGATACAGTGATGAAAGAGCTGCTGACTTAGATAAAGTCTTTAATAAAGTTCTGTTTAAGATATTTTTTAAGCATCAATAGCTTATCTCAAGACATCTCTCTGAGGTTGTAGAATGATGATTGCTTTTCTTTTAACAGAGAGATGTCATAGTCATTAAAGTGATGTAGAAATAATATGTTGATTAGTTTCTTTAAAAATAAATTGAGATGTCTTCAATACTTTAAGTTTAGCACAGTCTTCAGATTCACTTTTTTTTTCTCTTTAAGAACTTTATTGATGTCTTACATGAACAGTGCAAAGCAGTAGTAATCATACTTTTTGTTAAGCATTCTGTATAAAGTAACTCTGATCATGAAGATGCTTATATGTCTGATTGAGAGTAAAGACATAGTAAATAATGTGAAAGACAGTGTTATTAATGATGTTAACAGCAGCTCAACAACACACTTACAGTGTTCTGAGATATTTAACACTTCAATTATATTAAATATAATTGCTGTCTGTTTATTCTGAAGACAATGCTCTTTACAGTGAGGAAAGTTGAAGATAGTCATGTTAATGACTCACTTAGTAAAGACATCATGTTGTTGAAGTCACTTAATGCTGAGCATTATGAGATAATGTCTTAATGTGATCATGAATATGAAAAGATCTTTTTAATAAGTTGATATCTTTATTTTTAAGATCACACAGTGAGTGATTGCTTCTAAGTTTATTGAGCATTCATCAATGACAGTTAAAGAATGAGATTGCTTAAGCTTGTAGAGTTTGAGTCTATGAAGTTGAGCAAAATCAGTGTTAATGAATGTGCTGACAGAAGCATTACTATTAATTAAGTTTTATGTGTGCATAGAAGAATGAGAAGTCATCAGAGTAATTAGTAACACAAGATGATCACTGTTCATCTCTTATTTCATCAACAATGTTATTAAAACTTTTATATTCTTCTTTTATCTTCAAGCATAACTCTGCTTAGAGACTAGTCTTTTCTCTGCTTCTCAGACACATCAACATCAATTAATAAAAACTTTTGAAGTCATTGCTTTCTTAACTTAATACAATCTTGTGCATCATGTTCAATTTCTTTACAGTTATAGCACTTAAAGATTGAGCAGATAAAAGCCTGATAATCATTGTCTTCACAGTAATTGCATAGATTAAGAGCTCTGCATCATAGCTTTTCTTTAGGTGAGACTGAGTCTTTATAGATGTTCAATAGATTTATAGATATAGAGTTAAGATTCTGAGCTGAGTAATTTAATGCTGAATCTGCAGCAGTGATAAAGACAGAGATTGATGATGTACTTATTGATGTTGATGAGTTAACATAACTTAAGAATTAAGATTGAGCTTGTTCTGTGCTGAAGCTGCTATCAGAACAAATGATAAAGAGATAAAACATAGAAATGACTTTAAGATTGTTGTTGAATCTCTGTAGTAAAGCAATATATTCATTAAGATCTGTAAAAACAATTTATATAATCATAGCTTGCTTAAGCTCTGCAGAGATACTGTTTGAGAAAAAGCTTTTCAAGAAGTGCTGATTGAATTTGATGTTGAGAGTCATCATTGAAATTAAGCAATGAAGATAAAGAAATCAATGTTTTTCTATTTGAGTGTGTAAAGTTCTTGCTGAGCAGTAACTTGCTTATTGAGATTCTCAAATGCTACAGTCAAGATCTGAATGAGATCATTGACAGTATTGTAATCTGTTGTGTTGTCTAGCTTGATATAAGACATAATCTGTTTCATAGCTTGCTCTTTAAGACAACTAATAGCATAAAACATCTTCATATTCTTTAAGAAGAAATAGTCTTTATTGAGAATCAGTTTAATGTAGAGTTGAATAAGAAAAGATTTAAGCTCAATTCTATTTTTATTGAACTTGTCAAAGTTTGAATGCTTAAGTAAGTGACTTGCTTAAGAACTGATAGTGTGTGTAGTGAGAGCTTAAATGAGTTGTTTGTTCATGTTGAGAAGTTTATACTCAAGAATAGCAATGATGAACTCATGCTTACAGCATAGTCTAATAAGATTCATTTCAGCATCTTTGAGATAACTAAATTATGTATCTGAGTGTAAAGCAACATCTATAGATAATGTTGATGATGTAAGCTCTGTGAAATGCTCTTGAGTAACAGAGAAGTCAGGGATGAGCAAAATGTTGTAAGAGATTACATTGATTATAATGACTAAAGAGTAAAATGTAATGTTACAGAGTGTATTTAGTAGACTGAGCAGCAGCAGTAGATCTATGATATTGACTAAGACATTCTACAAAGAACAGAAAGCTATTCAGAAGATGTATGCACATAAGATGCATACAATGAGTATTAAGACTTCAGTCTCACAAGCTAGTCAAGTCTTCACAACAGAGTCATGATATATTTAATAAAATTCATTTTATCAGCTGATTACTTGCTCTATTTATAGATAATTCTTAAAGGCATCTCTCTTGAGTTCAGAAAAGCTATTTTTGTCATGCTGTATCAACTCACTATGTTTAGAATCTGCTAAATGATCAGTGAAGAATCTTTACAAGATGAAAGAAACTTTACTTTTTCAGAAGCATTCATGCATCTATTCTTCAAAATTTTAAAAGTACAGCTCTTTATTTCATCAGCTTTAAAGATTCAATGATATCTCAATGAGCACATTCAAGAAAAGAAATCATGACATTAAGTAATAAGCACTTCAAAAATCTGTTCTGTAACATAAGCATAATAAGATATGTTGAAGCTTCTCAATCACACATCACAACTTACTGATACAACATTCTTTAATTTTTCTTAAAAAGCAACATTTAGAAAGTTGAACACTTCTATTGATCATTGATCTGAATATTACAGACATAGCTTTTTATCATTATTTAATATTATTTCATTTTTCATCATTTCTAAAGCAATCATCTCAAGCAGTTACACATTAACTGCCTCAGCTGTGATACAGTCACTTATATAGACTGAGATAGACAGAAAGTAATTAGAACTTGCTCATTAAGTTGTCAATATAACATATCATTTTTGATACAGTTATCTGCTGAGAACAACATCTTAAAGCAACTGAGATTGATATGCATCATTGTGATGTTAAACATCATTCTGTCAACAAAGTAATGTTAAACATTGCTCTGTCAATAAAGATTGAGAATCTTTAACTGTATAATTTCACTAAAGATTGAGAGTCTCTGACTGTGTAATTTTACCTGAGATTGAGAGCTCTCAATCTTGTAATTTCATCAGAGATTAAAGACTCTTAACTATGTGATTTCATTAGAGATTGAAGATTCTTAACTGTGTGATTTTATTAGAGATTAAAAATCAATTATGTAATTTCATTAAAGATTGAAGATCTTTAACTGTATAATTTCATCAAAGATTGAGAACTCTCAATTATGTAATTTCACTGAAGATTGAGAATCTCTAATTATGTAATTTCATTTAAGATTGAGAGTCTCTGATTATGTAATTTCACTGAAGATTAAAGATTTCTGACTATGTAATTTCATCATAGATTGAAGATCTTTAATCATGTAATTTCATCAGAGATTGAAGATCTCTGACTGTATGATTTCATTAAAGATTAAAGATTTCTGACTGTGTGATTGAGTGGTGTGGTGAATGATGAAATAGTGAAGCATGAATAAGAAGTAATGTAAATAAAGATGATGTAATTAAAATTAATTTGATATTCACTGTTAAGAATTAACATTATTCACTGTCAAATTATTTTTATATAAATTTACTCATTACTTATTTCTCTTTATTCTCTTCTTTCTTCTCATTCTTCAAATGTAAATGTTCTTTCTGATGTACAATGTATTTCTCTTGAAAGCAAAGAAGTTAACATTGTGTTTTGAACAGATTGTAGTTTCATAAATTTTTTATATTTATTAATATAACTATTAAGCAAATCTCTTCTGACTCTCTTTTTAGAATGAGCTGAGAAAATTAATAATGTAATTAATTGTAAAGATGCTGTAATATTGACTAATTTATTTAAATTATGATGTTTTAATCTTTTAATGAGAAATTCTAATATGCATACATCAGTCAGCTGTCTTTATAGATATTAAGTCTCATATCTTTGTTTAGATTATCAGAGTCATCATTTAAAGTATTGTGAGAATTGCATTCTAAAATGTTATAAGTGATTTAATTCAGAGTATCAGTCAAGCTGTTATTTAAAATGTTAGAAGAATTGTAATTTAAGATAAATACATAAGATAGATGCTTCATGTCTGTATTAACTTCATTTAAAAACAAGTTTTTTGCAATGTTTTTTCTTTTAGTTATGAGATGATTCAGTTTTTAATGTTGAAGTAAATTGAACTTAATCATTATAATGATTTTAATGATGACTTTATTTAGTCAATCTCTTTAATAAATAATGATATCTTAAGCAAGATTGAACAGTCATTCAATCTCAACATCAGTCATAAATATAGTAAAAACATTCTTAATCATTGTGATTAATACTGAAAAGATCATGATCTGCAATTTTTAGTATTTTAAAATGTTAAGATCATTCTTATTAACTGAATACAGTAAAGAATTTAAGTATTGATTGACTTTTAAATTAATAGTTATAATGTCATTAAGTTAAGTCTTGAATTGCTGTGCTTTTGTGATGAGATTTATGAATGATTTAATGATAGATGATGTTGAATTCTGAGTACAATTATGTGATAAAGCATTCTTATATAAACAATAATGATCTTTATAATAAGTTTAAAACTCAATTCAATACTATACATAATATGTCTGACCTTACTTAGCTGACTGTACACCTCAGTAATTAATGATACACATTAAAAATATATATTAAAAAATCAGTAAAAATGTATCTGATACAGTGAAAGTTTCTGTGTAGAATTAAAAACAATGATAATGTTATATAATAAGTTATTTTTATCTTCTGTCTGTACATAATACTTCTTCATCTTAATTAATGCTTTCTTAATAGCTGTCTTTAGCTTCACTGTTTATTTTAAGATTAAGTTTAATCTCTTTATGTTATTCTGATTCTTCAGATGATCAAAAAAATTAATGTATATAAAAAATATTTTATATATAATTAAATCATATGTTTAATTCATTGACTCTGTGTACTTCTTGAAAAATTAAAAAAGCATCATTATATATATAACTTGCTGTCACTTCTGCTCAGATATATATAAAGTCTTAAGTTTTTTACTTAATTTTGTGATTCTATTACACTCTTGACTGATTCAGACATGTATATTATTGTAAAGTTAATAAATTTTTTGCATCATATTATAAATAAAGTTTCATTGTGTTCTGACATTCTGTATAAGTGTCAGAGCAAAATGTAAATGAATGAGATACTGAATTTTCTTAAACATTTTGTATTGTTACAGAGAGAAATTTGTAGCAATAGTAAGCTGTTAAATTTAGATATTTAAGAATATGTTAGTCATATCTGTTAGAACTATTCATTAGAAATAAGATAGTAATATATTTTGAATAAAGTGTTAAATAAAATGATTTTCTTAATAATTTATGTTAAATTATTTTTGTCAAATGATAAAGTAATTAATTCATTGACTGTCAATGTCTTTAACAAGTCAAGTAGATTCTTGACAGCTAGCTAAATGATATGTATAAAGTAAGAAATAACATTAACTGTAGTCTATTATATAATATCTCTTCTCTTTAAAAGCTCACTTAAAGCTCTTTATATAAATTCATTGTTGCTGCAGCTGTCTGTAGTCACTGCAAGAAGACACTTCTTTAATTTATATTTTTAAAGAATTGCAAAGATCTCTGCAGTCATTGATTGATTAGTATGTTGATTGTAAAGAGATTAAAAGATAAAAAGAATTTTCTGATAGTTTTAGTTTTTGTTGATAAAGTAAGTAATCATATTCATAAAGATCAGATAACTGAGACTAATTCAGTTGTTATATCTTTATTAAATTGTTAAATCAGTGTCTATTAAGCATTAATATATCTGACTGCAGCATTTAAATGAGTTTTTGAAATTCAGAGTTTTTAAGTGCTCAAAAAGAAAGATTTAAAGAGAGAAAGCTGTTTAAAAGTTATTTAATGAAGTTTTTAACATTAAAATGCTTATTTACTGATTTTTTGTCAAGTTTTGTCTGCTGCACTATGTCAGAGATATGCATTAGAAACACATGTTAGAAAAGTAGAAATTAATATTTTTGAAAGTAAATTAAATATTTATGTTTAAATAGATGTTTGTAATGATAGCTGAACAGTTCTCAATTGATTTATAATTTTAAAGAGAGTTTATATCACTGTTAATTAATATTGAATGAATTATATTCTCATTATAATGACAGCAAATTAAGCAAGACACATTACTATATTAATGTACTGTCTTTAAATATTCTTATTACTCATTACTGATATGAAGATGATCATCTCATTACACAATACAATGTTTTCAATTAAATCTATTAATACTAAATTGACTGTCATCAGTATTCTTTTATTCATAATTAATTAAAATTCATCACTCTTTAAATTTACTCTGCAGCTCATTCTTTCTGACTGAATCATCATGTTTTAAGTATTGAACTAAATGTTTTTAAAAGTCAATGAATTTTAAGCTTGAAGAAGATTTTAAAGATAATTTAATTGAAGTACTTAAAGATTCTGTTTAAAAATTGATGACATCATAATAAAGTGTAAATGATGTTGATTAACTGAAAGTTGTGTAAATGATTAAGCTATAGAAATATAAAGCTTTGAAAATTACTTTGTAAAGTATATATGATGTGTTTACAGAATTGCAATGCATTCAAAGACATAAATATATTTTATAGTTAGAAGTTAAGAATTAAATATAATTGCTATTTAATGTTTTTAATATATTTTTCTAACATACAATGACTGCAGAGAACTCTGCCTTCATTTTAGATATTTATTAATTGAAAAACTCTTAATTTAATTACTGAGTAAGCTACTCTCAATTAAGTTAAGAAAAGTAATATAATTTAATTATTACAATAATTATCTCATTCATTTTATATATTTGCTGCTCTTCTCTGAGAAGAAATCAGAAGATGAGACAGAAACTATATTAATGATTTTGTTACAGATATATTTAAAAGCTGTATTGTATAATTTATGAATATTATAAATTATCTTTATTTCTACAATATTGTGATACATTCAAACACATTTAACACATAATACTCATCATTGTAATTAAAGAAATAAAGTTAAAAATCAATATTTTTAATAAATTTTTCTAATATGCAATCTTCTCATCTTCTTCAGTCTAAATATTATTGAATGTAATTATTTTCAAAGTGCACTAAAAGAATTAAATAGTAAAAGCTAATCTTTATACAGAAAGAGAAAGCAAAATTATTTATTTATTTATAATTTATATAGTAAATTAAAACATCACTGACTGCTTTTCTCTTTTAACTGTTTCAGAGTCTTTTAGCTTTTACTTAAGATAATATAATTATTTTTGTAAACTTTACTTCATCAACAATCTGTTTCTTGAGTCATGATGTATGTAATGTTAATAAAAATCATATCATAAAATTTAACTCTTTAGAGATTTCTCTTAGATTATTTTCTACATTTTCAGAAATCTATAATTGACATAAATATATTAAAATTATCTATTAAAATTCTTTTATCTTCATCACTACCTCACTAACTGCAGCATTCTTCTCACTGACATCTTTCTTTTTAATTTTGCTCTCAG
>JAABUU010008362.1_pt1 | contig 10314 bp, 11 predicted proteins | sample 5559301 | NCBI WGS metagenome assembly JAABUU01 (sample SAMN10711884, study PRJNA513360) | rock metagenome | isolation source: Antarctica rocks | place: Antarctica: Victoria Land, Richard Nunatak white | reverse complement strand
ACAGCGGCCATGGCCGCCGTGGAAGCGCAGGTCACGCGGCTACCCGCGCTGGACAAGTGGTTCGTCGATATCCCCTATGTCGCTGGAGAGCTGCGGGATGCGTAGCTATTTCCGCGTCCCTTAGGGCTCGCCAGGAAACAAAGTGCGTATTGTCGCGTGCTGTAGGGTAGACTGGACGGCATGAGTGAGCACGACGAGGAGATGATCAAAGGCCGCTATACACGCGTCGCGGGTATCTTGGATGAACGCGGCCGACGGGCGGTGGCGGCCTCGGAAGCGCTGACCATGGGGTGGGGCGGGATCGCCGCCGTGGCGCGGGCCACGGGTTTGGCGCGGGCTGTGATCGAGGACTGGATCAAAGAGCTGACCGGGGCGGTCCCCGGCGCGGCGCCGGGGCGTGTGCGCCGACCGGGCGGGGGGCGCAAGAAGACTGCGGACACGGACCCGACGGCGCGCGCCGACCTGGAGCGGCTGGTGGAGCCGACGACGCGGGGCGACCCAGAGTCGGCCTTGCGCTGGACATGCAAAGGAGTGCGACGGTTGGCCGCCGAGATGCAGGCCCTGGGGCACCGGGTCAGTCACCAGTGGGTCGCCGAGGCGTTGCGTGACCTGGACTATAGCTTGCAGGGCAACCGCAAGACGCGCGAGGGGAGCACGCACCCCGACCGCGACGCCCCGTTCGCGCACATCAACCAGGCGGCGGAGGACTACCTGGCGGCGGGCGATCCCGTGATCTCGGTCGACGCCAAGAAGAAGGAACTCGTGGGGGATTTTAAGAACGGCGGACGCGAATGGCGACCCAAAGGGGAGCCGGAGGAGGTGCGGATGCACGATTTTGTCATCCCGGAGCTGGGACGGGCGACACCCTACGGCGTCTACGACCTGGCCGCCAACGCGGGCTGGGTCAACGTGGGGCTCGACCACGACACGGCGGCCTTCGCCGGGGAGAGCATCCGGCGCTGGTGGCTGGACGCGGGGCAAGCGCGCTACCCCCACGCCCGCCGCCTGCTGATCACGGCTGATGGCGGTGGCAGCAACGGATCGCGCCTGTGGCTCTGGAAGTGGGAGTTGCAACGGCTGGCCGACGAAACCGGCCTGGAGATCGCGGTGCGCCACTTCCCGCCCGGCACGAGCAAGTGGAACAAGATTGAGCATCGCCTGTTCTCCTTCATCACCCAGAACTGGCGCGGTCAGCCCCTGGTCAGCTACGCGGTGATCCTGAGCCTGATCGCGGCGACGACCACGACGGCCGGTCTGACCGTCGCGAGCCGTCTTGACACGCATACCTACCCCACGGGCCTCAAGCCGACCACGGAGGAGATGGCATCGATTCACCTCCAGCGGGATGATTTCCACGGTGAGTGGAACTACTCCATTCTCCCCCACGCCGCCTGATATGAATACTTTATTTTCTGACAAACCCTTAGGCCCGGAAATCTTCGACTACTGCTGCTCGGGGCTCCATCGACTTGGGGGGCATTTTTATGCCCATCATCCGGCTGACCAGTACATCGAGCCAAGCATGGGGAAGGATGGAAGGCAGTGTCCAGTTCAGCAATTTTCCCGGCGTGAAGACATAACGTACTTTCGGACGCCGCGCCTCAAGTATAGTGCGAATAAACTCGCCGACGGATTCCGGCGTTGCTGCCCCGCGCTCAGCCGTTTGATTCATGGCTCCAAATTTCGCAAAGGCCGTTTCGTAAGCAGTGCCTTTGTACAAGTTTCCGTCGAGCCGATCTTTAGCCCACATTTCGCTGTGTATCGCACCAGGGCCTAGGATGATAACCTTGATACCAAACATACGCAGTTCGCGGCGTAGGCTGTGGGAATAACCTTCAACCGCAAATTTGGTGGCCGCGTAGGACGAAAGAAAAGGAAGTGCAAGCACGCCGCCAATCGAGCTGATATTTATAATGCGCCCTGTGTGACCCTGTGCCTTAGCATCGGTGCCCAGCAACGGCAGGAGCACCTGTGTTACGGATATCAAGCCTAACACATTGGTTTCGAACTCGGCGCGGATATCTTCCATTTTCTGAAATTCTGCCGGCCCAATGAACTCGATACCTGCATTATTGACCAAGCTATCCAGCCAGCCATTTTCGGATATTCTCTTCACGTGGCCCGGCAACGTCGCCACTTGTTCGGGGTGAGTCACATCGCACAATACTGGGTACAGGTTTTCCCCCAGCTCACGCTTCAGCCGTTCGGCATCCTCCGTCTTACGCACCGTCGCGATGACGCGATATCCGGCAGCGGTGAATGCCTTGGCGGCCCCATATCCAATGCCGGTACTGGTGCCGGTGATGACGACTGTTTTGGCCATGACTTTCGCCCCTTAGTTTAGCTCGGATTCCGAGCGGCTTGAATATTGCGCTCACGATTTGCGGCAGCTTCGACGCGGTTCGGGCCGGCGACAGTAGATCGTCGGCGCTGACTGAACGGTACACCGTGCAATCTCATGTGGCAACCGCATTGCCTCATAAATAATCTGCTCGAAGGGATAGTCGTTGCCTCATAACGAAATCTGTCTTTCTATTGAAAGGAGGAGGACATGGCTGTGAGGCAAGAGAGTAAGCACGAGATCATCGCGAAGCTGCGTGGGCGGTAGCGGGCGGCCGGACGGGGGGAGAAGGGACGGATCATTGAGGAGGTGGTGCTGGTGACGGGCTACCATTTGCGCTACGCACAGACGTTGCTGCGGGAGGGCGTCCCGTATCAGGGGCCGCGCCTGCGGCGGGGAGGGCGCCCGTCGACGTATGGGCCGGAGGTGGTGCGGGCGCTGGAGGTCGCGGCGGAGGCCACGGGCTGGATCTGGGGAAAGCGTCTGGCGGCGGCGTTGCCTGCCCTGATTCCAGCCCTGGAACGCGAGGGAGCGCTCGTCCTCACCGAGGACCTGCGCACGGCCGTCTGTGCCTTGAGCGCGGCGACCATCGATCGGCGTCTGGCCGCGGTCCGTCGGCAGCAGCGTCCACGCGGTCTGACGACCACGAAACCGGGCTCGCTGCTCAAGAGTCAGGTCCCGCTTAGGACGTACCCGCCGTGGGACGCGGAGGAACCGGGCTTCCTGGAGATTGATCTGGTCGCCCATTGTGGGACCACCACGGCGGGGGAGTACGTCCACACGCGCGACGCGACCGACAGCGCCACCGGCTGGACGGAATGCGCCGCGCTGGCAAACAAGAGCCAACGTAGTGTCCTCGCCGCGCTCCAGGCGCGGCGGGCGCGCGTCCCGTTCCCCCTGCGTGGCCTCGATTCGGACAAGGGGAGCGCGTTCCTCAATGCCCACCTCCTACGCTACTGCACGCAGGAAGAACTCACCTTCACGCGCTGCCGCGCCTACCATAAGAATGACCAGGCCCACGTCGAGCAGAAGAACTGGAGCGTGGTCCGCCAACTCATGGGGTATGACCGCTACGAGGGGCCGGAGGCGATCGCGCCGTTCGACCATATCGACGCCCTCCTCCATCCGTATCTCAATGGCTATCTGCCCACGATGAAACGCATCGGCAAAGAGCGCGACGGCGCGCGGGTCCGCACACATGATGATCAGCCCCGCACACCCTATCGGCGCGCGGCGCAGGGCGGGGTCCTGGTCCCGACCGCCGCCGACACGTGCGCGGAGTTGCTCGCTCAGACCGGCCCCCTCACCCTGCGCCGGCAGATCGAGGCGGCGATCGCCACATTGTGGACCCGGCGCGTCAAGAGTCCTGCCGCGCTGTGTCCGCTGACACGGCAGACGGCGTGAGGCCGTCACGCCCCGCTGCGTCGGCTCCGCATCGTCTGGACGCGCAGGCGGGCTTGTTCACGCTGCCGCTCCAGGCGACAGGCGTCACAGTACCGCGACACTGGTCCCCGTTCCCCGCGCATCACCGTCGCGCGCTCCCCGCATGCCGCACATTTAATGCGCCGTTCCTTGATCGCCATGCCCTCTTATCCCCCTGTTACGCTCGTTTTCCCTAATACGAGCGTAACATACTTCAATGTTACGCTCGTTTTCCCTAATACTAGCGTAACAGGCCTCGGAGCAGGTGGAGACGCGAGACCACGCCCATGTAGTGCCGTGACTTTTGTCGTCAAAACGTAGATCCTATTAACCTCCGGTGCTAGTTGAAACCGCCATTTTGTTCGCGTCCTTGTTGCTTTTATCTAATATTTGATGCACATCTTCCTAACGAGAGGGCAGGGCACGCCATCGAATGGGCTCCGACGACCGTGACTTGGCCGTATACGCACCATTTGACGCAATAAAGAGGCATTACGGCTATTTACATCGCATCAAAGACATTGGAGAGGCTCTCCAACTAGCACCAAAGGTTATTATGAGGCAACGACCCCACCTAAAAGCAGATTTAGTTATGAGGCAACACGGGTCGCGCGTCATTGTGGACGTGACCAGAGAGAAAGCAGCGGGCTTCAGATTTCCTACTCCGTGTACAGCACCGTCACCGCCTCGCCTTGCACAAGTTTAGTGATATCGCCCTCGGAGCCTGCTTCCATCTGCGAATAGCTGACCTCCGTCCCGTGCTGTGGTTGCATCTCTCCGTCCTGACATTCAATCAACTTGCGCACACCACCAAACACCATCTGTGATGGACGCTCGTCCAACCAGATGTCGCCCGCGTTCTCCGCCGCAAACCGGCCTATCCGCTCGGCTTCGCTATGGGCATCCTCAACACTCGGAGCCTAAATGAGCACGACATTCTCGTAGAGCGGAAAGGTCTCCTGCGCTTCGTGAAGCACCTTGATGTATTCGATCAGATGGGCCGCGTACCAGGTCATTAACGCAACTCGGGGTCTGACAACCAATGGAACGCAAAGTCGGGATAGGGCTAGCTGCCGGTGGGGGGCATAAACCGATACGGGTCGACGTCGCACGACAGCCATGACTCGGATGACTCGTGGGCGTCGGGCACGGCCGGATCGCGCAGGGGGCGCAACTCGTGGCGTGGTCAGGCGTCGTAGCATGTACGCGCTCGCTGCACATCCTCGATGTTGTCGGTCGCCCACTCGGCGAGGATCCTGACTGGTTCTTCGAGGCTGCGGCCGAGCGTGGTGATGCTGTATTCAACTGCGAAAGGGCGGGTGTCGAGCACGGCGCGGTCGATGATCCCGTTGCGCTCTAGGCGCTTGAGCGTCTGAGCGAGGGATTTCTGGGTGATGTCGGGGATCTCGCGGCGCAGCTCGTTGAACCGCAGAGGACCGTCATAGAGCGCGGCCAGGATCGACAGCGACCATTTGTCGAGCACCTGGTCGATCAGATCTCGCTGGTTACCGAGCAGGCACGTCCCCGGCAGCATCGCGGTCACCTCCGTACTACCTGGCCTCTCAACATTATTCGAAGGAAAATCCCCGCTAAGAGCCGTCATTTTCGTGGGCTCAGGGTGTGGCATTGCCCTCGAGCGCCGTTCGTCGCGGAACACTCGTCGGAGAACCATGCTTCTGCGACAAGATTGGCCCGAAGATCTGTCCACACGAGCCAAAACACAGCCAAACGGGGGTGAGTTCCGGTCTGAAACTCGTCGCAGCACGTTGGAAGGGTTGAAGGTAGCCGGAATTGGGCAACCACGCAGCCCTCTTAGCGGGGATTATCCTTGGAATATTGTTGAGACCCCTATCCGCCCACGACGGATGACCACCTGCGGACCATCGCGCCCTGCATTATCAAGGCCGCCTGATGTTTCAAGAGGTAGAGAGAGCGAAGCTGTCACCAGGGGCAAAGTAACGTGACAAGGGGACGCTCAAGTTTGCGAACAGCTGTCGATCCACGCGCGCGGCGCTGAGTTTGGTCAGCCGCTGTTATCACATACGAGGACACCGGGCCCGTACGCTGTGCGCACGGGTGTCCACGCCTCGGGTGGCTGATCGCGCCAACAGATCGAGGGCGAGGAAGAGGCGGCGCTCCCTGTCGCCACTCCGGTGCGTCTCCCAGAAGGGGATAGCGTCGACCAAGCGCCCCAATTGTTCGATCAGCGCATCCGTCCATACGTCACCGAACGGCGAGTCCATACGTGGCGGATTGCCCTTGAATCTCTCGCAGAACGAGAGCAGCGGTCGGGAGATCTCCGCGTCGCCCAGAGGGACCGCAAAGCCATCCACCTCGCGCGTTTCCTCGGCGAGGCATGCACACTGATGGGCGTAGGTCACGCCCGTTTTCGCCGCGATGTTGACCGTCAGGCCGACCCCGCGTGCGCCGTCGGGATCGAGGAAGATGCCGGTCTACCACCTCACGCGCGCCCAGTGGTGGATCATCGCGTCGCTACGTGGTCAACACACCCGAATGGCTACCCGACGCTGTCAAAGCTGAGGAAACCGATGGCATCCATGTCGCTGCCCATCATCTCGCGCGCCATGACGCGGGGGTGCCCCGCGCTCGTCGGCATCGATCAGTCGCGCTCATCAGCCTGCAACCACTCCCTCAGCGTCAGCACCGCGCCCGCGAAGGCGGCGGGCGCCTCTTGCGGCAGGTTGTGACCCGCATCGATCACGCGGTGCTCGTGGCGGGCGGTGAACATGTCTGCCTGGTCTGCGGTGCCACCGAGCTTCAGCGTGTCGCTTGCTCCGTCCAGGGTCACCGCCGGCACGGTGATCCTGGGCCGACGGGCGAGTCGCTCCTCCAGCTCCTCGTAGGCCGGGTCGCCCGCCGCCAGGCCGAAGTCATGGCGGTAGGCGTGGATCACGATGTCCACGAAGTCCGGGTTGTCGAAGGATGCGGCCGTCCGCTCGAAGGTCGCCTCGTCGAAGCGCCAGTTGGGCGACCACTGCCGCCACAGCATGCGGCAGAGTTCCCGGCGGTGGCTGGCGAGGCATTCGCGGCCCCGCTCCGTCTGGAACAGATGCTGGTACCAGACGGCGTGCTCCATCGAAGGATCGTAGGCATGCTTCAGCCGCTGGATGTCGATGACGTCGTAGCTCGCCAGCGACACGAGCCCGGCCACGCGCTCGGGCCACAGGGCCGTGGCGACGCAGGAGGCCAGGCCACCCCAGTCGTACCCGGCGAGGATCGCGGTCTCGAGACGCAAGGCGCCGAGAAGCGCGACCAGATCGGAACCGAGCGCTGCCTGTTGCCCGCTACGCTGTGTGTCGGCGGACAGGAAGCGCGTCGGGCCGTAGCCGCGGAGGTAGGGACGGATGACGCGTGCACCCCGGATTGTCAGCAGCGGAACAACCCCATCGTAGGCATGCACGTCGAACGGGAATCCGTGCGACAGGATGACAGGCCATCCATCAGGCGGCCCATCCTCCAGATAGCTCACCGCGAGAACGCCTGCGTCAATCGTCTTCACATCCTGCTCCTTCCATGCGGTAACCATTCATAGCGTTTCATCAGTCGCCCCCGCCAGGTTGACCCAAGGTTGTGCTGCTCTCGCCGCTTCCACCTGCAAGAGTACCGACTCGTCTCGTGGGTGTGGCACTTCGCGGTTTCCAGCGCCCTGTGCATATCCTCCTTGTGCGTTCGCATCGCTTTCTCTACGCTCTGCTCAACGATGGGAGTGCCGACACCGCCAGAACTAGGCACTCGCCATGTGGCTCGCATTATCGAGCAGGGTCGTGTGGCCTCGTTGTAACGTGCCCTGGACGCATTACCAGAGATCCTCGGGGGCGACGCCGCGTCCCAGTGCCTCTATTTCCGCCTCCATGCCGATCTCCCATAACGCCTTGGGTCCCTGCCCGTCTACCACCGTGCTTTCCTGATCGCGCTGCAGTCGCGGGCTTCCAGCCCAGACGTGCTTGTGATAGCACCGCTTGCACATGTCTTGAGCGTCGGGGACATCCCCGTGCGTCCAGACAGGATTCTTATGGCATCGGCGGCACAGCCGCTGGCGACGTTTAGCCATCATCTTTTCCCCGACCATGCTATTGACACAACCTTGCGCCTCTATCTATAAGGATACTTTGCCCCTGGTGACAGCTTCGCTCTTTTTACCCCTTCAACTGTCAAGTTCATTTGAACCATGTCTAAACAAGTTGATCATCTTATCCAAGTCCGCACGCCTAACTTGAGCACGACATTGGTTAGGCGCTTGGGGCGGCGACATCGACAATTTTTTGTCGATGTTTGCTGCTCCGTCAGGAGCCTCTTGCGCAGGGCGCCGTCCCTGCACAAGGTTAGTTTATTTAGGAGCAAGCCCTAAGCCTCCGCTAAGCCTCGTTATGGATCAGTCGGATGCGTCCGCATGAAAAGCGAGGCCGCGTTTGGGGTGCTTCCCAGCGTAACGTGTACTCGGGGCCGGCTCGTACTGGGTCAAGCCATCTGGCCTCCTGGCCTCGTGAGCCCATGTGACAGGGCCATGAGTGAACAACGAATTGCCGCAGGTCAGGCGCGTATGCCCGCGAGCAGGAGGTCTGTGTAGAGCGTCGCCGTCGCCGCATCGCGCGCGGGTCCGATGCGCACCGCGTGTTCGATGCCACAGACGAGGCGTTGGAGATCGTCCAAGGCAATCTCCGCGCGGACGACCTGCGCCGTGTGTGCGCGGTCGAGCAGGTGTTGCGCCTTCCTGTGTAGGTCCTGTTTCATCGCCGCGACGAGTGGTGTCTCGTCCTCGGGCGCTATGAGAACCTCGGCGATGCCGATGTCCGCGAGCTGGAGGAACACGATTGCGCGCACGAAAAACGCGAGCGCATCCCACGGATCGTGGATGGTGGACGCCTCGCGCGCCCGGTGTAGAAGAAGCTCCAAGGGGTTGATCGCGAGGGCCTCGACGAGGGCGCGCCGGGTCGGGAAGTGCCGATAGACGGTGCCGACGCCTAGTCCCGCTTCCCGCGCGATGTCGTTCAACTGCAAGGTGAGATCGCCCGCGTCCAGGCGGGCGCGCGCGACGGCCAAGACGCGCTCACGATTGCGGCGCGCGTCGGCGCGCAATGACGACCTCGTGGTCGTGGGACGTGACGCCTCCATACGCACAGTCTACCCCAGATTTGGATTGTCTATCCGTTTGTGCCTATACTGCTATAAGCGGATAGAAAATCCGCTTTAATCGCAGGGGGCATAGAACCGTATGAGCGCGACCTGGACGATACGCGAGAAGACCGTTGTCGTGACGGGCGGGACCAAAGGGATCGGCTATGAGACGGCGCGTGGGCTGGCCGCGCGCGGCGCCACGGTAATCATCGTCGGCCGTGATGCGGCGCGCGGAGCGGCCGCGGTTGCCCGCCTGCGGCAACAGACAGGGACGACAAACATCTCCTTTGTCCAAGCGGATCTCTCGTCGCTACGCGAGGTCCGTCGCCTGGCGGCGGAGATCACTGCGCACTATCCCCGCGTGCAGGTGCTCGTGAATAACGCGGGCGGGGGCAACGCCCGGCGGACGGTGACCGCCGACGGCCTGGAAGCGACCTTCGCGACCAACCACCTGGCCCCCTTCCTCCTGACACATCTCCTGCTCCCCGTGCTCGAGGCCAACGCCCCCGCGCGGATCGTGAACGTCACGTCGGTCCAGCATCGGTCCGGCCGCGTCGACTTCGACGATCTCCAGGAGGAGAGCGACTACGATCTGATGCGCGCCTATCGACAGGCGAAGCTTGCGAATCTGCTCGTCACCTACGAGTTGGCGCGCCGCCTGCATGGTACGAACGTGACCGTCAATGCGGCCGATCCGCGCGGCACCATCGAGGGGGCCAGGGCGGTGTCCTCGTCATTACCTCTCGCGGTGCGACTCATCCTACCACTCTTCTCCCTGCCGCCCCTCGCGCGACTTGGGACGGCCGAGCGCGCGGCGCAAAGTTCGATCTACGTGGCGGCCTCGCCGGATGTGGACGGGCTCACCGGCGCGTACGTGAACGCCCGCAACAAGGTCGTGCGCTCGGCGCCCGCCTCCTATGATGAGGCCACGGCCGACAAGCTCTGGCAGGTCAGCAGGGAGTTGACCGGTCTAGCGCCCGAGAGCCCACGCGACGGAACATGAGACCAGCAGCAGAGCGAGAGGTAGCGACGGGCTCTGGTGCTGATGAAGAACCCGAATCCTCATCTTCGCGATGCGTAGACGGTACGAGTTCTCTGTTTCGTTGCTCCTCTGTGAACGCTACTCAATTTACGGCCACTTGCTACGATAACCGCCGCCATGCTCGTCCTGCTGTCTATCGGCTCTACAACGGCATCAGCGAATTATTTTTTCCAAGCAGCAGGGACTATGGCATGAGCATCGGAAATGACGACCCAGAGTGGCCGTTAGTGATCGTATCGAATGGCCGGATTTCGGGCTCATACACACATTTGATGATGGCTACCCTCGGTGCAGGACCCGCTGCCGCAGCAACGCGAAACCCGCGGGGGACGAGCGGCCCGATGACGAACGGCCCTGATCTGGTAGACAGAGG
>JAABUU010008360.1_pt1 | contig 10317 bp, 8 predicted proteins | sample 5559301 | NCBI WGS metagenome assembly JAABUU01 (sample SAMN10711884, study PRJNA513360) | rock metagenome | isolation source: Antarctica rocks | place: Antarctica: Victoria Land, Richard Nunatak white | reverse complement strand
CGCGCATGGCCTGGGCCCGATGCAGCAGCTCCTCGTACTGATCGGTGACGGCATCCCACGAGTAGCGCCGAGCCCGCTCGCGGGCTCGGGCCCGGTAGTCGGCCACCAGGTCGGGGTCGGCCAGGCAACGCTCGAGCTGGGCGGTGAGGGACGCCACGCCGGCCTGTCCGGAGAACGTCAGCCCGGCGTCTCCCACCGTCTCCAGATTGGGTCGGTGGTCGTTGACGAGCACGCAGTTGCCCGCCGCCAGCGCCTCGAGGATCACCGGATGGGTTCCCCCCACTTCGGTGGGAGCGCAGAACAGGTAGGCGTGGCGCTGGAGCTCCCAGTAGTCGCGCCCGAACACGTAGCCGGGGAACAGGACACGGGGATCACCCTTGCGTCTGACCCGGCGGATGTACTCACCCGCGTAAGGCGCCCCGCCCACCACCACCAGCTTCATCCCCCGGTCACGCGCCCCAGGGATGCGGGCGAAGGCCTCGATGAGCAGGTGGGGGTTGTTCTCGGGCTCCAGTCGCCCCACGAACAGGATGTAGCGCCGCTCCTGCAGGCCCAGGCGCTCGAGGGTGTGAGTGCCGGCGAAGCCCGGGTCCTGCACCCCGTAGGGCACCACGCCGATGCGCTGCCCGTAGCGCTGCTCGAAGACGTCGGCCACGGCGTGGGAGTCGGTGAGGGCGATGTCCGCCCAGCGGGGGGCGTTGCGCTCGGCGAAGCGCAGGTAGGCCTTGGCCAGGGCGGGCCACTTGGTGCGATCGGAGTCCAGGCCGTCGACGTTGATCACGGTGGGTATGCCCGCCCGGCGGGTGACCAGGCACATCGGGCTGTTGCCGGCGATGAAGAACAGCGCCACGTCGGGCTTGACCTGCCGGGCGGCGTGGACGGAAGACAGCAGGGTGTGGGTGAAGGTGTCCAGGTACTTGTTGCGGATGGTGGGGAGGTGCACCAGGCGTGCCCCCCGCCACTCGTGCAGGGTGGGGTCGACCACGTGGGGCCGGCAGTAGACGATGACCTCGTGGCCGCGCGCCACCAGGCGACTGGCCAGCTGCTCGGCCGCAGTCTCAAAGCCTGAGTAGGACGCGGGGATCCCGCGGGTGCCGAGGATGGCCACTCTCATCCGAGGGCGAGGGTATAGGCCGCGACGTGCACGCGGGCCGATGAGGCCCAAGAGAACGCCCGCGCCCGGACGCGACCCTCCACCCTGAGACGGGCCCGCTCGGCGGGGTCACCGGCCAGCTCCAGCATCCCCGCGGCCAGTGCCTCGCGGTCGCCGGGGACGACGTAGCGCGCCGCCGGGCCGCAGACTTCCACCACCGCCGCGGCCGCCACGGCAAGCACGGGAGCCCCGGCGGCCATGGCCTCCAGGGGGGTGAGTCCGAAGCCCTCCGTCACCGCAGGGTGCACCAGGGCGCCGGCGCCGGCGTAGAGCCGCGCCAGGGCGTCTGAGTCGGGCGCCCCGGCGTCGACGATCCCCGACCCTGACGCCCGCGCCGACCCAGCGAGCAGGAGATCCAGGGGCACCTGTCCGCTGGCGGTGGCCAGCGCGCGGTAGCGGGCGTAGGCGTCCACCAACGCGGCGAGGCCCTTGCGAGGCTCGTCGTCGCCCACGTAGAGGAAGTACGGTCGAGACGGTGGGCAGGCGCCGCCAGGAGGCGGCGAGGGAGGCGCCGCGGGCCCGCTCACCCCGTGGTGGGCGACCAGCACCCGCTCGGGGGCGGGACCCCAACGCCTCAGGACCTCCGTCCGTGTGGCCTGAGAGACGCAGAGCACCGCCTGGGCGTGGCGCACCGCGCGGCGGTGAGCCCGCCCGGCGTAGGTCGCAAACCCCCGCGCGAACAGGTCGGAGCGCGCCACGAAGGCGAGATCATGGACGGTGACCACCTGCGGGCAGGGGGCCGTGAGGCTGAGGTCGGGCAGGGGATGGTGCAGGACGTCGACGCGCTCGCGGCGCGCGCGCCGGGGCAGCTCCACCTCCGTCCACCAGCGGTCGGCGAGCAGGTTGGCCGCGCTGCCCAGCCCGCCCCCGGCCGGCGGCGCTCGCTGAGCGTTGACGGCCTCGACGACCTCCACTCCCGCCTGCGAGAGTGCCGCGCTGAGTCCTCCCAGGTAGGTGGCGGTGCCGCTGTGGCCACGCTGGGCAAAGGTGCAGTCCAGCAGCACCCGCAGGCCCGCGCTCACCAGCGCCCCCGGCGGGCGCCGGCCAGCAGGGTGGCGCGTGCCCCGGGCAGCCCCCCCACCCCCCGGATGGTCACCGCCTCAAAGCCCAGGTCATCCAGCAGCTCCCGCAGGCTGGCGCGGGTGTAGAAGCGCACGTGATCGCCGCGCGGATCAAAGTGACCCCCGGGGCCCGCGGGACTGAGGGCGATCGCCACCAGGGCCACGCGACTCAGGGCGGGGGTGCTGAGCAGCAGGCGGCCACCGGGAACGAGCACCCGGCGCACCTCGGAAAGCCAGCCGGCGGTGTCGAGCACGTGCTCGATGACCTCCCCCGCCCACACGACGTCAAACGATGCGTCGGGCAGGGGCAGCTCCTGGTCGGCGGCGATCAGGCGCAGGTCGAGGTCAGGGTGGCGGTGGCGGGCGCGGCGCAGCGCCTCGGCGGAGACGTCGGCGCCCACCACCCGTGTCCCCGCCCGACCCAGCGCGTCGGTCAGCTCCGCGGTGGCGCAGCCCAGGTCGAGCACGCGCTCCCCCGGATTGACCCGGGCGAGCAGGAACGTCCGCCGACGCGCGAGACCGGCGGCCACCGCATCCTCGGGGACGGCCGCCCACACCGCCTCGTGGTAGTCGCCGGGCGTCATCAGGGGCAGGCTAGCCTCAGGGGGAGGTGAAGCCCATCCGCTCCTCACGGCGACTGCTGGCGGTGTGCGCCGTCGACCATCCCGGCGGTGCCGAGCTCGCCCTGGTTCGGCTGGCGAAGCGACTGGCCCCCCGGGGTTGGGAGATCGCCCTCACCACCCCTGGTCGGGGGCCGCTGTCTGAGGTCGCCCACGCCCAGGGTTGGGGCTGGAGCCCGCTGGCGGTGGGAGAGCTCGACGGCGGCCGCCGGGGGCGTCTGCGCGCGGCGGCCTCCTGGGCCCGGGCCCGAGCCCTGGCGGCGGATGCCGAGGTGGTCTACCTCAACGGGTCGGTGTGCGGACGCCTGCTGCCGGCCGTCGCGGCGCGGCGTACGGTCCTGCACGTCCACGACATGGTCTCCCGGGTGCCCCGGCACTGGCACCGGGCCAACGTGGTCCTCGCCGACTCCGAGGCGGTGGGTGCCCGCCTGGGCGACCTGGGCGACCTGAGCTCCCACGTCGTCCACTGCCCGGTCGAGCTCGATCCCCCACCCGCTGCCCGGCTGTGGCCCGCCGACGGGCGCCCGACGGTGGGATTCGTGGGACGCCTGGAGGCGCGCAAGGCACCCCTCGACCTCGTAGCCGCCGCACCGGCCATCCGCGCGCGCAAACCCGGCGTGCGCATCGTCATCGTCGGAGACGACCCCTACGCCAGCGATCCCGACTATGTTGCCCGGGTGCGGTCTGCCCTGGGAATCGAGCACCATCGCTGGGTCGACAACGCCCCCGGCCTGATGCGCCATCTCGACGTGCTCGTCGTCCCCTCCCGGGAGGAGCCCTTCGGGACGGTGGCGGCCGAGGCGATGGCGGTGGGCACGCCGGTGGTGGCCTCGCGGGTCGATGGCCTCATAGAGCGGATCGACGACGGGGTCGACGGACGTCTGGTGAGTCCGGGCCGCCCCGCCGAGCTGGCCGACGCGGTGCTCGAGGTCCTCGAGCACCGCCGCGAGATGGGCGCCGCCGCCGCCCGCGCGGCCCGGCGCTTTGATGCCGACGCCTACGCCGATCGAGTGCAGGCCCTCATCTGGCCCACCGCCACCCCCACGGGGTGAGGCTGGCTTTCGACAGCCGCCCCCGCAGCGACCCCCGGGGCATCGGGCGCTACGCCCGCTGTCTGCTGGCGGGGCTGCGCGACACAGCCCCCCGCGAAGCGGAGATCGAGGAGACCCATCGCCCGCGTCGCGCCGACGTGTTTCACTCGCCCTGGATCGACGGTGCCCTGCTGCGCAGCCCGTGTCCGATGGTGGTCACCGTTCACGACCTCACACCACTGAAGCGGCGCAGTGAGTACCTGCGCACCGGGTTGCGCTTCCGTCTGCGCTACCTGGCCGTCCAGCGCGCCATGCGCGTAATCGTTCCCACGCACGCCGTGGCGCAGGACGCCATCTCCCATCTGCGCCTCGACCCCGCTCGCGTGTCGGTCATCGGCGAAGCGCCGGCGGCGGTCATGTACGAGCGCCACGCCGAGGAGGTGGCGGCCGCCCGCCGTCGCTACGGACTCCCCGAGGAGTACCTGCTCTGGGTGGGCGGCCTGCAGCACCCCGACCCTCGAAAGCGCGTAGCCGCCCTGGCCGGGGCCCGGCGCGCGCTGCCCCTGGTGCTGGTGGGCCCCACCCGTCCCTGGGCCCATGAGCTGCCCGACGTCACCCTGACCGGTGAGGTGCCCGACGACGACCTGGCGGCGATCTACAGCGGCGCCCGGGCGCTGGTGTTTCCCTCGGATGACGAGGGCTTCGGATTACCCACGGTGGAGGCCCTGGCATGCGGCACCCCGGTGGTGGCGTCGGACCTGCCCGCGCTGCGCGAAGTGCTCGACGACCGCGCGACCTTCGTGGAGTCGGGCGACCTCGAAGGCATGCTCAGCCTCGCTGAGTCGGTTCGTCGTCCCGCCCCCGCCCCCCCGGCCTGGAGCTGGCAGGACGCCGCCCGAGCCACCTGGTCGGTCTACGCCGACGCCCGTACCGACGCCTGAGGACTAGGGCGGGGGCCTCAGGCCCAGCGCCACCCGGCCCGGAGCCCGGCGGGCCTGGATGACGGCGCGGCGGCGCAGCGCCGCCGGCGCCAGGGCCAGGGCCTGCGCGTAGGCGGCGAGCAGGTGGCGCTCACGCAGCAGGACGTGACCCAGGGCCAGTAGCTCCCAGGCCGCCACCAGCGGCAGATCCCGAGCGAGGGCGGCCGCGGTGTCGTTCTTGATGATCATCAGGTAGCGATTTCGAAACTGCAGACGGCGGTGGCGCTCCTGCACGCGGTGGCGCGTGGAGGGGCTGTAGTGGCGTACGTGCCAGGCCCGCGCGGCGGGCTCATAGGCACAGCGCCAGCCCAGCAGGCGGGCGCGCCAGGCCAGATCGACATCGGCCGCCCACAGCTCGAAGTCCTCGTCGAGCACCTCGCCGTGGACCGCGCAGTGCTCAAGCGTGGTGCGGCGGTAGAGGACCGCCGCACCGTCGCCCCCAAAGGCCTCGGCAGCGACGGCGTAGCGGGAAGAGGGGCGGCCATGGCCGACCAGCGAATTCTTGCGCCGATGGTCGACGACCATGGCGGCGGCGTCTATCTCCTCCCGACGCGAAGTGACGGTGACGTCGGTGGCCCGCAGCAGCTTGGGCGCCACCGATCCCACCCCCGGGTCGGTCAGGTGCCCCCGCAGGGCACCGAGGAAGCCGGGCGCCACCACACAGTCGGCGTTGAGTAAGAGGATGGCGTCACCAGCGGCGGCAGCCAGGCCGGCGTTGACCGCCGCGCAGTAGGACAGGCGCCGGGGGAGAGTGAGCAGACGGGCGCCGTGGCGGCCAGCGAGCTCGGCGGTGGCATCGGTGCACGCGTTGTCGACGACGAGGACCTCACAGTCTGCTTGGGCGCTGGCCGCGGGCAGCGAATGGGCCAGCAGCGGGGCCTCGTCGACGCTGAGCATGACGATGGTGACGCTCACCGGCCCGCTGCCCCTGCCGGGCGGGGCCATTACAGAAGCTCGCGGTAGACATCGGCGGTCAGGGCCGCCGTGCGGGCCCAGGAGGCCTCCGCGGCCCGCACGCGGCCGTGGGCGACCAGCCGGGCGCGCAGCGCGTCATCGCCCCACAGCTCCTGCAGGCGGGCGGCGAGGTCAGAGCTGTCTCCGGGATCGAAGTACAGGGCCCCCGGGCCGGCGGTCTCGGGCAGGGCGGTGGCGCGGGCGGCGATCACCGGGGTGCCCCGCGCCATCGCCTCCAGCAACACGAGTCCAAAGCCCTCGTAGCGGCTGGGATGGATGAGGACGTCGGCGCCACACAGGAGCTCGTCGAGGGAGGCGTCGTCGACGTAGCCAGGAAGCTCGAGCGGCTCGCCGGCTGCGGCTTGGCGCAGCCGGGGCCCCTCGCCGGCATCGACGCCCGCCACCACCAGGCGGTGCTCGGCTCCCTGGCGGCGCAGCTGGCGCCATGCCGCGATCAGCGTGAGCAGATCCTTCTTGGCCCGCAGATCGCCGACCGCCAGCAGGAAGGGACCGCCGGGCGGCTCGGACACCGCGCGGCCGAGCCGGGCCAGTGATGGAGCCAGGCCGATGACCCGCAGCTTGTCGGCGTCCACCCCGTAGCGACGGACGACGTCGGCGGCGGTGAAGGAGGACACGCAGATCACCCGTTGAGCCGAGTGCACCGCCCGCGGCACCAGCGTGCGGTACTTCAAGCCCGTGCGCCGGGAGAAATCACCGGGATGGGCCTCAAAGGCGAGATCGTGGATGGTGACCACCCCCGGGCAGGGTCGGCGCAGGGGCAAGAAGCAGTTGGGGGCGTGCAGGACCGAGGAGCCGGCCCGGCGCGCATGGTGGGCCAGCCCGATCTGCTCCCAGAGAAGCTCCGGACCGAGTCCGGCCCGGAGCGCGGCGTCGATGCAGAGATCACCGGCGGCCCCGTCGCCCAGGGCTCTGACCAGCTCGGAGACGTAGCGTCCCCAGCCCCGCAGGGGGGCCACGTGAGCCTCACTGGCGTCGATGGTGATGACCGGCATGGAGTCGCTAGGCTACGCAGGGATCGGTCAGCGAGTTTCACGATCGGGCCATCGGCACGCAGGCCACGGCGCCGTGGTTAGCTTTGGGGGCAGATGAGCTCCCACGGAATCCTGACCGAGCCGCTGTCTGACCCCTGCGCGCCGGCGCAGGCGCCCGACTCGGCGTCGTCGCGCATCTTTGAGATCCCCGTCGACCTCGGACGTCCCGCCGAGCTGTTGACCCGGATCACCTCGTGGGCACAGACGAGGAGCAGCGGCCCCCCCCGACGGGTGATGTACGTAAACGCCCACGTCCTCAACCAGTCCCGGGAGAACCCGGTTCTGCGCGATGCCCTCGAGCACTCCGACCTCGTCTACTGCGACGGCTACGGGGTGCGCCTCGCGGCCAAGGCCCTGGACGTCGAGATTCCCCACCGGATGACGGGCGCGGACTGGATCTGGGGCCTGGCCACGTTGTGTGAGGCCGCCGGACAGTCGATCTACCTCCTGGGCTCTGAGCCCGGGGTGGCCGGCGAGGCGGCCCAGCGTCTGCGACGGCTGTATCCCCGCCTCAACGTGGCCGGCGCTCACCACGGGTACTTCGATCTGGACTCCCCGCACGGTGAGCGGGTGATCGAGGACATCAACGCCCGACGGCCCGATATCGTCCTGGTGGGAATGGGCACCCCCAAGCAGGAGCTATGGGTCCAACGCAATGCCCGACGGCTGGACGTCGACGTGCTGTGGACGGTGGGGGCCCTGTTTGACTACGTCTCCGGCCGGGTTCCCCGCGCCCCCGGCTGGTTGGCCGACAACGGACTGGAATGGATATTTCGACTGGCGATCGAACCGCAGCGCATGTGGCGCCGCTACCTGCTGGGCAACCCGGTGTTCGTCTCCCGGGTGCTGAGCCAGGCCCGCCAGCGCCACGCCAGCTCGACCTGAAGCGCCTCCTCCACCTCCTGGGCCAGCTCCTGCTCGCCGCGGTGGCGGCCTATGAGGTCTACGCGCTGGGCCGACTTCAGCACGTCAACTGGGGCGTGTCGTTGCGCCTCCTGCACTTCGAGGTGCGCATTCTGCTCGCCGCCACCGGACTCTTCGGCGTCGCCGGTCTGGGCCTGACGCGCCTGTTGCTCCCGGCGCCACTGCGCCGTCACCGGGCGCTGTGGGTACTGCCCGTGGGCGCCTGCGTGTCCGGGCTGGCCCTGACCGTTCTCGGCTTCGCCGCCGTGCCCTTCCACGTGTCTGTGGGCCTGGTGCTGACCGGGGGGACGGCGATGGCGTTGCTCTCCTGGCGTCGCCTCGGTCAGGGCGATGGCGGCTCCCAGGCCGGCGCGGGTCGGCGCCCGGCGCGGGGGGCGATGGCGTGGGCCGCCTACCTGGCGCTGCTCATCGCCGTGGTGGCCGTCATCCCCCTCCACCGTGCCGACTTTCTCACCGTCATCGGTGACGGCTCGGATGCCCATCTCGCGGTGGGGACCGCCCAGTTTCTGCAGCACCACTATCCGACCTCGGTGCACACCGATGTGCCGGTGAACATGGTCCCCCTGGTGTGGCGCTCCAAGCAGCCCATCTACTACGCCCTGGGAGCGGTGTCGTCGTTGTCGGGCCTGGAGCCCTACGAGACCATCTCCACCCTGGCGGCCATCGTCCTCGCCCTGGCCGCCATGGGCTTCTTCCTCGTCGCCCGGGAGCTGCTGGGCGCGGGTACCGCGGCCGCCGCGGCGGCGACGGCCGCCGTCGGCCTGGACCGCATGGTCCTGCACACCGCGATGCACCCCTACTTCAACCAGACCTGGGGCTTCATGACCATGCCCTTCGCCCTGGTGCTGGCCTGGATGGTCACCGAATCCGACGGGGCGAGACGGACCCCCGGGGCGGTGGGGCTGCTCGTGCTCTTCCTCGCCCTGGGCGCCTTCGCCTACCCCCTCGCCCTCCCGATCCCCACCCTGGCGCTCGTCGTCTTCATCTGGCGCGATCGTCGCCGACGTCGCGCGGCGGGGGAAGAGGTCCTCTCCTTTGATCCCCGCCGGCTCTACCGGGGGCGACGATCGCTGGCCGGGCTGGTGGCGTTGGGGCTCCTCCTCGTGATACCCCTGGCCGGGGTGTCGGAGAAGGTGGTCTCCGGAGCGGGGGTGCTGCTGCCCGGGCACTCCCTCTACGCGTGGGGGGGGGACCTGTCCAGCTACTTCCCGGAGAACGAGTTCCTGGACCAGCCCACCATGACGTTGCTCTACATCATGGCGCCCCTGCTCATCGTGGGCATCGTTCTCGCCCTGCGTCGCACCCCCCGCGGCCTGGCCTGGGGGTTGGGCGCGGTGCTGGCGTTTGGCGTGCTCGGGGGCATCGTGTTCCGGCTGCGAGCCACCGGCTACTACTTTCACTTCAAGCTGCTGGCCTTCGTGGGACCGTTGGCGATGACGGCAGCCCTGGTGGGGCTCGCTCGCATACGCCGGGTGGGGGCGGTGATCGTGGCGCTGTTACTCATCCAGGCGCTGGGCTCGGCCAACGACGAGCTCGGAACCACGTTCAACCAGCTTCCCAAGTCCGTCCTTGCCCTGCGTACGCTCGACCGCCGTCTTCCCCCTGACGCCTCCGTCCGCCTGGATATGAATCCCGGCCTGCAGATCTGGGTGGCCTACCTGCTTGACCGCCAGCCGCTGTGCTCCCAGCGCCCGCTGCTGGGCACCTCCTATCCCCATGTGCCCATCTCCCGGCGGGCTCAGTACATCCTCATCAACCACGGCCAGTCGCGCCCCTTCGACGCCGCCGCAACGCCGGTGGAGGACATCGGTCAGTTTCGTCTGTACCGTCAGCGTCCCGGAGTTCCCGGTCCCGACACCTGCTCACACCGACGGGTCCAGACCGTGCAGGCGATCTCGGCGAGCTGATAGGCGGTGAGCCGCGCCGGGTAGGGACCTTTCATGGCCACCCAGGCAAGGACACGACGGGCCGGGCTGCGCTCCTTGACGGGGCGCTCTGGATTCCCCGGGGCGCAGGAGGCGACACGCTGGACGCCGGAGCCGCCGATGGGACTTCCCCCCGGCAGTGTCGTGCACGTCCCTGGGCGCGGTGAGCTCTTCGTGCGCGACTCGGGTACGAGCGCTCCCGCGCTGCTGCTCCTGCACGGGTGGACGGCGACGGCCGATCTCAACTGGGCCCCTGCCTACGCCCCGCTCATCCAGGCCGGCCACCGCGTGATCGCCCTCGATCACCGCGGTCACGGCCGGGGCCTGCGCACCCCCGACGCCTTCCGACTCGAGGACTGTGCCCACGACGCCGCCGCCCTCGTCGCGCATCTCGACTGTGGCCCCGTCGTGGCCGTCGGCTACTCGATGGGCGGACCGATCGCCCAGCTGCTGGCGCGCGATCACCCGCAGCTGCTGCGCGGGATGGTGCTGTGCGCCACCTCCCGGGAGTGGCGCTCGCCGCGGATGCAAGCCATCTGGCGGGGGATGGGGCTGCTGAGGCTGGTCCTGGGCCTGCTCGGAGAGTCCAGCTGGAGGACGGGGCTGCGCCGGATGGG
>JAABUU010008359.1_pt1 | contig 10317 bp, 7 predicted proteins | sample 5559301 | NCBI WGS metagenome assembly JAABUU01 (sample SAMN10711884, study PRJNA513360) | rock metagenome | isolation source: Antarctica rocks | place: Antarctica: Victoria Land, Richard Nunatak white | reverse complement strand
ATTGTTATTTAGAGATAGTAATAACAGAACATTAAGTGTACAGAAGAGAAGAGAAAACAGACTCTTCTAATATACTCAATGATCTTCGACTGCGCTAAACTCAATTGATAAATGTGATGAAGAGAATAAAGGCAAAGAAGTGAAGAAAAAAGATGACGAGATAGATGAAGAGATAGATGACGAAGTAGTCATGAGAGCGCGCGATGCAAAACTCAACTAGACTTAGCGTCATGATTGACTCTATAGAGTTAGAACTAGTGCTGATCGAGTCGAGCATGTTCGTAACATTTTCTAGTAGTAGAGATAGTCTTTCAGATATCGAAAGATTTTGTCATCGTGAAAGATGTAATAGAATGAGCTGAGAGTTGAGTTTCTCGCACCTTATTCAAAATCACATTAAAATCGAAGAAAATTAAATCACTTTTCTTTCAAGTTGAACGTATAGTAGTTTTCTTGAAAGCTTTACTTCTGAACTTGTTAAAAGCAGCTAGAAATTCGATTTTGATAAAGATTTCGTGACTCGTTTGAATTACTTCATTAACGACTTTCTGTTATGAACATGCCTGAATCAATCAGAGTTCAGATTTAACTCTAATTAATTTGATTAAAGCAAGTCATGACGCTATGTTTAGTTTGAATCTAGCGCATCTTTGTTGAATTCTTCGAGTCATCTTCAGCACTTCTTTTCGTTGTTCAGCACTTTCTTCATTCATTTTTTTCATCATTCTTTTAGACAAACACATCTGACATATTACATCACATCTGTATTGAGTCTAGCGCAGTCTCAAGTCATTATTTATAGAAGAGCTCACACTCTTTCTCTTCTGTATTCTTAATGTCTTGTTATAGCTATCTCTAAAGAGCAATACATACATATCAGTCTCGAGTTTCTTTGATTGAATGATCTAGACATGATCTCAACATTACATTAAGAATCTCGTTTATCATACGATACAGATACTCATTACTCATTCAATATACTTGTTCAGACAGATCGAGTCTAAAGAAATTTATTTATCTGATGATCAACGCAATCAAAAGACAGAACAACACTAGAAAATCTATAGAATCAACAGCGAGACTGATTGAATTGCTAGACGACTTACAGCTCATTAAGTATGCATCATTCATTTCGATTAATAGAATCAGCGATAAAGAATCTTCGTTGATTGCTAGAGAATCAAATCGATCAAGAGAATCAATCAATCTTCAAATCAAACAACAAAAACGACTTTATCTTCTATTGTTGAGCATCATTCTTCGCTCGATTTCTTTCTTTTAAAACACTCGTTCAATTCAATCTTTTCTTTCTTTCTCATCATGTCTCATCTCTTCAAAGAGCGTTTCAAAGCTTCATTCTTTATTGTCGAAGATAATGACTCATTCGTTGAAATCATAACATCTTCTATGACTATGAAAGCTTTGAAGAAACGATGCAAAGAGCTGAAAGTTAAACTACAAGCTAGAGAAATTACTTTGTCATCATCAATCTACTCTGAGCGTTCTAGATTTCAGAAAATACTCGATTCTTCATTATTCACTGATGAAAAGAATTCTATCTGAAAGAACTGATATGAAAAAGTTCAGAACAAGCTGAAAATCAACGTTGATCTCTTTTCAAGTGAACGAGTCAAGCTGAGCTATGTACATTTCAGATTATTCAATGATGCAGTTGAAATCATTCAGTTAAGACGTGAATGTGACTGTTTCAACTCATACAAGATCATCAATGAGCTTTTGAAAGAGTTATCTCAGTTGTTCAATGACTCAGATAAAGATGTCAACTTTCGTAGAGATTACTACAACTTGATTCAAGAACAGAAGAAATTCAGCGAGTTTTATACTCAATTTCAACGACTATTCTTTTATCTAGACTATCAAGAAAAACAGCTGATCATTGATTTAAAGAATAAAATAAACTCTCAACTTTGATTCGCTTAAGTAACTCAATTGATTCAATTCAGTACTCTGCAAGAAATTTATTTCTATCTCATTCAATTGAATAACGATCAACGAGCTATTCAAGAGATCAAGAATAGAGAAGCAATGATCAAAGCTAAAACAACTAAACAGATTATCTTTGCTGAAGAATCAGTCAAAGCTACTTGTAGAATCATAGAAATGAAGATGACTGATCAGTCAAAATCACGTGACGCTGTTTTGATTAATGTCAAAGAAAATGACTTACTAATTGAAAATTGCTTTCTATGTCATAAGTCTGATCATACTTCTAAAGAGTGCTTGAATAAATCTTTCAGAATTAATGCATTAAATTACAAGTTTGATCATTCTTTGAACTTCAATTCAGAGTCTGATTCAAAAAACTAGTCATTTCTTTCAAAGTCATTGAAGAGATAAAGATCATTTCTTTGTGCAATTTAATCGACGAAATTTCATTTATTGAAGAGAACTACTTCGAAAAGTCATTTCTAGTCAATGTCGCTCTATTCTCGCAAGACGAATTCTTCAAGCTATGATCTCTGATAAATAGTGACTCAATGATCTACATCTTGATTCATACAAAGCTAGTCAATCAAATATGTCAGAAGCTCAAAATTCAACTCATACAACTAGCTAAAGAAAAGTTAATAAGAGAATATGACGAAAAGCTGACAAAGAAGATCATTACTCATAAAATTCTACTCAATCTCACAGTCAAAAGTCATAAGAAATTGACTGTTTCAATGTTAATAGCTGATATAAATCATCATTATGTCATATTAGAAAAGCTCTGAATGAACAAAAATGAAATACTACTAGATATGCAAAATGATGTCATCATTTTTTCAAATCAATTAGAAGCTCTCATTTCTGTTTTTTCAATGTCAGTTAAAGCTTCACACTCAAAATGATCACGATCATCAAATTCTTCTATCAGTTCAGTTCTTAAAGTGCTTCAACGACTCACTTTTACTGCTTTGAAAAAGAACTTTTCTATGTTCAGTGTGAAGACTGCATCTTTTCATGCATTGATTAAATGATCAAAGAAGAATTGCATCGAGATTTTTGTTATGTCAATCAAAGATATTGATAGAGAAATAGTTTATAACACTCAATGTGAACTGAACGTTCTAGACATCACTTTCATTGATGCATCAGCTCAAAATCTAGAAGACATCAAAGTTAAGCTATCTTCAAAATATCAGAATTTTCTCGACGTGTTTGATCAAGCTCAAGTCGATAAGCTATCATCTCATCGTTCATATGATCATAAGATAGAACTCACTAATGATGTCACTTCTTCTAGATGTTGAGCTTATTGAATGTCATTTTACAAGCTTCAGAAGATTAAAGAATATCTGAACGAAAATCTGTCAAAAAAATTTATTACTTCTAGCAAGATCTCATATTTCTCACTCATTTTATTTGCTCTGAAGATCAATGATGATCTTTGCTTCTGCATTGACTATCAAAAGCTCAATGTCATTATCAAAAGAAATCGCTACTCTTTATCGCTCATAGATGAGATGATTGACAAAATCGTTGACTGCAAGCATTTGATTCAACTGAATATAATTTTCGCTTTCAACAAACTTTGTATGCATCTCGATAGTGAGAACTTAATCTTCAATCTTTCACTTCAACAATAAATGAATCATTGATCTAGTTCAGCGTTTCTACTATTGATCAGATCATCAAGCTACTATTCAACAATACATTTGAAACTGTCATGCTTATCAATGAAGCAAAGTCTCTAGAAATAGCATCAATGAACTTCATCATTCTTTTTCAATTTCACAGAAACGCTGAAAAGATATAGTTATGAACTTCATCATTGAACTATCTTTGTCAAAAGACTATAACATCATTTGCACAATCATATGTTGTCTCATCAAAAAATGTCACTATGTTTTTTATCATTGAGAAAATGATGACATTTCAGTCAAAAAAACAATTTGAATCATGTTATGAAACGTTTATTGACTGCATGATCTACTCAGTTCTATTGTTTCAAACAAAGACTTTCAATTCATATCAACTATGTGAAAAAGTCTTTGCAAGTGACTGAAAATCACAGCTAATTTATTTACAGTCTATCATTCTGAGATTGATAATTAATTGAAACGAGTCAATCAAGATGTTGAATGCGAACTTAGAATCTACTGCAATTACATGCAGAACGACTGAGTTAAATGAATATTTATGATGAAATTCAGCGACAATTTCAATATCTTCTCAATCACTTTAATGATTCTTTTTTACTTCAATAAAGAATTTCATCTTTAAATGAGTTTCAATTTCAATACAACTGATTATGAAACAACTCATGAACGACTTGAAGCTAGAAAAGCAAATAATATTGTCATTTGAATGAAAAAGCTACTGAGCTTCAATCATCAAGAATTGAAAAAGATGAAGCTGATCATCAAAGTTCAGATCAATAAATATAGATGAAACGTCACATATGAAGTAGATAACTGAGTTTGACTATCTTTCAGAAACGTCAAGACAACGAGACTCTGCAAAGATTTGAAAGATAAACAGCTAAATCTCTATCAAATCACTGCTAAAGTGAATATTTTCTATCATTTTCATCTATCAATCAGCATGAAGCATTTGCATTCAATGTTCAGCTTGAAGCTACTATGATCATATTCAGAAGACTCTTTATCAGAATAACATTCAGAATCACTCAGATCAATCATTATTAAAGACAATGAATATTGAGAGATAAATGATATATTGAACTTCAGATGCTATCAAGATCAAATACAGTATAAAGTCAAATGAAAAGATCTAGATAAAGATGATGAATGATACTATGTTGATAAAGAGAAATTCAATGACTCAGAGAAAGTTTTGAATGAATTTCATAAGTTATATTCAAGCAAATCGCGCTAAATATTGAAATAACTATCAACAAAAAGCGAGCAAATGAACTACATTCATGCAAACATGAATTTTTGAAAAAGAAAGTAATGTTACGAGCGTATCAAGATTGACAAGACTGATAAGACTGAACAAGACTGAAGCTTTAATCAATTCGCAATGCATGCTAGCGAGTACTTTGCATAATGATTAGAGCTAGTCAATGATCTGATCGAGATCTGACTCAGATTTGACTCGAATATGACTCAACATCTTTTTTCTTTCTCAACACTCTTTTCTTTCATTAACATCTTGTTCATCTACATCATCTTCTTTTCATGTCACAAACACATCTCTTTCGAGTCTAGCGCAGTTTCTGAACATTATATAAATAGAAGCTCTTGTATCAATCTTCTTCTGTATTCTTAATATTCAGTTATAAATATTTCTAAAGATCAAGCACTATCAATTCTGATCTTCATTGATTGTATCATTTAAACATGATTCTGACATTGACAAGACTAGAATCATGACATTACTCTCTTTTTTAAACAATTCATGTTTGCATAAATGTATTTTCTGCTCTATTCAATTGATTGCTCAATCATGATTTCACAGACTCAGACTCATTAAATTCTGATTGACTGAATAGTTGAAAGCGCTTCTAGCGCGATTTGTTCAAATATCAAATATGAAAATCATCAACTATCTTCTGAGCATTCATAAATTCATCATCATCAGCGTTGTATCAATTGAGATCATTATCATAGTCATTTCATTTGACTTTATACTGAAGTCATCTTCGATATCAACGAAAATTCAATATATTGTCGATTTTTCATTCATCTTCATCGTTTATCACTATTGACTTAAGAGACTTGTTCTTTTGATCAGACAAAAGATCATCGATGACGAGATGAAGCAGATCAGAATGAAATACATCATGAACATGCATAGACTCTGATAATTTCAGTTTATATGAAGAGTCGATGAGATCTAGATTGATGAAAGAATCGAGCATTTTGTCATTTAGCTTCTTAAAAGATCTCACTGTAATGATGTTTCTTTCATTCAGAAACATCTTTGATTCAATCTTATAATCAACTTCTTTTCTATGCTTATTGACTTGTTTCATCATTTATTCTCATGTTTTGACTAGAGATTCGCAAGCAAACGTCAAGATCTTGTTTATATGTTCAGATATATTCTTGACTTTAGTCACTTGCAAGCGTTCATGAAAGCTTTCATATTTGATTGTATCAAGTTCAAAGCTTATACAAGAATGAAAATCTTTGTTTAGAATGAAAGAAGTCAAGAAGATGACTGAGAACAAAGCATTATTGTTGATAAACTTGATCATGAATAGTAGCTTAGCTCAGTCATTCTGCATGTACAAACAGAAGAATTGAAGATATTTTTCAACGTTCTGATTGACTCATTCACTTTGATCATTGATTTAAGAGTAATAAACAGTGAATAGTTAAAGATTAATGTTTAGTCTTTTGCAAAGCAACTTTCATAAAATGAAGATAAACTGAAAGTCTTGATTTGAAACAATGAAATCGAGTAAATCATGTATTCAATATATTCACTGAAGCATTAGCTCAGCTGTTTTTTCTGCTGTGATCTTCTCATCATCAGTGAAGCAAGAAATATAATGTCATTTCTTTGTCAATCTACATATCATTGTTAGTATGATGTTTTTGTCTTTCAAAAAAGATAAGTCAATGATGAAATTCATGATTATGTTCTTTCATTGCTGTTCAAATATGAGTAGAGAATGTAGTAGTTCATTGAATTTATTTTAAGAAGTCTTTGATCGCTAACAAATGTAACAGTTTCAAATATATCAATTTATTGTCTTTTGCATTGAAGATCAATAGTAGTATCTTCTTATGATCTTCATCATTCTGAGAATTTCAAAATGATTAATAGAAGATTGATCATGAACTTCTTGAATTAACTTTATTTGAAGATGCTCATCAAAGAAAACTCATAAAAGATCATCTCGATATAGTATTTCGTTCTGAACTCAACAATTTCTTAATTTAATATCTTTGTATTGAGCTTCATCTTTTAATATGACTTCACGAAGTAGAATACTGTTAGAGATCAGCATAAAGCGAGTCAATATGAGTGTCATTTAATTAGAAGATAAATGCTAAGAAAGAAAAATAGCTACAGAAAAGAAGCTGACTACATATGTGTATTTCTCAGTCAACGCTAGACTCAATAGAGACTAGTCAAGATGACAAAGCAAGAATAAATCTGACAAGACTAGAAAATTGAGTCTGACAAGACTAAAATCGTGACATTACTTTTTTTCTTCGACGATTCATGTTCGCATGAATATATTTTCTGCTCGATTCAATTGATTGTTCAATCATGATTTCACAGACTCAGATTCATTAAATTCTGATTGACTGAATAGTTGAAAGTGCTTCTAGCGCGATTTGTTCAAATATTGAATATGAAAATCATCAACTATCTTCTGAGCGTTCATAAATTCATCGTCATCAGCGTTGTATCAATTGAGATCATTATCATAGTCATTTCATTTGACTCTATACTGAAGTCGTCTTCGATATCGACGAAAATTCAATATATCGTCGATTTTTTATTCATCTTCATCGTTTATCACTATTGAATCTGAAAGTTCATTCTTTTGATCAAGCAAGAAATCATCAACGACAGAGCGAAGCAGATCAGAATGAAATACATCATGAACATGCATAGACTTTGATAATTTCAGTTTATATGAAGAGTCGATGAGATCTAGATTGATGAAAGAATCGAGCATTTTGTCATTTAGCTTCTTGAAAGATCTCGCTGTAACGATGTTTCTTTCATTCAGAAACATCTTTGATTCGATCTTGTAATCAACTTCTTTTCTATGCTTATTGACTTGTTTCATCATTTGTTCTCGTGTTTTGACTAGCGACTCGCGAGCAAACTTCAGTGTTTTGTTCATATGTTCAGATATATTCTCGACTTTAGTCGTCTGCAAGCGTTCACGAAAACTTTCATATTCGCTGACATCGAGTTCAAAGCTCATACGAGAATGAAAGTCTTTGTTTAGAAAGAAAGAGGTCGAGAAGATGACTGAGAACAGAGCATTATTGTCGACGAACTCGATCATGAATAGTAGCTTAGCTCAGTCATTCTGCATGTATGAACAGAAGAATCGAAGATATCTTTCGACGTTCTGATTGACTCGTTCACTTTGATCGTCGATTTGAGAGTGATAGGCAGTGAATAATCAAAGATTAATGCTCAGCCTTTTGCAAAGAGACTTTCATAGAATGAAGGTAAATTGAGAGTCTCGATTCGAAACAATGAAATCGAGTAAATCGTGTATTCGATATATTCACTGAAGCATTAGCTCAGCTGTTTTTTCTGCTGTGATTTCTTCGTCATCAGTAGAACAAGAGATATAGTGTCGTTTCTTTGTCAGTCTACATATCACTGTTAGTATGATGTTTTTGCCTTTCAAAAGAGATAAGTCGATGATGAAATTCATGACTATGTTCTTTCATTGCTGTTCGAATATGAGTAGAGAATGTAGTAGTTCATTGAATTTATCTTGAGAAGTCTTTGATTGCTGACAAATGTAGCAGTTTCGAATATATCAATCTATTGTCTTTCGCATTGAAGATCAATAGTAGTATCTTCTTATGATCTTCATCGTTCTGAGAATTTCAAGATGATCAATAGAAGGTTGATCATGAACTTCTCGAATTAGCTTCATTTGAAGATGCTCATCGAAGAAAACTCATAGAAGATCATCTCGATATAGTATTTCGTTCTGAACTCGACAATTTCTTAATTTAATATCTTCGTATTGAGCTTCATCTTTTAATACGACTTCACGAAGTAGAATACAATTCTCGTTGATTCTGTTAATCTCTAGAATCAATCGATAAATTGATTCATCGTTCTCTTTCTCTTCTAGATCAGCGATTTTCATTCGATTCAACGTGAGAATTGTAGTTCGCTGATAGCGACATCGTTCATTCTCGAAGCTTCTAGAAACTGAATCGACTTGACGAGTCAATGCATCGACTTTGATGTTTTGTTTGCCTGAGCGATACATGATTTTGAAGTTGAAGTCGACGAGCTTTTGTACTCAGCGCATTTGACGTCTACTTACCTCTTTATCTTTCATTAATGACGTTAAAGCTTGATGATCAGTGAACATCTTGATGAGTAGCTCAGTCAATTTCAGCTCAGATCGTCAATGCTTGAAGACACGAATGATTGCTAGTAGTTTCTTGTCATAGATCTCGTAATTGCACTCAGCGAGACTCAGATTCTTGCTGTAGTAGATCATCGAGTGCAATGTTTCTTCATCGTCATACTGAGAAAGTATGTCATCATTGACGTAGTCGAATGAGTCTGTTTCAAGAATAGTCTTTCTATTCTGATCAAAATGACGAAGAATAGAGACTTCAGTCATTCATTTCTTCATATGATCAAAGATCGTTTGACAAGCTTGATCTCATTCAAATATCATCTCTTTTTGAGTTAGTTGAATCAGAGAATGAACAATCTTCGAAAAGTTCTTTATAAAACGTCGATAGAAATTGCAGAAGTCGACGAAGAACTGCATCTGAGTGAGATTTGTAGAAGTAGATCATTCGACTACTGCTTGTACTTTTCTGAAATTCATCTTTAGTTCTTCGATGAATAGCAATAGTTTCAGAAAGAAGATCTTCTGAACATGAAACTTGCATTTGTTTATATTCATCTGAAGATCGATCTCTCGTAGTCTATGTAGAACTAGTCGTACGTGTTTCTTATGTTTCTTCAGTGTTTTGCTGTAGATGATAATGTCATCTAGATAAACCTGGCAAAACTGATGAAGATAGTCAAATAGCACGTCGTTCATATAGTGTTGATAGAAAGTCGAATCGTTGATTAATTCGAAAGACATCACGTGATATTTGTAGAAATCAAAAGAGGTAATAAAGATAGTCAAATCTTCGCTTTTCGAATGCATGCGTAGTTTGTTGAAGACGACTATTATATTCAATCGAGTCAGATACTTGCTATCTTGAATACGAGCGAGAGTTTCGTCTATTAAGAGTAGAGAGTAGCGATTTCGTTTGATCAAAGCATTGAGCTTTCTATAATCGACGCAGAAACGCAGACTATCGTCTTTCTTTTCGACGAATAGTATGAGCGAAGCGTATGAGGTCGAGCTAGAAGATATAAAGCTCTTATTCAGATGTTCAATCAGGTAATTCTTCATCTTTTGAAGCTTGTAATCAGACATATGATAGAGACGACTTCGAGAAGACGTTTTCTCGTCAATCAACTCAATTTTATGATCGTAGAGACGATGAGAGAATAGTTGATCAGTCATCGCTCGATCAAACACGTCTAGATAGTCATGATATTTCGAAGAAAGCTTAGCTTTGACTTCTTTCAAGATCTCTTCGTGTGAAAGCTCTTGTAGATTTACATCTTCGAGTTTATTTCTAGCTGTTTTTAGAAGTCGATCGATTT
>JAABUU010008357.1_pt1 | contig 10322 bp, 12 predicted proteins | sample 5559301 | NCBI WGS metagenome assembly JAABUU01 (sample SAMN10711884, study PRJNA513360) | rock metagenome | isolation source: Antarctica rocks | place: Antarctica: Victoria Land, Richard Nunatak white | reverse complement strand
CATGGGATGGTCATGGAAGGCCTCAAGGATGAGCCGCTTGGTGTCGGCAGAGTCAGGCACCACAATGCGGTCTCCTTTCCACCACAAGCCCTCGGCAAAAGTAAGGTCTGCAGTCTTTGCATCATCAGCAAAGAAAGGATCTGCAGCGTAAGCTTCAGCAAAATTGTCAATCAATGAGATGTCAGGCAGGTCAGAAGCAGGTGACTGCTGATCTGCAGACTGAACACCAGGGTTGATTGGCGGGTGAGTAAGGTTGGCATCAGCATAGTGCTGAGGGCGCGATACAGGAATGGTGTTAGCACCAGTAGCAGGTGTAGACACACCCTTTCTGCGCTTCTGACCGCCCTGGAAGAGATCAGGTGCAGGCCCAGAATGCAGTTCCTGAACAGAACGCTTGCCAGCAGCAGGTGTAGGCACACCATTTCTGCGCTTTTGACCATCCTGAGAGAGATCAGGTGCAGGTCCAGGGTGCAGGTCCTGAACAGAACGCTTGCCAGTAGAGCGTCTAGTTGAGACAGCAAGCAAAGCATTCAGGTGCTTGAAAGCTGGGTTACGGCTCAGAGGATCAGCAACATTTTGCCTGCCAGCTCTGTGCACCCAGTTGAAATGAAAGCGCTGCAAGTACTCACTCCAGCGAGCCTGGCGCCGAGAAAGGATCGGCTGAGATTGCAGAAAAGTGTTTGGCCTATTGTCAGTGACCAAGTTGAACTGCTTACCAGACAGGAGGTAGCACCTGAAGACGCGAAGAGCCTCTACAGTAGCCAGTAGCTCCTGCTCAGTGACGACATAGTTGCGCTCAGCCGCTGTCATCTTGCGGGAATAGTACCCAAGTGGGCGTCCCTCTTGCATCAGAACTTCTTGGGGTCAGGTTTGATGCCATCTCTGCCAATAATGTGACCCAAGTAGGGAAGCTCAGTCTGAGCCCAGACACATTTAGAGGGTTTGAGCAGAAGTTGATGCTTGCGTAGCTCAGACAGCACAGTCTCAATGTGCCTCTTGTGATCATCAGCTATCTTGCTGAAGATGAGAATGTCATCAATAAACACAATGGCAAAATCAGACAGCTCATGCCTTGGATTCAAGCTACCATCAGCATTGAACTTTGGCGGATTGAACAGATTGTTCATGACTGCCTGAAATGTAGCTGGTGCATTTGTCAAACCAAAGGGAAGCACCCTAAATTGGTAATGACCAAATGGAGTCCTGAATGCAGTTTTAGGCTTGTCCTCATCCTTGAGAAGGATTTGGTGAAACCCAGATGCTGCATCAAGGCAAGAAAAGTACTGTGCACCAAACAGCTTGTCAAAAAGATCATCAATGCGTGGCAGAGGGTAGCGACTCTTAACCGTGATCTTGTTAAGAGCTCTGTAGTCCACCACCATCCTGAGGTCTCCAGTCTTGTGCTCCACAAACAGGATGGGCGCCCCAAAAGGGCTGCTTGAAGGCTCAATCAGCTGTTTGGACAGCAAGTCAGTGACCTGCCGCTGCACCTCTTGCAGCTCAGAGGGAGCCAACCTGTACATGCGCTGGAAAGGAGGCTGAGAATCAGGCAACAAAGGAATGACGTGTTCCACCCCCCTGTCAGGAGGCAAGCCAGAGGGCTCTGCAAACACATCAGCATACTGTTGCTTCAATGCATCAACATGCTGCAGCAAGTCAGCTTGCTCAGGTTCTGCAGCAGCAGGAGACGCAGTTGGCGCAACAGGAGAAGGAGAAGTTGATGCGGTGGAAGAATTGGTTACACTTGCAACCGCAAGAGTAGCCTCAGCAACATCGTCCTGAGTAACCAATACCAAGAAGGAACGGCAACCCCGCTTTATAGACTTCCTAGCTTGGGCACAGCTAAGCACCAACTTGGGATCTAGACCCTGAAAACAACCAGTGTACTGGGCATGTTGATCAGCACGATTTGCACGCCCAGCTGCCTTGTCTCTAGGAGGCAAGGGCTTTGAAGGTGAGGGCTTCCTAACGTGTACAGCCTCAGGCTGCGCGGCTGGAAATTTGCCCCTGTCGGTCAAGATAGACCTAGGAGTAAGTGTGTACAGCCTATTGTGCCTGCGAAGAGACGCAGTAAAGTTTGAGTAATCAAGCACAGCCCTATGACCAACCATCAAGCTGTTCCCCAAAATCATATCAAACTCGTCACATAGGTCTGTAACATAGCAAGAAACAATCCCAGTAAAGGACTGCAGTTTGAATCTGAGCCTGACTTTACCCAAGATGGGAGCTGAAGAGTCATCAGCCAAGCGCAGAGTCGCAGAAGAGGAAGAGTAGGATACTGCCAGCTGTTGAAGAAGTCTAGGGCTCACAAAATTGGAAGAGGCCCCACTATCAAAGAGGATGGATGAGGTCACTCCATCATGTCGTCCTCCGACATTTCCATAGAAGGATCCTTCAAACAGCATAGCAAGACGCTCGCTAGATTCTAAGTTAGAATCATCAGCAGCTGAGAGAACAGTAGCATTGTGCAACCTATGCATGGATTGTCCACGATTCAAAGCCTGATCAGCACCAGTCGGCACATCAGTGAATATGTAGACAGGCCAGCTAAGGCTAGTAGAAGCAGCCAGGCGGCCAGAACGGGTAGATTGCTCAAAGAGAGCAGCTCCCTTAGTGAAGCGCTGTGACACAAATAGCAAGTGAATGCCCCGGATAGTACCCACCACGGGGTACGGCTGGGTAGCATACGATCTGAGAGACTTAGCCAAGGACCTGGACAACCTAGCCCTGCTGACGAGCGAGAACATCTCAGAGGTAGAAGCAGCATTGTGCCACTTTTACTTGGGGCAGGTGCTCAGAAGCCTCATCTTGGCTACCCGCATCTCCAGGAGCGAATGGACAACCGCCCGTTCCCTACTGACGCCGTTATTACAGACTTCCCATTTCGCCCGACCAGCGTTGCATCATAAAGAAGTACCTGAGGCTGATAGAGCAAGAGATCGACGAGAACGATGGGGTACCAGGCCCCAGCCCTCCTCACCACGGATGACCTCAGCCTCAGTTAGCGCCATAGAAGCCTCCAGACAGCTGTACACCTTCTTCTGGAGCGGCCAGTACAAGATAGATCTACAGAGCATACGGCATCTAGAAGACAATCTGACCGTGACAGTCTTAGAACCGTGAATCAAAGCACGACTGTAAAGTTGAGCGTTGTTTATCAATGTTGCCTGGCAAGATTGAGATCTACAGCCCCTTGGATTCCAGCCCCTTAGATTTCGTGCAACTGATGAGCTGCTGTGATTTCATGCCAAGAGTGAAAATTGATTTGTGAAGGCCTTTCCATCGTCCATGCTGTCCTGGCGTTTTTGTGATAGACACGGTTTGCTTGACAAAAGAATGCCAGCACAGGTGTAAAACATACTTGTTGACATCTGATGGGCAACGTACCGGTACATGCATTCAGCAGCAGCTGGATCAGAATGACTGAGCGGGTATCCCACGGTCTGATCCTGGTTTCTCCCTGTATGGGATGACAGATTTTTTTTTACAAAGGCCAGATTTGGCCAGGACATCTTCAGGAATATTCAACAAGGTTTGCACATTGTCAAGTCAAAAAACAAAACATGAGCGTCCTTCATATCAGCATGCACTGACTATGAGCACTTGCACATCCAGGAAAGTGATCAACTCTACCTCAATACAACTGCTCAACTTTGCTGCTAAGGTCAATTGCAGCATCAACAGACCACTTGCTTTCAATTGGTTGCAAGTTGGTGCTTGCAACATTTTGGTAATGCTACAATGACTTCCTGGCCTCACGCGTCGAGGGCATCACCCATTGCGAGCTTTCTTCCCGGTGCCCTCGGGTCTGTGTATTCAAGCGCCGCATGTCTTCATGCACAACGGAAATTGCACATCCAGACTTGCGCTCAAACTTGTCTGGGACTTGTTTGTCTGCTTGGACAGATGAAAAGCTATTCACAACAACGTTAACGCCTGGTCTCAGCAGCATTAGGACCCACCCACCCACTGCCTCCCTGGGTGCACAGGCTAGTACATCTATGTCCTGTGTGTGTGTGTGTGTGTGTGTGTGTGTGTGTGTGTGTGTGTGTGTGTGTGTGTGTGTGTGTGTGTGTGTGTGTGTGTGTGTGTGTGTGTGTATGCTGGCACACGCCCATATACTTGAACATCAGAGCTGACACTGAAAATCAAAGCAGGACTTGGGCCACAGCAAAACCTGGGTGCCTTCAGAAGCAGGCCCTTGGATGAGGAGTGTCAGTGCGCTTGCGAGCCTTTTTGCATTGGTGAGCACTGGCCTACAGGCCTGCCCAAAGCAGCACATGTTGATGGAAGAGACCCATGGCCCCAACTGGAGGTTTTGCACAACTGGGTGCTACTCTTGCCACAATAAGAATTCCCTAAAGTCAGACTGGGTCCCAAAATGCCACGTACGAAAGGAAGATGATGGGAGTTTCACATGTGGAACTGCGGCACTGTCAGAGTGTTCTGTGGGCACCTGACACCCCAGAATCCGGGCCGGCTGAAAAAACTTGGGTCATGGGTGTAATCATGCAAAATACAAATTGCGGGCTGACCTGGATGGAGAGCGGGTCTGCACGGCAAAGCCCTGAGCTCTGGCAGCACTGGCAGCTTCCTGTAGGCACTACGTCAGGCTTTGCCTGTCTATCTCCTGCAGCAGCAGCAGCAGCTCAGGGCTACCTAAGGCCCAACCGGTGCTTACTGTTGCAACTCAGGCACGCACTGGTTCCTGACTGGACCTTGCTGGTCCCATCATGTTCCAGTCATGGCATTAATCCGGTACATCTTGTTCTCTAGCTGTCATCAATTTTGGCAGAGCCAGGCATGATGCTGTAGGCCGCCATCAAAGCAAACTAGGAACATTACTGCTGGTGTTTTGTCACTCACACACCACAGCCAGCACCCTTTCTCAGACACAGACAAAGCAGCAGCACAGCCAGGGCAGCGTCCACTTGGGTAAGGGAAACTCAGCAAGGAAATGGGGTTGGGCTCACCTGGGGCACCTTGTCCAGGGGGTCCACCAGGGCGGTCCCCGGGTGGGCACGGGTGTAGGCCGCCAACAAGGAGATGCGGCCTGCCAGCACCATCCAGTTGTATTGCTAAATTTCCAGCATCAGCAGATAAGGGAGGGGTGGGGTGGGGGTCAAGGGCTGGGAGGAGGGAAGCATAGGAAGATGGGGTTGCACAGGCTTTGCAATGGGATCTCACTCGGGAGGGGTGGAGATGCAAATGGGGATGGATGCAAGACAGTGAAGCCTGTGCTGTGTCCTGTGCTGCTGCAGTGGCTTTGGTGCCCTGACATGGTTCTTTGACCTTAACAACACTAAAACAGGACACAAGGGCATGGCCTGATTGACCAGATGAAAAAGCAAGCAATGTATGGCTAGATGTGGCAGCTCAGTGCTTCCATGGCTGCACATGCAGACAAGAGCCAGACGAGAGTATGTTCACCGTACGCTCCGCTGAGTGGTTGGTGACCCAGCTGGTTGAAAGATCATTCCAGCCCTTGAGGGTTAATCAAGCTGCTAGTAGGCAGAACTCAATAAGCACAAGAGATGCTGCTGTGTTCCAGCAGGCGGGTATGTTGCCATACAGCAGAGTCCTGTTGCAGAGGGGCTGTGGCGCATTACCTTGTGCAGCATGACATCAAAGGGCCCTTGCTGCTCTAAAGGCCAGGAGAAAGCAACTGGGACGAAACAGACGCCATGAGGGGCATGTAGAGGCAACAGCCCTCTGGAAGCTGGGTTCCTCTCCCTGGAGGGCTTCATGGTGTAGCCCACCAGCAGTGCCCCGCCCTGCCTTCTGTGGCTGTCAGCAACATGATGCAGCAGCTGGTGCAGGTGCTGACTGCTGCTCTGCAAGGAGACAACCATCAGCTGAGTTCATGAGCTTAGAGCAGTGTTGAATGGCTTTGCATGAAGATCAAGAAGTGACATCATGGCATAGGGCTGCCTAATATCTGGCAGGCACCTGGAGTTGCATCAACAGCCTTCACATATTTCAAAGCATTCCTATAAAAGCACAACAGAGCATGCAAACAACACAATGACGTCACTGAACTTTGTGACGGCTGCAACGGATGCGTCACCAGTGTGTGCGAGGCGCTCAGGATCTGCAGCCCTGCAACTTTGCATGCAGCAATGTTGTCTGTGGAGTTGACTGCCACAAACGCAACTGCCGAGGCGTCTAGATACATGTTCGCTGCAGCAGCCCTGTGGTAAAAGAAATGAGTCAAAACCACCGTCCTTGATCAAGCATGCCTGTCATCTGAACAGCAGCATCCAGTACGGAGTAACTTGATATCAAAGTCAAGCCCTGCTTTGGTGGCTTCCACCCCTCAAGCATACTGCTAGTACCCTTGGCTGAGTAGTGACTACAGTCACATCCTCTGGCAGGCAGTGCTCTATTGCTGAACCATCTCGTCAGCAGTGGCCGCTTGTACGATCACTTTGACCTGGATCCCGCCAAGGATGAGCCTCTGGAGACACTGCTCAATGGTAGCAGTGTGGCCTGTGCACAAAGCCAAGCTCACACACGGTAGCGGTGTTGCATTGAACGCTTTGTGATCTGCATCGGTTGCTGAATTACCTGCGGAGGTGTTGGAAGCGAGGAGTTCAGCCTGCAAAACAAGTCCCTGCAGTCCGGATGCTGACATTGGCGACTTGCAGTTCCTCCATCAAGCTGCTGAAGCCATCCTGCCCGTCTCACAGTTTTTTCAAACATCCAAACAGTCAGGTCCTTGTTCGATGCTGTGAGTGTTGGGATGGCTCTATCGTGCATACCTCACGCACAGCATGGCCGATGTCAGTCGCTCGAAGTCACCGCACCTCGCACGCAATGCCATACGCTGACAACGGTGATCATTGAAGCACATCCACGGGCATCTTGACGAGTGGGTCCAGGTGTCCAGGTCATTCTCGATGCCACCAGGGCTACCAGATCATCTGGTCCATATGCCGGTGGTTTCGGAGTCCGATGGTCCCAGGCTTTCTGCGCGCAATTTGGCTTCCCAGATGGAACTGCATAAAGCAAGGCATAGGCTAAAAGTAACCCATCCAAATCCGTGAAGCACACAAGCTCCGGGATCTGGCAGTCTTAACACGTATGTATGTGACTAAGCTTTGTGTGAGATAGAATAGGTACCATGAACATGAGTCATCTGTGTTGTACATAGCACAACACTGCACTGCAATTGGCAGGAGCCACACTGCAGCAAGTAGACTGCAGACGGTGATTACCCCGGCAGCGTTGACTTTACGGCTAATCAGCGTCGACTTTCAAGTGAATGGCATGTAACCAGTTCTGCAGGGGCGGATGGACGCAAAACCTTCCAGCAGCACACAGCTTGCAGCAGCTTCCAGCAGCACACAGCCCGCAGAAGCTTCCAGCAGCACACAGCTTGCAGACTTTGCAATAGTCAGGGAGCAGCTGTTGTCTGGACCTTCCACGTATGAAGAACAGGCCATTCGGCTGCTCAACCGAAGGAACGGTTTGGGGCTCCGAGAAGAGCAATGGGTAGCGATGCTTGAAGGCCAGCCACAGGGCTTACTTGATGCTATTGCTCAGAGGGATGGTCAGCAAGGCAAGCTCAGCAATGCAAAACGCCACATTGTTATCAAACATAAAGTGATGCTAGTGTTGATGTTTTGAAAGTACAGACACGTAAGTGTTGACACTTCGCTGCTCTGGCGCAAGCAAAGTTTCTAAGTTGGCGTATCCAATGTGATAGCTGTTGTCCAGCCTATGCCCTGTGCAGACAATGCAATGATGTTGCATTGTTGATGCAATGCAGACCCTTTGCTGTTGCATGGGCTGTATGCCATTTGAGAGATTTGAGCTGTTCTGTGACCTCGATTTGTTGCAGAGGAACAGGCCAAAAGGTGTGGAGGTCTCGCACGCTGCATGATCATTGCTTGATGTTCCTCTCTTTTATTTGTACAACATTCTCAGGTATGAAAATGGCTATTGCAGATCAGCAAGCTCATCCAATCCTGTCGCCGCAGTTCGTGGACGCGTATTCAAAGGCATTGATACAGGAGATGGCCGGGTCCAATGCTCTTGCAGATGCCATGGCTGCAGCATTGGAGGGACGCTTTACCAATGTTGCTACTCATGAAGATGTGGCAGCGGTGCAAGAAGAGTTGCAAGGTGATGATCCTTCTTCAGCGGCCATGCTGTTTTGCAATTTTATGTAAAGTGACCCACAATGCATGCCTGCACCCGATACATAGCCAGTACGTTTCCACAACAAAAGGTGAGTTGGTCAACAACATTGTAGTGCTGCTTCCTTGCACATCTGATGAACAGTCAGTCTTTGTATGTGATTCAGCAGTCAGTATTGAGGCTTTGCATGCAGCATGCCATACCGTCACTCTCTTACATTATTGCAATGTATATGGATCATTGAGTGTCTAACATGCCCTTGATCATGTGAATGTCATGTTGGGTTGTTTTGTGCCTGCTGCCATGTGGCTCAAGCTTCATGCACCATTGTGCATTCATATTCCAAGTTTTGCTCACGCACCAATTGCTGGCAGGGCAAGAAGAGTGGACGCCATCTCGTCTCAAGACAGGCTTTCTGCTGGTGGTTATTGTGCTATGGCATGCTGCTGTGGTTGTGATACCCTGGTTATGGGACCGAAGCAGAACAGAGCCTAGCTTTCCTAAGCCTAGCTTTCCATGGCCTAACTTCATTGCAAATACACCCAGCTTTATAGTTTCATCCACTATGCTGTCGTTGTATATGTTCGCTAAGGGTACGTATCGGGGGAAGTTTTTGCACTGTGCAAAGCGTGTGTTTGCAGATTTCACAAATGCTTCCACTGGTAGCATAGCATCAGTATGAGTCTGTCTTGGATACAGGTCTGCTTCTGTTCAATACTCAATACAACATGATGTTGCAGCTAAGCAATTCTAATGAGATGCTACCAACAACATCACGTCAAAATTAGATGGGGGCCACCCCTGCAAGGCTGTTTATCTGCAGTAATCGAGCCTTCGGACCCCCGACTCATATGTGATTGACGCCCCAAAGCTGCAGAGGCCATGTCAGATTGGTTTGTCTAGCCAACACCTGTTGAAACGCTGGAAAAGTGTTGAATCACTAAGCAACTTTGGAATGCATGTTTATGCTGCTGGAAAGAGAGGATGGCCATGCTGCTGATGTTCAAAAGTGCATTGGTCCTCTCTCATTTCCCTTGCTCGCGAGAGACGGTGCAGACACAGCCATGGCTGAGGTATGATGTAGTCGTTGACTGGATTTTTATTGACTACAATATGCAAATCAGGGCACCATATACCTTGAGTACCATACCATACTAACAGCAGTTGAGTGGACAGCAAAATGCTGACTGGCCCTGTGTGACCAACAACACGGTAGCGTCTTTGCATTTGCAGCTGCAAATCAGAGGTAAATGCTGACGATCAGTAGTGAAACATAAGCATGACTACGTAGTATACTGCTTCAAAGTGATGACGGCAGCCATAGTGCAGGCTGTCAAGAGGTCATGGAGCAGTTTGCTTTGCATGCAGCGCCCTTATGAGAGGTATTCTGTGAAGCACCATAGATCATACGGCTCTGCCACTGTACATGCAAAACGCGTGTGGACACAGTGCACCACCAAGCAATTTTGCACCTGGATAAGGTGTAACAGCCTCATTGCACGCACTACTGAGCTTTGCACACCATCATTACAGCAAGCGCTCATTGACTCCTTCGCCTTGCCTTTTGCCTGCATGTCAAATTCGCCTTACTCCAGGAACACTGCCTGTCTGATACACGATTGCTGTCACATCAGGCAGAACAATGCAGGAGCAGTTATGCATAATACATAAGACTACCTTGATTAGCATACTTGCGAATCTGAGCAAGCTCAGACTTCGTTGCAGCGTCTTTTGGGATGTGCCTGTTTGCAAGATCTATAAAACAGGGGTGTACTGAGAGGTTGGCCACCAGAGATTGCTGTATAAGCTGCAAGTCCTGGGTACTGAAGCCTGTATCTGGCTGAGCCATGCAACCTGCGAACACACAAAGATGTAGTCAACCTATCAGGCACAGCATGCACAGGTATGCTCTCTTTCTGCACCAAGAGACAACTGCACTCTAGAGTGCAGATCTGCACAGCCTGACAACTAGAAATGCGGCAGCCACAAGACTCTGACGCTGAACATCAAGCATAGTAGCCTGTTGTGACAAGCTGGCCTCGAACGCGGGGACTACCTTGCTGCTGCCGAATTTGACCGATAGCGTCAAGGATGTCGACTGGCAGCGTCCACACCCAAACTTGCCACTGATTCAGATCCAGCTGAAGCTCTTGCGCTCTTTTTATGAACATATGAGCCTT
>JAABUU010008349.1_pt1 | contig 10324 bp, 10 predicted proteins | sample 5559301 | NCBI WGS metagenome assembly JAABUU01 (sample SAMN10711884, study PRJNA513360) | rock metagenome | isolation source: Antarctica rocks | place: Antarctica: Victoria Land, Richard Nunatak white | reverse complement strand
CCCTAACCCTAACCCTAACCCTAACCCTAACCCTAACCCTAACCCTAACCCTAACCCTAACCCTAACCCTAACCCTAACCCTAACCCTAACCCTAACCCTAACCCTAACCCTAACCCTAAGCCCAGTTGGAAAAGAAGCCGAGTAAGTTGTGTCTCAACTCAATGTCTGAGGCAATTTCCAGCAGCAGCAGCAAGCCCTTTCGATAGGTGTGTATGCAGAGTCGTATGTGAGAAGAGGGGCAGAGCGAACGGATGATTTCGAAGGGTTGTTGCTATGGCAAAGACAGCAATACTGGCGGAGATGAGATGGTGGGACTGGCAGAGATAAGTGGTGAGGCAAAGAGCGCTACTGTGGTGATCACAGCTGAAGTGACGAGAAAGGCTGGAGTGCTGGAGCTAATGGGATTGCTGGGAATAACTGCAGCGTTGAATACACTGGAGTGCTGGAACCAACGGGAGTGCTGGCTGCGTTTCCGATCATCGACGTCCGCAAAATCCGTCAGATCAAGTACGTAGCCCCTGAGCTATTCAATGATGAATCTTCAGGACACACGGAACAGCAGGAACGAAGGAGGGGAAAACGGGGATTACATAGACTGAATTGGTCGAGCAGCAGAAGGCAGAGAAGATGGGGTGATAAGAAGAGTATTCATCAGGCAGCAGCTTACCTGTATGTGGGGGCGCAATCACGTCAGGATCGCCCGTCACCCCCAACAGGGCCATGGTGATTCTCAGACAGTGTGGACGTAGAGAGCGAGGGACCAATGCGATGGATACTCTGAAGAGCTCAGATACAGAATGAGGCCCTGGGATTTAAGGCAGACAGACTTCTCTATCCTCACTCAGTCCCTACAGGCCTCTTTATCAGCACGCGCATCAGATCTGTGGCTGATAGTGCTTCTTCATGCTCTCACCACGCTCAAGATTGTCCATGTTGAGCGGTTTGGAAGCTGTAGGCCCAAGGAGAGAATCAGGAATAGCGCATTTTTAAGTCCGACATCATCGGGCCGAGATAGACCCTAAACCCCGTCCCTCGGCTCGATCGAAGGTCTCGTGGGCTTTGAGCTTCCGTAAGCAGCAGCCGCCAGATCCAGCAAGTACAGCGCTACCGCAGCCTCGCCTTCGCCCTATGGTCTCACCTCTCCCAACCTCCTACCGGCCAATAGTGTCGCTGCATTATCGCTTAAATCTCCCTTCCGTCTCCCTCATTTACCATATAGAACCGTCGACAACAAGGAAGAATCGCAAAGCATCATGTCCAAGAAACACCAGACGCTCTCACCTCGCATGGCCCGAAGTGGTCCCTTTACTGTAGAAGCCTCAGGATACGAGCCTGTCAAAGGCGAGACCATCCCGCGAAGGAACCCTGCAGCCAAGGATGGGCTCATATCAACGCCCTCGGAAGATGTCACCACTATCTTCGACATCCTGAAGCGTAGCGCTGACAACTTTGGAAACGCAAAGGCCTTGGGCCTGCGGCAGTTGACGAAAATACATTCAGAAATCAAGAAGGTCAAGAAGACCGTGGACGGAAAGACTGAGGAGGTGAACAAGAAATGGACGTATTATGAAATGACCCAATACAAGTATATGAGCTTCATCGAGTATGAGCAGATGGCACTCCAGATTGGGTGCGGCCTCCGGAAGCTTGGCTTGGCCAAGAACGATAGAGTGCACTTGTACGCCGGGACTAGGTATAATCTTGTGTCCATGTGCTTCGCAATCTTCGTCTCGAATCTAATCTGTGTCTCTCTAGCCCCCATTGGCTTGGCCTGTCTCATGGGTGCGCATCACAATCAATTACAACAGCCACGGCGTATGACACGTTAGGAGAGGAGGGTCTCAGGCATTCCATGATTCAAACCCGATCGAAAGCTATCTATTGTGACCCGCACCTTTTGGCTACTTTAATGAATCCCCTACAAGAGACCAACGACCTTCAGATCATCATATACAATACCGAAGGCGAGGTCAAGCAGGAGAACATTGACAAATTGAAGAGCATCAATAAACACTTAACGATACTGAGCTTCGAGGAATTGAGGCAGCTTGGAGAGAGCAATCCTGTCGACCCTGTTCCACCAAGCCGTGAGGATCTTTGCTGCATCATGTACACGTCGGGCTCGACTGGGCCACCAAAGGGTGTACCGGTCAAGCACAAGGCTGTTGTAGCTGCTATCGCCGGCGTGACCACCATCATCGGTCAATACATCGGTCTGGGAGACAGACTGCTTACGTATCTCCCTCTTGCTCACATATTGGAATTCGTCTTCGAGAATGCCTGCTTGTATTGGGGTGGTACGATGGGCTATGGCAACCCTAGAACGCTGTCCGATGCGTCTGTCCGTAACTGCAAAGGGGATATTCGCGAATTCCAGCCCACTATCATGGTTGGGGTACCAGCTGTCTGGGAGTCGGTGAAGAAAGGAATCATTGCCAAGGTAAATCAGGGCAATGCGATTGTCAAAAATCTTTTCTGGGCATCCCTTACCGCAAAGGGCATGCTCATGTCCTCTGGGCTACCTGAAAGCGGGATACTGGACGCGATAGTTTTCAAGAAAATCAAGGATGCCACTGGAGGACATCTCAAAATATGTATGAATGGTGGTGGCCCAGTTGCTAGAGACACCCAGCGCTTCATCTCGATGGCCATCACACCCATGATCTCCGGCTACGGCCTTACAGAGACTACGTGCATGGGTGCGTTGATGGACCCGATGCACTGGACCGACACCGCTCTCGGAGACATGCCGTCTTCGATCGAAATTAAACTAGTAGATTACCCAGATGCCGGCTATTATTCCACAAATAATCCTCAACAAGGCGAGATCTGGATTCGTGGTGACCCCGTCATGTCAGCCTACTATGAGAACGAGGAGGAGACCAAGGAGGCTGTTTCCGAGGATGGCTGGTTTAAAACCGGCGACATTGGTGAATGGGACCAAAACGGCCACCTCAAAATGGTCGACCGGAAGAAGAACCTCGTCAAGACTCTGAATGGCGAGTACATTGCGCTCGAAAAGGTAAGCTTCCACAGATTCAGGGGGGAATCCTGACTGACCGACCGTAGTTGGAATCAATATACCGATCTGCCACCATTGTCGCAAACATTTGTGTCTACGCTGCTACTGACAAAAACAAGCCTATTGCTATCATCGTGCCCGCGGAACCTGCCCTCAAAAAGTTAGCCCATGATAATGGTATTGAGGGTAACGGACTTGAAGACCTCGTCCATGACCAAAAATTGAATGGCATTGTACTCAAAGATCTTCAGTCAGCTGGAAAAGAGGGTGGATTGGCTGGGATTGAAATCATTGACGGTGTCGTCTTAGCTGATGAGGAATGGACGCCAGCAAACGTGAATGCACCCATATTTTCAACGCCCTAATCTCTCCAAAATACTGACTGCATCCAGGGATTGACTACAGCGGCACAGAAGATCAACCGAAAAGGCATATTGAAGAAGTATCAGAAAGAAGTGGACCAGGCGTACGCTGGTAAGTGAGAGCTGGCAGTCTTGCTTTGCACGCTGTTTGGGGTTATAAGCTGCACCATCGCATGCCGGAGGAGGGAACAGATGTGGCTTTCAGGATGTTTCCCATTGTCTCTCGATCAACATTGTCTAGTCATCATGAAGCTACGAGCCTGTAGTATTAGTCCCAGAGGGTAATTATCAATATAGCACCTATAAGTGTTTACCTTTCATTTTCAATGCGTATAATCTTCCTACCTTGATTGAGCAGCAGAAGAAATCAATAGATCTTCAAGTCCAATCCTGCAAACAGAACAGGTAGATATATCTCCACCAATCCTAACTCTGCCCGTCTGCCTCTGTCTCATATGAAAGACGCAATACTCGTCTTCCCCTCCGTTTCCTTTTCGCCAACCTCGTATATCAGACGAGTCCAATTGCTATTCGTCCTCTCCAGTAACATAGTCAAATACCCCCCATCTTTGAGTCGACCGTCCTGATTTTAGGCACTACACTCTGTAGCTCCTCCTTATCCTGCTCCGTCGGCTACAGATTGAAGACCTCTTCTGCTTTATCTGAGAGCAACAGACCAAGGCCGGACCATGCGATCATTCCCACACCGAAATAGAGCCGTGTTTTAGGCTGTAGGCTGCGGGAAGATCTGTGGAGAAATTGATTAAGTGGGGTCAGAGAGAAGAGGTGGGAGGAGACGCAAAGGGAGAAGCGGGCTCACTGCCACAAACCCATCGTTGAGGACTGGTCAAATCATGATCTGAAAGACTTATCGGAGATACATGCGAGCAAAAGTTCAATTCAAATCAACTGTGGATAACTATTCGTCGGGTTCCTATTTTTCTCCACCACCATATGGAATACCATATACCAAGGGCGATCTCCTTGCCTCTCCAATCTAGCCCGGATCATTGATACTTTCTGCCTGTTTGGCTTTGACCTGAAACTATGGAGATTGTTACTGCGAGAATGGGAAGACGATCAATTTAGAATGGGGTGGTAGAAGAGGCTGAAGAGCATAGCGAGGAAAAGACTGCCACAATCCGCTTGTCCGTCCTTCAACGTATCATGGCCATCTGGACACATACAAGCACTCCGAGCGTGCCTCTGCAATTGGCTGGGAGTACTCAGATATACATATATAAGACCTTCTCACGGATCCAGATAGCGATGACAACAAAGGTGATCTTGCAGTGACCATTTCTCAGCGCGGCGTCGTCATTCTGCGTGGTCGACACAATCTCAAACCCTCGGAGATATGCTAATTGATTGAACGACGGTCATACTTGGCGGGAAGCCCCGCATCTTCGACATTGCATGTACATCCGTTAACAGAAGAGATTAGCGAATTGGGTGACCAGATCAGGGTTACCAGCAGCGCCAAACAACAGAAGGGTGGAGGACTAACGCGCCAGCTCAGTGATACCAGTAGGTATGGGCCCTGATAAGGCTGACTAATAGAACCTTCTGGAATACAGATTTGCCATCTCCGCCGAGTGGGAGGCGACAAAGGTAACTTTCGATGGCTTAGTTCAACCTGAAAAGAGATTAAAAAAAGCGTCACGGACGGAGAGGACCTGGTATCAGATGATTTCATCGAAGGCTGATCATATCCTGCATTACCGAAAATTTAACGCCAACAATACAAAACGTATGAACAATTTGATTTTATAGATCGTGAGCTCAGTGGTACAAACTCTCAACAACGCTAGTCCCATTGAATTCACGGATGAAGTTCTCGCTTGCCTTGACCACCAGTAAGAGATGGGAATAGGCCACCCGAGTGTTTTTCTTGGTCGCAAGAACATGAGCGATGGTAACCATGTTCTTGATCTAAGAGATGGTTGATCAGTTGAAGAAATCTCAGATATACCGCATAGCAAACTCACTTGTCGATCGTTGAACGTCGTGATAATCAAGCGTTTCATATTCTTGAGAGCAATAATCGCTTCTTCTTGAGACGTGTGAGCTCTGTGAAGCATATGTTTCCAGATCTGACTTCTCACACCAACGTGTAGTTCATGATATTTCAACATGAGATGAATTCTGCTGAGAATCACTTCATCAAAGTTGCGAACATGATTGATGGTCAGAAACATGATATCGTTGCAGTATTTCAGTTTGTGAAGAAACATCGAGATCAACTTGTTACAACTGACATTCTTCATTGAGCGCTGTTTCAAATACACATCTGCTTCGTTCAGAAGAATGAGAGCATTTCAGTTGTTGATGATCTGAAAGATGCATGAAAGTTGTACTTTCATCAATTCTGAATCAAGACTCAATTTCTTCATGAAGATCTGCAACGTCAGACAAGAATGTGAAAAATGTTACAGCAGATGCATGCATCAAATAAAGCAGTCTTTGAAAATGCTTCTTAGTTAAGATTCAATCGTTGAAAATATTTCAATGCGCTGAGCGATCAAATTAAAGCTATAGCAGCAACTTCTTAATCAAAACTGAACTTTCTAAGACATAATTGTAGCTTTGAATCAGCTAAATTCAAATCTTTAGAAATACTTGAAAGATATGAAGATTTAACATAGCAGTTGAGATTGAAAGTATTTTATTGTGAGCGTTAAAGTTCAACATTCAAGCTCATCATACAATCATTGAAAGTAAAATCAATAAAATTCAACAGATAACAAAGTTATAATTGAAGTGACATTCGCAGTTTGGGAAGTGAACTGAATTATTGAGTTTAGCTAAAGAAACATTTGTCGCTTAAAGCGAGATAAAGTCGGGATTTTAGCTGAGCTCATCTGAATGTGATCAGATTTTATGAATAAAATCTGCGATCATTTCATATGTCGTTGAACTGAATCTGCGTTTGTTCATATGTCATTGAACTGAATTGCACTTTCGTCGCTTTCATCACTTTCATCGCTTTCATCGCTTTCGTTTCTTTCATCGCTTTCGTTTCTTTCGTCGCATTCAGCCTACTACTCGTCTACCTACTCGCTCACCTACTCGCTCATCTACTCGCTCACCTTCTCGCCTACCTACTCGCCCACCTACTCTCCACCCTACTCGCCTACCTACTCGCCTACCTACTCGCCCATCTACTCGCCACCCTACTCGCCCACCTACTCTTCATCCTACTCGCCTACCTACTCGCTCACCTACTCGTCACTCTACTCTCTATCGAACTCTCTACCAAATGCTCTATCAAACGCTCTATCAAATGCGTCGATCAAACGCACAAAACACATCAAACAGTGCTTCAAACAATGCTTTCTACTGAGCTTTTCACTGACCTTTCTACTGACCTTCCGACCGACCTTTCTACTGACCTTTCCGATCGAGTCATCTAGTGAGCTTTCTACTGACCTTTCGATCGAGTCATCTAGTGAGCTTTCTACTGATCTTTCAACCAATCTTTCTACCAATCTTTCTATCGATCTTTCTATCGACCTTCCTACTGAGCTACCTATTGAGCTATCGACTGAGCTTTCTATCAAACACTCTATCAAACATTCTACATGCTTCAAAATACACGTCGATTGAGCGCATAACACGAATTAAACAATGCTTTCTACATGACTTTCTACATGACTTCTTATCAAGCATTCTTCATAACTCTTTATCAAGCATTCTTCATGTTTTTCTATCAAGCATCTTCGCTGACCTTTCTACTGATCTTTCGATCAAGTCATCTAGTGAGCTTTCTACTGATCTTTCGATCAATCTTTCTATTGATCTTTTTACTAGTAAGCTTTCTACTGACCTTTCGATCAAGTCATCTACTGACCTTTTTACTACATGACTCTCTACATGACTTTCTACATGACTCTCTTCATGACTCTCTACATGACTTCTCATCAAGCTTCGAATTGCTTCGCAATCAAGAATCAAATTTGTTCCCTATCAAGCTTCAAACACGACTCTATCAATCATTCTACATGACTTTCTACCTCTCTAGTTTATTCATTAACTTTCTCATTGACTTTCTCATTGACTTTCCCGATGCATATATTAAATAGCTATTATTTAGATAATCAAATCAATCATTAATTATTCAACGTTGCAACTACGTATCAATGCTATAAATGTCAAAATAGTCGTGTTTATTGAATCAAACGATAAAGACGCATACTGCGCTCATGAAGATGCTAGAAATGCTAGAAATGTTAGAAATATTGACGCTTTTATGAATATGCATCAGCTAAAACTGACGCAAATCTGAGACATGAGATTAAACAAATATTTGAGATATTGATCGCTAAAAGCGCTAAAATCTGTCTCTGCCACTCTTTACAAATTGCAGATGAATTATGATTCAAATAATGTCAAACTCATTAAGTTTACTTCGTTTGCTGTAAATCAAAATGTTAAAGATTGAATATACTGAGCTTCTTAGAAATTATTCAGTCATTTATGAATCTCAAACAGAAGACTTGATGTAATGAAAAGATCATTGACTTGAATAGAAATTGCATAAAAACTCTGCTATGCTGATGACGAATAAAAAATGATTGTCTTCGCGATGAGTGAAGTGACTGTCTAGAATGAAACTGCGCTGATCATTTATATAGCATTGCGTGTTTTTCTATCTTTGAAACCTAGTTCTTTCGCCATATTATTTACAATTATCTAGGCTCAGTTCTACGCCTCTGCATATGAGTCTGTTCGATCTTTTCCAGCATTTTCTCTAAGTTCACATACCTCTCGACGGTCAGAATCAATAAACAAATTTCGTTAATGCTTCTTTTCTCATGTCACTTGAAAACTTGCGTGTGTAAGTCATGTACGAGCATAAGGAAGCTCTGAAAGATGAAAAAACATGCAGTTGAAGCAGGAAAGCAAATGGGTTTCGGAAGGTGCCGCAAACCAAGTCTCAGAATGTTCTTTCGCAATAACATCAGCGACGGTATGCTTATTCATGAGACGGCCTAATTGCTGAAGAAGACGATACTTGAAAGGTTGCGCAAGGAACGGAATCTGCAGGTCTACGTATGCGAAGAGCGAGTTACTTCAGAAAACGTCGTTTGCCTCATTCTGCTTGTTTGAGAGCTAGCAGAGCGTCTTGACGATCGATGCATTGCGATAGAAAATAGTTCTAATACATCGCACAGATCTTTCGGCGCTCAAAACAGTCAATCTCGGTCGCCCAAAATCTGCAACTGCAGCGACGAAGCCTTGAAAGTGAAGATTCGGGTAACAGTCTTCGCCGACGCAAACCCGTTTGCTCTCTTCCTTGCATTAAGCCCGTCATGCGCCGTTGGCGCAGATACTAGAATTCGTCGCATCATAACCGTAAGTCTTGGCCCACTTGGAAATAAAGTACCTTGAAGCAGCATCAGTAATAGCTTAGTAGAGATTCCAAGGATTGCTTCCTTACCATCCACCCAGAGGAGCGTCAACATTCCCACAGTCGCCGCCCAACGAAGCGAAAGCAGCCTGTGCTTCACTGGGGACACAGTGGTTTTTCTTGCCATAGTTACACACGTACGCGACCGAACCGTTGGAAACGAAGCTGACGTGGGTTTTCGAGGGCACATCCGCGCTCCCTTCATTCGCGGTCCCTTGGCAATACCCTTCCAACGTGTATTGAGCATTGGCGAGATCTAGACCGTCGAGGATGTTGGTTGTGCAGCCTGATCTGCCTGCAGCAAGAGCTACTCGACGGAATTTGGCGCTGGCTCCGGAAGGTGTGAGAGAGTCGGGGTGCTCCAGGAGTGGTGCGATTTGTGTCATTCTGTCGTTACCGTCGGCGTCAACATCATGAACATAGACACCGTTGGGAGTGCCTTCTGGGACGATGATGGCTTGGCAGAGGGCTACGGTAGCGCTTAATATGAGAATGATCTTTGAGAGCATCGTGGGAACTAAGGTGGAGCTTGACGTCCAGGGGCTTCAAAAAGGAATGCTTGGGACAATAATGTAATAGATGTTAGTTTTTGTGAGATCTTGAGGTATGAAATTGTAGTAGAAAGCGAAGATTGTCAGTCTGAAGAGAGAAGCGAACGGCTCTTATAGAAAATGGCTCAAGGAAACGGCAGTTCGTTGATAACACGGCTTGGATTACGCCATGATATTGAAAATTATAGGCGCAATGAAGTCGCTATACTTTCATCCGACGTGGAGTAAGAATTCCTAGTGGGGATAGACGCAAGTCGCTAATAGAGGTTGTATAGGTCTCGTAGGATATCAGATCTTGTCTCGGAGCTCGAAGAGCTATGTAAGCAGCCTTCTAGCCCGTGGAGGCCACGCGAATATACCTTGTCTCAGAGTTCAGTAAAACTAGGCGCAAAAATTGCCGACGGGCGCAAAATTTGGACACTCAGGCTACTATTGCCTACAGGCCCAATCCCCCCACGCCGCGTTTTGAAGGTCGCCTTCGAGCGCAAAAGTTTCATCTTCAAGCGCATTAACTGATAGCCTGCCTTGGGCTCAGGTTGAGCAGAGGTTTCGCCACTCAAGGCGTGCTTCATACCAGACCCAAGTGTCGACTTGGAAGAGAAAATCGTGGTCATGTATCAAGAAATTAGGACCACTGGGTTAAAGGCCAGGGTCGGGTATTTATAATCAGATAAGATAAGATAAGGTCAGATAGCAAAGTTATGGGGCTAAGGCCTCGTGGGTCACAAGCAACAACATGGCTGTGCAGGAAGCATCGTATGTGCTCGCAGTTAGGGAACGAATAAAACCGTTTTTTCTACAAAAAACGTGTATAATACCTCTTAGCGGCTTTTTTGCTTCGCTTTTTTGGCTTTTATTATCTAAGCATACAAGGGTCATTGATTGGAGGATTACCCTGCTGTCGCCACCTCGCTGTCGTCCGTTCTACTAGCTAACCTGCTTGCAGACCCCTACCTCTCTACCTCCAGCAATGCCTCC
>JAABUU010008346.1_pt1 | contig 10325 bp, 4 predicted proteins | sample 5559301 | NCBI WGS metagenome assembly JAABUU01 (sample SAMN10711884, study PRJNA513360) | rock metagenome | isolation source: Antarctica rocks | place: Antarctica: Victoria Land, Richard Nunatak white | reverse complement strand
GCGAGATTGAAAAAATCGAAATAGAAGTATTCAATTGATTTGAAAAAACAATGACGTCGTTTCACATATTCAGTAATATTTCGTTTTTATTCATTCAGAGCTTACTCAATATGACTTCATGATGATTGATATCAACTATCAACATTGATACAGTCAATTTCTTATGACTTTTAATGATGAGATTGAGTAGAATTTTGAATCGAAATTCAAATTGAAATCAAAGCAATCATATTCTTTGTTCACTGCATTGATTCTAGTAAATTGATTGAGACATTTCTTAAAGCTATAATCTGATTTATGACATAAAAAACAGTTTTCAACTAGAATGTTTACTTCTTTGACGTTAGTTAAAATCGCGTCGCGCGACTTTAAATGATCAAACTTCGAATGATCAAATGATTGCTGAGTGATAACAGTTACTCTATGAAAGATAGTCTTTGAAACATTGTCAACGCGTTTGATTTTGTTCTTGATCTTTCAAATGACTCGCTGATCATTATTTAAATGAATCAGATAGAAACGAATTTCTTTTAAAGAATCAGATTGAACTAGTTGATCTACTCAAATGAATCAAAGATGAGAATGTATTTTATCTTTCAGATCAATAATCAGTTGCTTTTCGTGATAGTTTAAATAGAAAGATAGTCGTTGAAACTGAGTATAAAACTCATTGAATTTCTTTGATTCTTGAATTAAGTTGTAGTATTTTCTACGAAAATTGACTTTCTTATTTGAATCATTGAACAACTGAGTTAGCTCTTTCAAAAAATCTTCGACAATTTTATAAAGATTGACACAATCATGTTTGCATCTAGTTTGAGTGATCTCTGCTGCATCGTCAAATAATCTAGAATGTACATAGCTTAATTTGACTTGTTCATTAGAAAAAAGATCGACGTTAATCTCTAGTTTATTCTGAATTTTTTCGTATCAGTTCTTTCAAATAGAATTCTTTTCATCAGTAAACAGCGAAGAATCAGATATTTTTTGAGATCTAGAACGCTCAGAGTAGATAGAATCAGAAGAAGTGTTTTCTTTAACTTGAAGTTTAGTCTTCAACTCTTTGATTTCGTCTTCTTGTTGTTTATTTAACTCATAGAGTTGATCTGTTTCTTTATCAAGAGCTAGACTTCAAGTCTTTCAGATTTCATAGAATACAAGAAGTATTATTGTTTCAGTGAATGATTCGTCATCTTCATGAAGAAATAACGCAGCACTTGATGATTTCGATGAATCAGCATCAGAGATTTGAGATAAACGATTTCGAAATTCTTCAGAATGCTCTTCAGTAAATGAATGACTAAACATGATGAGATTTATTTAAAAGAAGATTGAATGAATAATGATGCTTGATGATTGAAGAAGAAAGATGTATGAGATGAGATTCAATCTTCAACAAAGAAGATGAGATTTGTTTGTTGATTGATTTGATTAATTCTTTAGCAAACAATGAAGATTCTTTATCATTGAATCTATTGATCGATTTGATTCTTGAGCAATTCACGAAGATTCTTTATCATGATTTTTGTAATCAAGTGAACTTTGTGTACTTAATGAGTGATAAGTAGTCTAGCAATTCAAACAGTCTCATCATTGATTCTATTCAACTCTCTAGTGTTGTTCTATCTTTCAATTATTATTGATCATCAGATAAATAAATTTTTTTAAACTCGTTCTGTTTAGATGAGTATGTTGAATGAGTAATGAGATCAGTATCATGTGATTAATGAATTCTTAATATAATGTCAGAATCGTGCCTAAATGATACAATCAATGAAGATCAGAATTGATAGTACTTGATCTTTAAAGATAGCTATAACTGAATATTAAAAATACAGAAGAAGATGAGTATAAAAGCTTCTATTTAAGTAATATTCAGAGACTGCGCTAAGTTCAAAGAGAATGTGTTTGTGACATGAGTAGAATGTGATGTAGAAAGAAAGATAATGTTGAACAAAGAAATGTTGGAAAAAGAAAATAGAGACTGAGTCAGATCTGAGCTAGAGACACTGACTAGTTCTAATCAATACGCAGAGTACTCGCTAGCGTACTTTGTAAATTGATTAGAGCTTCAGTCTTTTTCAGCTCTGATACGCTCGTAACAGAAATTGACATTGAATTTGTAAATGATCTGAGCTATAAACATCTCATTACATAAATGCTCAGTTAATTTTTTCATCTTTTTGATGAACTTTTTGACATTGATTAACTTATTTCAAGCTTAAAATGTAAAATTCTTGAACAAAGATTCAAAAAACTTGAAGTTTAAATGTGAGTTCTGACTTAAATTGATCAAGAAAAGTGATGTTAAAGTGATTAATGATGATGTGTTATTGATGATAAATTCAACTTCAGAAAGTCATTTAACTCAGTCATTCTGCATGTAGTTGATGAAGACTTGAAGATAATGCTTCATGATAGCATTAACTTTCTTGATTTAATCATCAATTTCAAAGTAATACGTCATTGATAACTTAACATTTATCTTCAGCATTTTACACATATGCTTTTAAATATCAAAGATGAATTGTGTATCTTGATCAAACATAAAGAACTTAAGTAAATCATGATGTTTTCAAACATAAGCATAAAAGCAGTTAATAACTTCTTCAACTTTCATAGAAGTGATGAGAACTAAATGTCTCATTTTGATAAAACAATCAATGAAGATTAAAACATATTTATATGTGATATTCATGAAAATATTAAGCGATAAAGAATTTACATAGTTTATGAAGACATCACATCAACAACGTTTGAAAACTGAAAGAAAACATAATCATTCTTAAGTTCATTGTTTAAAGAGTTTAAAATGTGTGCATATGTAATAGTTTCATACAAAGTATTGAACATACTTATAAATGTTTAATCATCAATAAATTCAACTGATCAGTTCATAGTTTTTTACTCTTTTTGAGTAATCATTAATGACATTATCATGAGTAAGCTGAATAATATGAAGATGTAGTTTATTTGAGTTGAGCATGTACTTTCTTTCTTGAAAGTACAAATAATTTTTATGTTTTTTACACTTAACTAGAGAAATCTTGTTGTGATGTCATACTTCATTGCAAAGCACTTTAATTATCTGAGCTGCGAATTTGTTATTAATTTCAATTTGCTTTTATAATGTTTGAGTGAAAATGTCAGCAGAATCTTCATCAAGATTCAGAATGTCTTGATCTAACTAAGACTTAACATCTTTAATGTTAAATTCTTCAATTTCTAAATTCATAAGAATTAAAATTTGCAAAGATGTTGAAATAATTGAAAACAGATGTAACTGAACTGAATCTAGAATGATGATTTGTGACTGAAGCTTCATGACTTTGATGTTAAAGATCTCAAGAACAAGATTTTTAATAATATTAAGATTTAAAACATGAGTTTTCAAAATTGTTTAATGTTGATATTGATATCAAGAATTAAATGTATTTTTCTCTTTAAAAAGATTTTTTGAGTGACGTGTTAAAGCATTTGACTTATCATTAATCTTGTCAAGATGATAAGTGATGCAATAGTTGAATTTAGACAGAAACTTACTTTAACAAGCTTGATGATGACTTAACTGCTTAATTAACATGAAGTACTTAAGATTTTTGTGATTCATGATCATCTTGACAGAATAAATAAAGTTTTCAAGCTCTGATCATCATTTCTCAAAAGTGCAAACAATGATTATGAATTCTTTATTATAGATTTCATAGTTACACTCAACTGAGTTATGCTTCTTTAAAAAGTAAGTAACTGAATGAAGAATTTTGTTCTTATCATATTAAGAAAGAATGTTTTCAAACATATAGTTTGAAGCATTAATTTCTATCACAATCTTGTGATCTGAATTATAGTGATGAAGAATAATCTTGAAAGTAAAAACTTTCTTAAAAATGTTAAATGCAATCTGAAATTTCTGAAATCAGATAAAGAGTACATTTTTTCTGATGAAACAAGTGAGCAAGATAGCTATTTTACTATAGTCATAAATGAATCTTTTATAAAAGTTCATGAAATTTAGAAAACTTTAAATGTCTTTAACATTAATTAAGATAAATCAGTTAACAATGATGTTTATCTTAAAAGAATTCATTTTAATCTTTTCAATGATGATTATTAATTCTAAATATGAAACTTAAGTGATGTGAAACTTGCATTTGATTATATTCATTTGAAGATCTGCTTCTTGCAGCTTTTGCAGAATGAGCTTGACATGAATCTCATGCTTAAGTTCATTGTTGAAATAAATCAAGATATCATTCAGATAAGCTGTATAAAACTTATTTAAATGTTCATGAAAAGTAATGTTAATATACTTCTGAAATAAGATAAACTCATTACATAGATTAAAAAGCATGACTAGATACTTGAATAATTCAAATCAAGTATGAAAGATGATAAGAGCTTCATTTTCTTCTTTGATTCAAAGTTGATTGAACGCAGAAATGATATTCAGCTTGATAAAGATTTTAGCTCAATTTAAATGATTCAGCGTTTCTGAAATCAAAGACAAAGAATATTAATTCTTAATTGTAATAGCGTTTAAATCTTGATAGTTCATGCAGAAGCAAAGTTCTTCTTCGAATTTCTTGATGAAGAGAACAGAGATGATCATCTGAAAGTGACTGACTTGAATGAAATCTTTGCTCAGATTCTCATTCAAATAACGACGAAGTTCTAGAATTTTGTCACAACTCATGTTGTACAAAGCGAAGACTGAGAGTTGAGCATCTTCTTTAAAATGTATGACATAATCATGAGCTTGATGCAAAGACAAGATATTGACATTCTTCTTGAAGAAGATATTTAGAAACTTAAAATATTTAAATGATAAAATTGTGATTGAATCAATGTTTTTACTTTGTTAATAAACTTCAAGATCTTCTTGTGTTGTAAATGCAGTCAAATGAAATTTCTTTTTCATTTGATGAAGATTTAAACAATGATTCTTATCATACATACTGTCTTAAAAACAAGATGAAAACTGAGCAAGAGTTGAACTGTTCTTGAAATGAATAATCAAAGTTGCATGACGTGATTTTGACTCATCAGAGTTTAAACTAGAAGACGAGATTGATTCAAGATTCAAGAAAACATTGATTTTCTTTAAAGTAATGCTAAACACTTCAATGATTTTGACACAAGCAGCATGATTAAAGCTTCAAGCTTTTAACTCAATTATATCAAATTGTATAAAAGATTAATTGAATTGATCTGCTTAAGAAACAATAGAAGTTTTAAAGAAGAAAGAATTTTAACGAGTATTCTTTTTGAATGACTTGAAGAATATAACTAGAAGTTTCTTATTTCAAATGAGAGACAAGATTGAACAAAATTTGTTTCTTGTAAATGAGTTGAGTATTAGTTGACTTTTTATGAGCAAACGAAAGATTATATTGCTTCTTGTGAGCAGATGAGAAACTGAGTTACTTCTTTTAAGTGAATAAGAAACTAGATTACTTCTTGCAAGCAAACTGAAAACTGAGTTGCTTTTTGTTATGATTCTAGCCTTCGTCTATTTTTCGCCTAGTCTTCGTCTGATTTCATTCTAATTGAGTCTAGCAAAAATCTGATTTAAAAATGATGTCATTGAGACTCTGCATCATATGTGTAAGACGTCAATTCAATCGAGTCTAGCACAGAGCTGAGAAATATACATATAAGAATCGAGTTCTTTTCTGTAGATACTTTTCTTTCTTAGCATTTATCTATTAGTTAAATGACATCTCTATGACTTGCTTTAGATCAATCTCTAACAGTAGATAAATGCTAATTAACTACTTTGCTATCAACGTGTAAATGATATGAAATAATCTACTTTTATTCAGAAAATTCGCAAGAAATTCTTTGAATTACTTTCATCAAAACACACATTCAAATTTACTTAAATTTATCAAATCAATCACTCAATTTTATCATAATTAAATCTATTTATCTATTTTTATCTTTCTCACAATGACACGTGACTTTGAATCAGTTGAGTCACAAACAGCTTGTCTGCTTAAAAGCATTGCTAGTAGACGAGTTTTTCTTATTTCTGTCGATGCTTCAACAAAATCTCAAAATGTTGCTATCTCATGAAACATCAACATAAGTCAACAACTTCGTCAATGAGCTATTGATCAGTTGAATTAGATCATCAAGATGCTGATTAAGCTAAGAGATTAACAAGACATGACTTTGAAACTCAATGAGTAATGAATCAATCTACAAGTCAATCACATCAAGAGACTTGATAAGCTAAAGATCAATTAAATGACAATAAACACTTAAGAAGAAACTATCATTGAACTACGAAAGAAAGTATTGAGTCTCAAAAAGAGACAGCGTTCAGCTGATCAATCTTGATCTCAACAGTCTACTGAGTCTCGATCTACTATGAATCATTTATCTTAACAAGATATCAAGAATCATACTTGACGAAAGATGTTTACTAAGTTCATCTCATTCAAAAATGAACGTCATTAATTCTACAAATTTTCAAACTCATTTATATTCACTGAAGAAAATGAATCAACTTGAAAAGACTGAAGAAACAAGATGAATGACAAGCTGATTGTCAATGTTAATCAATTCAATGATGAGATTATCTGTATTGTTTACATGATGTCTAAACTAAAAGATGATGCTGCAAAACACATCTTTGCTTGACGTTATTTTGACTTTTCAAATTCATTCACTTCAATTTATGAGCTATTTGTTATGAGTTTGCATAGAGCGAATCATATGAGTGTATTTTAACTAGAAGTTCAAAGCTGAAGAAGAAAGAAGATACAACACGTTGTGAGTTTTACTCATAAAGACACGCTAGATCGCTAGCGTGTCAACATCAGCTCTATACTAGTTTATGATAGTTTGACATGATTTATGTTAGACTAACTTGAAGTGCATGATTGCAACATTACTTTCTTTCTTCATTTAGCAATGTTCTCATTGCTGCAGTTCAGTCAATCTTTCTTGAGTCAATTTCTATCTTGACTTGTTCAAATAATGTTCATGAAAGTCATTAATGACTTTCAAGCAATCTTTGAATTCACTTTCATCAACGTTGTATCAATGTAAATCAACGTTGTATTCTTTTCAATTGACACGATATTGTAGTCATTTGTCTCGTTTATAGTGTCTGAAGTTCAATATGTTCTTCACTTCTCATTCATCTTCATCTTCAATCACTATAAAATCAGATGACTCATTTCATTATTCTTTTAAAGCATTTTTTGAATCTAGTTGCAGCAGATTTGATGCAAACTTTGAATAAATCTTCATAGTCAACGACAGTTTCAGTTGATATGCATGTTCAATCTCAATCAAAATCTTGAAAAGTTTTAGCATCTTATCGTCTAACTTCTTTAATGATCATAAGATCATTATGTTTCTAGAATTCAGAAACATTATGCCATTTATCTTGTAAATCATTTTCTTTTAATACTTATCAATTTATTTCTTCATTATGATTCTGACTCTTGCTAAGACTTGCTTAATCAATGCTAGTGATTAGTTCATATGTTCAAATATATTCTTTGCTTTGTCTGCTTCGATTTTAGCTTGAGTAATCTCATATTTGATTGAGTTCAAATCAAAGCTCATATGAGAGTGAAAGTTCTTATTCAGAAAGAATGTTGACTGTTCAATTAATGATGAAATAGCATTGTTATCAACGAATTTAATCATAGATAATCAGACAAATCAATCATCTTGCATATACAAGCAATAACTTTGTAAATATTATTTCACATTCTGATTCACTTTCTCTGTTTAATCATCAATTTGCAAATGATAGTCTGTGAATAGTTTCATCTTGATGTTGAGTCTCAGACATAAAGACTTTCAGTCAATCAATATGAATTGTGAATCACAATCAAACATTATTGATCTTGATAGTTCATGAGTTTTGAAGATTCATATTAACAGTAGCTTGACTGTTTGTTCTGCAAAGATTTCTTTGTCATCTGATCAACATAATATATAATGTTGCTTCTTAGACAATTAATTTATGACTGTCAGAATCGCGTTGTTTTCATCACTTTCTGATAGATCAATAATGAAGTCTAATGATATGTTTTGTCATCACTGTTCAAGTATGAGCAATGACTTCAACAGTTCATTGATTCAATCTCTCAATGCTTTTGATCTACAACAAACGTAACAGTTTCAAATGTAGTGCTTGATCATTGTTCTCATCTTCAATCAGCAATATGATTGTCTCAGCAAGTTCAACGTTCAATTAATGTCAGAATGATCATTGATCAAAAGATCATGTACTTCTCTTATTAATCAAGTGATCATTAACTGAGAAACTCATAGTTTATCATCTTTTCAGAGTACTTCATCAAGTACTTTGCAATTGTCTAGATTAATATCTTGACAAGTTTTTCTATTTTGTTTCATGATTATTCAAATATCAAAGCATAGTTGATTCATTTGATTTTCGACTATAATTTGATTCTGAATAGAAATTATCTTTTTAATCAAATTTTCGTTAACGTTCAATTCTTGTTTTGAATCTGAGTCAAATCTGAGCAAGATTTGAGTTAAATCTTGATCAGCTTTCTGATCATCTTCTTGATCAGCTTCTATTGACTGCAGCTCAAATTTGTCTTTTGACAATAGCATCTGATGCTGATATAACTTTTGATCATCATTTACTTCAACTGACTTAACGTCTGACATTCTGATCAGCACGTCGACTTTCAGATTCTGTTTTCTCAACTGATATATGATCTTGAAGTTATATTCAAATAACTTCTCAGCTCATTTAGCTTGTCATCAAGTCAGTTCTTTGATGATCATGAAGTACTTCAAATTCAGATGATTGATGAAGATCTTGATTGAAATATTCATACATTTCAATTCAAGACATCAATGTTTCAAACAGCAAATAATGATTAGCAGTTTTTTGTCATAGATTTCGTAGTTTCATTCTGCGAAAATCATGTTCTTGCTATAAAAGATCACTGAATGTAGAATGTCTTCATCATCATACTGAGACAATACTTCGTCATTCACATAGTTCAAGAAGTTTGTTTTCAGAATAGCTTTTCTGATTAAGTTGAAATGCTTCAGAACAAAGACTGTCATCATCTGTTGCTTTAATTCTTCAAAGATCATCTGACAAATCTTTGTTCATTCAAACAGATAATCTTTTCAAATCAGCTTTATCATGAGTTGAATGATCTTTGAGAAGTTCTTTATGAATCATTAATAGAAATTGCAAAAGTCAATGAAGATCTGCACATAAGTCAATGATTGCAACACTTTTCAGCTTCGAATCACATTTACTTTTCAAGAGTTCATTTATAAATCATTGATGAATATCAGTAATTCAAGAAACGAGATTTTCTGAATCTTGAATTTGCACTTGTTAATGTTTATCTGCAAGTCAACTTCGCAAAGCTTATTTAGCACTTCTTTCACATGAGTTCTATGTTTCTTCAAGATCTTACTGTAAATAAGAATATCATTCAAATATGTTTGACAAAATTTATGCAGACATTCAAACAATACATCATTGATATAATGTTGAAAGAAAGCAGATTCATTGATTAATTCAAAGAGCATTACTTTATACTTGTAAACATTGAAGAAAGTAACAAAAGTAGTTAAATCTTTGCTTTCTAAACTCATGCGCAGTTTATTGAACGTGATGATAATGTTAAGTCAAGTCAGATACTTACTGTCTTGAATTTAAGCTAGTACTTTGTCTATGTTAGAAGTTAGCATAGAGCGAGTCAATATGAGTGTCATTTAACTAGAAGGTAAATGCTAAGAAAGAAAGATAGCTACATAAAAGAAGCTGACTACATATATGTGTTTCTCAGTCGACGCTAGACTCAATAAAGACTAGTTAAGGTGACGAAGCGAGAATAAATCTGACAAGGCTAGAAGACTGAGTCTGACAAGGCTAGAATCGTGACATTACTTCTTCTCTTCGACGATTCATGTTTGCATGAAAGTATTTTCTGCTCGACTCGATTGATTGCTCAATCATGATTTCACAGACTCAGATCTGTTAAATCGTGATTGATTGAATTGTTGATTAGCGCGATTTGTTCGAGTATCAAATATGAAAATCGTCAATGATCTTCTGAGCGTTCATAAATTCGTCGTCATCAGCGTTGTATCAATTGAGATCATTGTCATAGTCATTTCATTTGACTCTATACTGAAGTCGTCTTCGATATCGACGAAAATTCAATATATCATCGATTTTTCACTCGTCTTCGTCGTTTATCACTATTGAATCTGAGAATTCGTTCTTTTAATCAGGCAAGAAATCGTCGACGACAGAGCGAAGCAGATCAGAATGAAATACATCATAAACACGCATAGAC
>JAABUU010008344.1_pt1 | contig 10328 bp, 10 predicted proteins | sample 5559301 | NCBI WGS metagenome assembly JAABUU01 (sample SAMN10711884, study PRJNA513360) | rock metagenome | isolation source: Antarctica rocks | place: Antarctica: Victoria Land, Richard Nunatak white | reverse complement strand
GGGGGACAGTACTGGGATTGCTGTTGCTTGGGGCAGTTCCACCTGAGTTTCTTCCTGTTGCTGTGAAGAAGCTGGCTCAACAGCAGTGACTCCTTCATTTGTCGTGCCAGCAGCTTGAGCAGGCAGGTCACTCTTGCTGTCATGAGCTGCTGCTGTGAAGCTGGGCGCCTTGCGAGCAAAGAGATGAGCTTGCTGTTTGGAGGCAGCAACGACTTGAGCCACTTCAGTGGAGTGCTTGAGCACCAGGGGAGCTGACCTGCAGGGCAGTGAGCAGTTATAGGGAGAAGTAGGGAGCACCGCGAAAGGACAGCAGAATAGGAAGAGGTGGTGCCATAATTGGCGACAGAGGCACAGTAATAGGTAGCTGCTGGGGAAGGCCAGCACAACAGGGAAAAGCACATCTACACATGGTTACTCACACTTCAGCACAGGGCAGGCATGAACTGAAAACAATAATGGGAAAGCAGCATATAGCACAATGAGGGAACAGCAATGACAAATGGACGGAGGCAGCAACAGCAGGGTGCCAAGTGAACGTAGGTATACTGCTGGTGACTAACACTGGTGACTAATGCCAGTGACTAATGCCGGTGACTAATGCCGACAACTGACCTGGTATTGCAGAAGCTCTTGACCTTGCTGGCAGAAGTGGGCATCTGCATGGCCAGCTTCTGGAGCAGGTTCCTGGAGAGAACGTAGCCTGTGCTCTCATCTTCTGCACGAGCAATCCTGTCCCTCCAAGCATACAAGCCTGCAGCAATGTCAGATGCAGCATTAGCCATGGGCAGCATGTAAGCTGTCATACACTCATGTCAAAAAAAGGTGATGCAGCTTGACGTGCACATGCTATTGCAAGCGCATAAGAAGCCTGGTGTCCAAACTTTGCTGCGGCCAGGCACACCCAACAGCTGGGCCTGTTGGCTACCTCAATGTTACTGGCAGCATGTCTTTCCTTTTTAAAGCAGTCGCATATGTATTTCAGATCTGAGCAACAGGTGATGTGACATGCGAGCACAGCTGAACAAACGCAAAGCACTGACAGTACAACCAAAAGACAAGGTTGAGCGAAGTCTTGTGAAGGTGAGGTTCAGGCAAGCAGGGAGGAACTGACCAGCAAAGACAGCTAGCTGCTCAGGCGTGCACGCCAACTGGCTCATCACGTTCTCATAGCTGGTCTCACTAAACAGCTCCTTCTCGTACATCTGAAGGCAAAGCTGCTTTGACCGCTCCAGGGTGATCCCCAGGGCCCCTGGGGGGGTGTTGGGGGGTAAAGCAACTGCCAAGGCTGGGGGGACCTTTGTCCCCAGAGTGATCAATTCAGCCTGCAGGGAAGACAAGGTTGGGTTGGCTGTGCCTTCACAGCACAGTAAAAAGAGACCTACATCTCTGGATTTGCCTTTCAAGAGCAGACGATAGGCAATCCCAGGGGCAAAAATGACTGAGGGGAGTGGGGGGGGGTCCTTGAGCTTGCAGAGTGGGAAAGGGCTATTTTAGCTGCAGGATTATGATAACAAGGCAGAGGTAAACGATCTGCTCTCAAACCAACGCTGCTCTGCACTTAGTTCAATGTCCTTTGAATACCCATGCTATGTTGTGAATGACAGGACTGACTCTTGAAGTGATTGCATCATTGGTCATCAGAGGTGATGCATCAGCACAGCATCACCTGTTTCAGCAAGACCAGTCAGAGACTGGTCAAAGGCGTTATGCAATCATGCCCAACACCCTTTGTAACAATGCTCTGATCATATGACTAGAGACAGTTGGCCCATCTAAAACAAACAGTGCATCCCTGCATAACTCCCAACCTGTTTGTACGCAGGGGCAATATCACTGTTAGCACCCCCTTCAATCATGTATGGTAGGTACATAGCAAACAAAGCTGCAAGGCTGGTGTAATGAAAGAATGCTTGAGAGCTAGCACCCTGATATGCGTGGCGTCATGAAGAAGACGGACCCGGATGATATACCTTGAGGCGATCGTAGATGTAGAGCAGATAGTGGGTGTCCATGCGGGCATACACCATCAGCTCTTCAGGTAGGGGCCGCACCCTCCAGTCAGCCAGCTGATACTTCTTGTCACTCTGCACAGGCAGACAGCAACTTGAGCAACCACAATGCTGATGATGGCCTTGCAAAGTGGAGACGGATGGAACATCAGCAGAAAGGGATGGCAGCTAAACTTGTACATCTGTTGCGCGCGCGCAATAGGGAGTGATGGGGCTGGGGGGTGGGGGTTTACAGGGCAAAGGAGGGCAGGGCAGGGCAGGGCAGAGCAGGGCAGGACAGCAGGCTCACCTTGACTTGGCAAAAGTGGTGTAGCAGGTAGCCTAGCCCATGTCCTGAATACTCCAGCACCCTAGAAGCTTGACCAGTGTCAAGCATGTTAGCCATGTAAAGGCCAAAGTCTCGCTGCAACCACTGGATGTCCTTATCAGCACCATGCAGCACCTTCACAATCTGCATACATGCTGCCACCTGTCAGCTGGGAATATCATGCCTGCGCCCTCAGCTCCTTGTCTTGTGCTGCTGTGGTATGCAATGTGGGGAGAGTGCGCTCATCAGCACCTTGCTGAAGAGTCAAGGCTGAAGATCTGAGCCAGATGTTGGAGGCAGACAAGGCAAAGCAGCTACGGAGAGTATGTTTGGTTGTGTCAAATTTGAGACTTCTGAGTTTGCGTCATCAACATGCACACTGACGTTTTGGAATGAAGACCTGGCACTCTCTAAATGCGCAGTGCTTTTGACAATAGACGGAGAAGAAGCCTTCACAGGTCTTGTGCTGATGCAATGGCTACTGTGTACGATGTTCACACTGAGTATGCATGCCATGAGTGTCAGACCACATCACACACACAGCTCGCCTGTAACAACAGAAATCATTCACTGACCTTGGGGTCAGCAAAGATAGGGGTAAGGGCAGCCCCCAGATCTGCCCTAAGGGCCAAGGTGTCTACAATGAAGTCGTCCTGCCTGGTAGACAACTGCATGAGGCAGGTGAAGCCTTGAAAGCTGCGGTAGTGATGATGCTCTAAGTCCAGCGCAACCTCCTTTGCTGTGGCTAAATGCTGCACCATTGACTGCAGGGTTTGGACGGTCTCTACAAAGGTCAGAGGCGTCTCCTGCATATCCTGGAGGCAAAGGCTTGAGTCAGGCAAATACCAAGTTAACTGCCGACATTGTAAGTGACGTATCATGTACTGCAACCTCTGTCACACCAGCAAACACTACACCAAGGCTTTCAGGTGTAGCAGTATATGAGCAGAGTATCAGACACAGGCTATGAAGCTTACTAACATACACAATATATCAATATGGTGCCATGGTTTTATGATGTGGTGACAGGTCTGTCAGCAGAATGCCCACTGTGTACTCAGTCTAAGAGTTACACCAGTCCCATATAATTTCCATCAGTGCAACTCTGGTACATGCATGCTCCAATGTGACATGCAGTACAGAGGTATGTGTGTGCAAATGCCTCTTGCATCCACCCCATAGCCAGGGGACATGAATGCATGCTATATCATTGGACATGTGGTCAAAACAAGACACAACTGCATGACTGATCGTTAAATCCAGTTGTGCCCAAACATACTCATACACTTATCCTGCTATTTGTAAGTGGCAACAGCTTCCTGCCAGGTCACAGTACTGCAAGTCAGCACACTGTCACTGCAATGCTTCTGTCAGCACATTGATCATTCTGCACATGGCAAGAGACAAGCGGGGCGCACCCTGGGGGCTAGGGGTGCGGTCAATTGCAACTGATCAGGGGTGTAATGCAGGTCTGCCAGGAGGGGCCCCAGGGGTTGTTGAGGGGAGGGTGGGGTTGCCAGAGCCCCCGAGTTCAGCTTCTGTGCATGAGCTTCCAACTTGCTCTGCTTTACAGTCTGCTGAGCGGGCAAGTTATAGTCCAGACCCTGCCAAATCAACAGCCTTGTGAGTAAGGCAAATTGGGTGACATTCCTGGCCATACTGATGTGCTGATTGCGCCTTAGGTCACGTGACGTGATGACGGCATGAGGCTATTGCACAACAATGCAAGAGCATGCAGACACCACATGCACAGCTTGTTCATTCAGCAGAGCATGCACAAACACAGCTATATAGAGACGGTAGGTTGTTAACCAATGTGATATACAAGACTCTGCTCATGTGCATACATGCACTCCAAGACAACAGTGGTGCAGGTGCTCATGCACTGCATGCATCTGTGTGTTGTCACATGGCTGCCGATAGTCAAAGCAATGCCATTGCATTGCATGACTGGTGTCAAAGTCGCACCGCCAAGTGGCGCACATGCTCAAAGTTGTGCACAAAGGGGCTGTTGCTGTTGTCCACAGCATCCTGGAATCTGTCCTGAGGTCTGTCTGTGGCCCCGGACTGCTGTGCAAAGAAGCTACTAGCATCCTTTGGGCATCCCTTGTGCCTCTTGGCATGTGCATATTCTCCAGCAACAGTGGATGCTCCTAAAACACCATCGACCTACAGAATAGATGATGTAAATGAGAAAGCTCTCAGAAGGCTGCCGATCCAGGTTACAGCAAAGTATGGCTTGCATTTCAGAGATCTTCTTCTGTGCTCTTAGATGCAGCGGTGCATGCTTCTGCCATCACATGCTCACAGCAGCACTGCAGCAGCCACAGAGAATGCTCCCAGCCAACACTCAAGCTGCCAGAGACAACACTGTCACACACAAAACAACAGACGCATTGCTCAGTTGCCGGCAGATGCCTCAAGTAATATGGGACGTACACAGCCAGCAAGTCCTCTGTGGCGATGATTGTGGCATTTGTAATCACAAGCAGCTGATGAGATTGTGCAACATCTCTGACATCAGCTGTTGCAGGCCATCATGCAGTGCATAACACACTGTATGCTGCTTTTCACAGACCATATTACTGTTGCTTGAAGTGGTATGGGCAAGACAGTAATTGCACTGATGCGACACCTGGCTGGTGGTTGCATTGTCTCCTTGCTTGAGAGCCTTTTTTGCTGTTTCAACTGCAGCGTCTGCCTGCTCCAATGTGTCATCCAGCAGTGCTGTGACGCACTCAAATGCATCGTCTTTGTCTTGAAATGCCTCCTCAAGGTCGGTACTAGCTCCCTGCGACAGTCATTTATATCTGTTTGCAAAAGTTGCTGATGACAGACTTAAGTCTCACAACCTTCAGCGCTGTTGAAGGCAGTGTTGATACAAAGCTGCAAGAATGTCTGTGGCTGTCTGCCAATGAGGCACGCTTGCACAGATACAAGAGAGACCTATGGTACAATAGGTGTGCGTTTGGCTGAGTGTGCAAGCTTCATCATTGAGCATTGATGTTGTGCACCGACGTCATGATATCGGCATATGACTAGCTGTGTGCTGTGGGATTGTAGAAAGTTTCAAGATGTGAAGTCACAACAAGCTTGCAAGGCACACCGGTAGCTTCTGCAGTATGGATGTGATGCTCTTCAGGCATCCCTGCACCGGCTCCTTGAAGCTCTTGAAGCTGTTGTAATACTGCAGAGTCAAAGGAGATGCTCTCAAAGCGTGAAGTGTAACGCCTTAGCCGATTTGCCCGCAACGCCTCGCATATACGGGTGAAAGAACCCTGTGGTGTCACGTCGATCGCAGCAATCCAGAAATACAAGGTCAATCGAATGCTCACATAAAAGTCGCCTTCCGACGGCAGTCTGGCGGTGCTCGCCTTAGCGATCGCTCGCTGCAGCTGCAGCAGGCGACTTGGGGCACCTTCTTCTGTCATTGACTCACCTCCGCATGACAGGTTGTACTAGTGCAAATCTGCAGCCGACGAAGACTGAATGCACGGCGCTTCCAACAGCATATTGGACTTCAAAGCAAAGTTGCCGAAATGGCATAGGGTTTGCGGGGACCCTGGTGTAACGCTCGCTGATGCAAATCCTGGGTCCTTTCGAAACATCATGGACACGTACCAGTTCAAAGCATTTACAAATGCATGCACGACAATGCTCAACTTATGAAATCCTGGGTACAGCCAGGACTGCAAGTGCAACATTGTAGTGAGCGCACAAGGAGCAGACAAAGTGATTACAGTTTTGAGAGAGTAGACACTCTCCAACCAGACCATGTACACCAAACTAGGACAGCAGCTGCATGCAACATGCTCGACAACATACTGACATATCTTGCCACCGCATTGCATAATACACTCCTGCAATTATTGTTCTAAAGCAACATGAAATATGTTGACTCAGCTCGACAATGTCCGCCTATCAACATGCAGCACAAACTGTACATGCCCTTTCTGTAGTGCTGCAGTACCAGCACGAAGCCAAGCATGATCATGAGTGCCTGAACGATACGGCAACCATGTCCTGTTGCACTCCATTTCATTGGTGTTTCTGCTAGCCTGCTGAGCTAGTGCCGGGAGCAGGCAGTGACAGCTGCAGAGACACGTACTGAGCAACACTAGGCACGCCGTTAGACAGCACAAACAGCATGTACTGCCCTGGGGGGGCAATGTTACTGTTTGGTGGTGAGTTGGCCGCAATGGATCCAGCACTTGACCCCCCAGTCAAAACCACCTGACGCTGATCCATGTGGTTGCTGTCTGTTGAGCCAGTCACACGGTTCAGGACGACACGGTCAATGCTTGGGACACCTGAGTACTGGATTGTGAAGTTCTGGCCGTAAGTGATGACTGCTGGTGCTGAAGTGATGACTGGGCGTGGACTGCCATTCTGTAGGTAGCCTGGTGTCCAGATCTGTACTCTGTGCTCTCCTGTAGTCTCACTGCCACTCACCAGCACCTGCACAACAAAGAGTGGGATCCGGTCAAGTTTCACAAACCTGAAAACTGTCCTACATATCCAGATTGTATTGACAAGTTGAAATCGTGTTTTGAGTGCAGAAAATGTGTTGAGTGCAGAATAGCAACCATTGTCATGGCCCAGGTGACAAACAGTAGCTGTGACAAGACATGCAGTTGACCCATGCATGTGGGGTGTGGAAGGGAGGGGAACCAGGGGTGATCATGTCAACACACCAACAGGGGCTCACCGTTGCATTTGGAGTAAGGAAAGCAACAGAATGGTAGAGGCGCTGAATCTGGCTGTCTGCAACTGTGCTCCAGCGTTGACCAACGGGCTGAGACACGTTGTAGATCTCAGCCACAGTAGTTCCAGAGTCTGCTAGGGAGTGATTGGGTCCAGCTCCACCAGCAATGCCTGCGGGCAGTGCATACCAGTTCTTCAGTTAGAAAGGCGATCTTCATGCTTGTCATGCTTTCAGATGGTAGAGGGTCTGCTCATTAAAAACCAGCTCAACATGTCTCAGTAAATGGCCCCGCCAGGCAGTTGTCAGCAAGGCATGCAGTAGAGAGGCAGGAATGGCACAAAACAAGAAGGCAGGTGTATGGTGAATGTTGAAAGGCAAAACAGTGAAACAGAAAAAAAAATCAAGAGCCCTTGTCATACATGGATGCCTTGCTGATATGACATTGACTCGTTGGCACATATGCTACTGAAAAATGAGGTATAGGGTCATACCAATTTGAGCACCATTAGAGAGGAATGCAGTACCATCAGGCAGCAATGTCAGTTCACCCATCTGCAGCATACATCAACAACTTGAACACAGCACTTATCAAGTTGAATTGCCAATGGGGCGTTGACTGGAGGCAATGCAACATTGCCTACCCTGAGGCAGCGTGTGGCCATGAGTAGGCAACAACCTGACCTGAGCCCCCTGACTTGATCAGAAGCAGCAGAACACTGAGCACAACTTGTTTATGTCAGCAGTACTTGCATAGCAAGGTCAATTCTGTCAGCAAAGACCGCAGCCTCAGTGGCAAACACACAGGAAAACAGACATTTCTGATCTTCTGTCTTCTTGAAATCGTTCACAGCTGTTGATGGGCCCTCTCTGGTGAAGAGCATGTGACCATTCATAACCCAGGAGCATTCTTTCATGCCACATCATTCAAGCAAAGAGCAAATACGCAGAGGCCGCACTGTGATTGTGATTAAGAAATCACTTTGAAGACCTGGTGCTTACCACTCTAGGGAATGCCATTTGCTCTGTGACAAGGCTATGGTCTGCGCCAGGTGTAACATTGATGAGGTATGAGCTGTTACTGGCTGGTGTGGAGGAGCCTGAGCAGGCCTCCCCTGCGCCTCCAGCAAACAAGACCTGCATACATCATGCAACAGCTTCATTACAAGTGGCAGATGGCACCAGTATTGAAGCATGGCAGGGGCCTTGACAGACACGTCAGGTAATATGCACACGCATGAAGTAGAGCATCGCACATGGAGACATTTGCAGCTTGAATTCTTTCGAACATGTAACCTGACACCCTGCAGGTGGTGCTGGCACTCATTGGAAACACAGTGTGCATGTTCATATAGTGCATGGACCGCATGATCATGAGGTGTGAGACTGCTTGCCTGGAATCTCAGCAGGAACACTTAGCAGGCATGCCTGCATATGCCTGTTTCAAGCATGGCCAAATTAACTAGCGCTATGTGTGCATTCGTAAAAAAGCAGTGTCACAGCAGAGGCCAGAGACAGACACACATCAAGGAGATACACCTATGCACTTTGCTCTCAACACTGCAGCATCAGAGCCTAATGAAAGGGCGAAACAAGGGGTTGCACCTGTGCAGTGTAGTTTGGTCCCTCCAGGGGCAGCAAGGTGAAGCCACCATACTGAGGGTAGCTGATGGGTACTGGCAGATTTGGGAGGTCTCCAATTGAGTTGTCATTTGATGCACCATCAGCGCTGAAGTATAGGGCACCCATGATATCACCTGCACATCCTCATTCCCCCAGTGAGCAGAACAAAATTGCAGACAGACGACCGATAAGCAGGGCAGAAAGACAGACAGTTTGGCAGGCATAGAAGCAGGCAGGCAGAAAGCAGTTGCAGGGTGTCAATCTCTGCACATGCTTGAAACTCTATGCCAAATTGAAGGCAAAAAAGGAGCAGTGCAGTGCAGTGAAAACACTCCACACCAGTCACACAGATGCACAGGGGCACAGAGATATGACACAAACACATGAATGGATAGACAGACACAGATACATGGCCAGAACAATAGATGAACCTGCAGCAACAAAGACTGAGCCTGAGGGCAGCTGAACCACATAAGGGTAGGAGTTGACAGGCCATGCTTCCAGCAACAGCGCCAGGGTGAGGGAGGGACTCTGGCTGTAGTTGCCAGGGTTGAAGATGCTGAAGCTTGGGTTGTCATAGTCGGGGTCGGCAACCGAGCCTCCCAGGTTGGGACTGCAGGTGGGGGGGGTGTGGGTTGTGGTAGTAGGTTGGGGGTCAGCTGCAAATGCACCCACTTCCTGTAGACACAAGCAGAGGTGTTGTCAGGAATGCATCATGTGAGCACAGGAATTAAATATTGTCGTGAATGTTGCCCTGCATGAAGTGCAGCAACAGCTACAATGCAAGATGCTTTGTACTCTAAATTCAGCGCAGGACTACAGTCAGTATCAGCACAGCAATCTGTGGCTTTGACAAGTCACGCGTGAGTGAGGAACATGCCATGAAGCTGGGGCCAAGGGGACAAACTGCACCATATCAATTTGACCAGCAAGCAGTGTCACCTGCTGATTGCCTCCCATGATCAGGATGTTACCATCTCCAAGTGTTGTCAGGGTGACACCCACACGAGACAGAAAAAGTTCTGTCCAATTGACCAATGAGTGTGTAGTTGAGGTTCGTTGGGTCCACCACACGGATTGCTTGGGCACCAGATTGCAGGAAGTCTCCATTGAGATTGATGTTGTTGCCTGTATGTGCACATGGTGAGCACAAAAAGCGAGAGCATTGGTCATGGCATGATGATGGGTAATTCACTGCCAGAAACACAACTTATACATGATAGCAATATTGGGTGCCGACAGAGCGCACAGTGACGTACAGGTGTAATGGCTACTTGCACCACTATAGGGATGCTTCTGTTCTGATGCAAAGGTAGGATCTGCAGGCAAGCCTCGTGTAGACAGGAACAGAGGTGCAGGCATTAGCATGATTGAGATGCAGCAAGCAACACAAAGCATCAGCAAGGCAGCAAAGTCAGGAAAGCAGCAGTGCAAGGACATAGGCAGACAGACGTACAGTCAGACAAGCAGACCATGGAACAAAAAGCACACCTCCAATGATGAGACCACGACCGTCAGGTAGTAAAATATGCCCGGCAGCTTCAGCCAATTGAGGCACATGGTATGGTGTGAAGGTGTTACTTGATGTGTTATAGATGGCAGCCACCTCACTCTGTGTGCCACCATCCACCTACATGCAAATGACGCCGCAACAGCTTGTGTCACATGTGGTATGTGCCATCTATCT
>JAABUU010008343.1_pt1 | contig 10329 bp, 6 predicted proteins | sample 5559301 | NCBI WGS metagenome assembly JAABUU01 (sample SAMN10711884, study PRJNA513360) | rock metagenome | isolation source: Antarctica rocks | place: Antarctica: Victoria Land, Richard Nunatak white | reverse complement strand
ATAGTGCTTGATCTTTAGAGATAGCTATAACTGAATATTAAGAATACAGAAGAAGATTGATACAAGAGCTTCTATTTATGTAATGTTCAGAGACTGCGCTAGACTCGAAAGAAATGTGTTTGTAACATGAAAAGAAGATGATGTAACTGAACAAAATGTCGATGAAAGAAAAGAGTGTTGAAAAAGTAAAAGAGTGTTGAGTCATATCTAGATCATGTTACGATTCTAGCTACGCATCTATGTTGATAGCTATGTTGATGACTATGTTGATGACTATGTTCCTGGCTATCGTCGATCGCTCGTCACTAGGCTATCGAGTTGTTTCGAAGTCAACTCTATTCAGGATTAGCTTATGTTCTTCTGAGTCATATAGATAGTCGATTCTTCCCTTCTAGATACTTTTCTTCCTTAGCATTTATATACTCGTTACATTACACTCATATGACTCGCTCTATGCTGATCTCTAACATTATATAAATGCTTCTTCGTTACAGACGAAGTGAAATAATCTGCATCGACTTGCTCTGCTCGATTCACACGACTATTGACTTTGATCTAGTCGACTCGCGATCGTGCAGACACTCACTCTTCTTTCTCGTGAGCTGACTCAGCGAGAATAAACAAAAGATTCGAACTCGTGCGCTGATCAGCGAGTATAAACAAACGATTGGAACCATTCGACTAGGTCAAAGATCAGCGAATACATCGCTCATTCAAATTCGCAAGAGATTCTTCGAGTTTGATGAGCACTCAAACGAGGTCAGTCATAGAACTGCGTGAAGTCTCTATCTCAAAGAGCAATCAAAGAGATCAGTCTAGAACTGCGTGAAGTCTCTACCTCGAGAAGCAAATCTCAGTGAGTCTGCTTCAACGACATCGTCAATGCGATGATCTTCTCATCGCTCTACCTATCAGTGAACCGGTTCGCCTATCAGTTCACGTGCAACTAGTGAGCCTGCTTCAATGACATCTATTCTCAATGCGATGACCTACTCGCTCTCATCGCTCTACCTACCAGTGAATCGATTCGCCTATCAGTTCACGTGCAACTAGTGAGCCTGCTTCAATGACATCTATTCTCAATGCGATGATCTACTCGCTCTCATCGCTCTACCCACCAGTGAATCTGGTCATACGTTCACATGCAACTAGTGAGCCTGCTACAATGACGAGCTCAAAGTCGATCTCTTCAATGAGCAAGTCGATCAGTGAGCCTGCTTCAATGACACATTCGATAGTGAGTCTGCTTGAACGACACTCGAAGTGAGTCTGCTACAAAGGCAGACAACGATTGATCTCTTGATTGAGTCGATCAACGAACGAAACAAGCTCTACTATGTAGTAGATCTGAACCAGCAGTGAGTCTGCTTCAATGACACGATCACAATCGACCTCTTCGATGAGCTAGTCGATCTTCTTCTAGTGAGCCTGCTTCAATGACACCAGCCAATAGTCGATCTCTTCGCTGAGCAAGTCGATTTCTCCCTACATAGCTAGCCTGCTACAATAGGCATTTCGATTCTACACAAGGCTAAGAAAATACATTCATGCAGACATGAATCGTTGAAGAAGGAAAGTACTGTTACGATTCTAGCTACGCATCTATGTTGATAGCTATGTTGATGACTATGTTGATGACTATGTTTCTGACTATCGTCGATCGCTCGTCACTAGACTATCGAGTTGTTCCGAAGTCAACTCTATTCAGGGTTAGCTTATGTTCTTCTGAGTCATATAGATAGTCGATTCTTCCCTTCTAGATACTTTTCTTCCTTAGCATTTATATACTCGTTACATTACACTCATATGACTCGCTCTATGCTGGTTTCTAACAGATCAGATCTCGACTAGATTGTTGATTAGTTCTAATCAGACTTGATACGCTCGTAACATTACTCTTCTTTTCGAAAATTCATGTTCGCAGAAATGTAGTTCATTTGCTCGCTTTTTTGTTGATAGTTATTTCGATATTTAGCGCGGTTTGCTTGAATATAGCTTATGAAATTCGTTCAAAACTTTCTCTGAGTCATCGAATTTCCCTTTATCGACATAGTATCATTCGTCGTTTCTATCTAGATCTTTTCATTTGACTTTGTACTGTATTCGACCTCGATAGCATCTGAAGTTCAATATATTGTCTATCTCTCAGTGTTCATCGTCTTTGATAGTGATTGATCTGAATGATTCTGAATGTTGTTCTGATAGAAAATCTTCTGAATATGATCGTAGTAGCTTCGAGCTGAACATCGAATGCAGATGCTTCATGCTGACTGATAAATGAAGATGATAGAATGTATCTACTTTAGCAGTGATTTGATAAAGATCTAGCTATTTGTCTTTCAAATCTTTGCAGAGTCTCGTTGTCTTGACGTTTCTGAAAAATAGTCAAACTCAGTCATTTACTTCATATGTGACGTTTCGTCTATGTTTATTGATCTGAACTTCAATGATCAGCTTCATCTTTTTCAATTGTTGATGATTGAAGCTCAGTAGCTCTTTCATTCAAATGACAATATCATCTGTCTTTCTAGCTTCAAGTCGTTCATGAGTCATTTTGTAGTCAGTCATATCTGAATTGAAACTCATTCGAGAATGAAATTCTTTATTGAAGTAGAAAAGAATCATTGAAGTAATCGAGAAGATATTGAAATTGTCGCTGAATTTCATCATAGATATTCATTTGACTCAATCATTCTGCATGTAATTGCAGTAGATTCTAAGTTCACGTTCAACGTTCTGATTGACTCGTTTCGATTGATCGTTGATCTCAGAATGATAGACTGTGAATAGACTAGCTGTGATTCTCAGTCGCTTGCAAAGACTTTTTCACATAGTCGATATAAATTCAGATTCTCTGTTCAAAACAATATAACTGAGTAGATCATGCAGTCGATAAACGTTTCATAGCATGATTCAAATCGTTTCTTCGACTGAGATATCATTGTCTTCTCAATGACAGAGAACATAGTGACGTTCTTTGATGAGACAACATATGATTGTGCAAATGATGTTATAGCCTTCTGACAGAGATAGTTCAGTGATGAAGTTCATAGCTATATCTTTTCAGCGTTTCTGTGAAATCGAAAGAGAATGATGAAGTTCATTGATGCTATTTCTAGAGACTTTGCTTCGCTGACAAGCATGACAGTTTTGAATGTATCATTGAATAGTAGCTCGATGATCTGATCAATAGTAGAAACGCTGAACTAGATCAATGATTCATTTATTGTCGAGATGAAAGATTAAAGATTGATCATGCACTTCTTGTAGTAATTTCGTGTGCATGTTCTCAGAAACTTACAGTAGATCTTTTCTAAATAGAACGTCGTCAATGATTTCGCAGTTCTTCAGTTTAGTGATATGAAATTTGAGTTTGTTTTCGTTCATAGCTTGTTTATATTCGCTGCAAAGCTCATCTGTTTGATTTGTCATATGTACTCGTTGATAGAGATTTGCTTCTGATTCAATAGATAGAACATCGACTCTATCAGAGATCAGAATAGTCTGAAAATGATTTTCAAGACACTGAGCTGATTCAGAGACGTCTGCTAAAGACATTCTGATTAAAGCATTGATCTTTATGTTCATTTTGTCTGATTTAAAGATGATCTGAAAGTTGAACTTCGATAGAATGTTCAGATAGTTGACTTGTCATTGACTCAACTGTTTGTTTTTCATGAAGATCTTCAAAGTCTGATGATTGATGAACATCTGAATGAGTAGTTCAATGCATTTCAGCTCGAGTCATCAATGTTTGAAACATCGAATAATGACTAGCAATTTCTTGTCATAAATGTGATAATTGATCTCAGCGAGAATCATGCTTTTGCTGTAGAAGATCATTGAATGAAGAACTTTCTCGTCATTGTACTGAGATAGTATTTCATCTTTTACATAGTTTGAAGCATTAATCTTCAGAATAGCTTGTTGTTTGAGATTGAAGTGACGAAGTACTGAGATCGAGCTGACTTGTTTCTTTAGATTGTCAAAGACTTGAACACAAATCTCGTTTCAAACAAAAGACGTGTTCTTTCTAGTCAGCTGAGTGAATGATTTGATTAGCTTCGAGAAGTTCTTAATGAAACAACGATAGAAGTTAACAAATTTCACGAAGCTCTGAATTTTCTTTAGATTGATCGAAGTGATTCAGCTGACTATGACTGTCACTTTGCTGAGATTCATACGAAGATCTAGTTCTGATACGATGACTTCTAGAAAGACAGTCTCTTTTACATTGAATTCGCACTTTCGAATATTTATCTGTAGTTCAGCTTCGCATAGTCATCTCAATACTAGTTTGACGTGATCTCTATGTTTCTTTCTCATTTTGCTATAGATGAGAATGTCATCTAGATAGACTTGGCAAAAGTCGTTCAGAAAGTTTCATAGAACATCATTCATATATTGCTGAAAGAAGATCGATTCATTAGTCAGTTCAAATGATAGCATCTTATATTTATATGCTTCTAAAGTAGTGATAAAAGTGATGTAATTCTCGCTATTGAGATGCATTCAAAGTTTGTTGAACGCTGATATGATGTTCAATCTAGTCAGATGCTTGCAATTCACTATTTTATCAATGATCTTGTCTATCAACGATAGAGAATATCTATTTCTTTTGAAAATGACATTTAGCTTTTGATAGTTTACGCAGAATCAAAGATCTTCATTTGCTTTGAGAACAAATAGAACAGAAGAGAAATAGAAAGTCTGACTAGAAGTGATGAATTTCTTTGACAGATTCTCGTTCAGATACTTCTTTACTTTCAGAAGTTTGACAGAGAACATTTGATAGACTTGATAGCAAGAGAGCGTGAAATCATTGATGAGCTCAATTTTATGATCGTAGAAGCGATGAGAAAATAGTTTATTTAATTGAGCTCGATCAAAAACATCTAGAAACTCATGATATTTCAATGACAGCTTCGCTTTAATATCTTTCAAATTCTGAGTCGTTTCATTGATTGAAGAGACATTTAGAACGTTCAAATTGCACTGAGTATTGTACGCGATTTTTCTATTGATGTTCATCATGAATAGAGCAAAGACTTCAATCTTGTTCTTCTTTGAACGATTCAACAGTGTTTTGAACGAAGCGACATCTATGCTTTGAATCGAGAATGACTCTTTCTGAGCAGTGATTGAAACGAGTCGTTTGAGCATCGTAGAGATCTTAGTCTGAGTGATTGAAGAGAGCGAAGTTGATTGCGATCAACTTGAGTGCTTTGAATTGAGCGAGATTGAAAAAACAGAAATAGAAGTATTCAATTGATTTGAAAAAACAATGACGTTGTTTTGCATATTCAGTAATATTTCGTTTTTATTCATTCAGAGCTTACTCAATATGACTTCATGATGATCAATATCAGCTATCAACATTGATATGATCAATTTCTTATGACTTTCGATGATGAGATTGAGTAGAATTTTATGAGTGATGATCTTCTTAAATATTTTGTCATCATAATCTCTTATTAGCTTCTTTTTTGCCAGTGATATAGATTGAATTTCTAGTTTCTCGCATACTTTATCGACTAGGTTAGAATGTATGATCATGTAGACGACTGAATCACTGTCTATTAGAGAACGAAGGCTGAAAGATTGTTTCTGAGAGATGAGATGAGTGTCAATTAGAAATGACTTTTCAAAGTAATTCTCTTTTGATAGAATTTCATCTAGTTTGCACAAAGATATAATCTCTACTTCTTCAATGACTTTTAAAGAGATGACTAGTTTTTTGAATCGAAATCGAAATTGAAATTGAAATCGAAGCGATCATATTCTTTGTTCACTGCATTAATTCTAGTAGATCGATCGAGACACTCTTTAGAGCTATGATCTGATTTATGACATACAAAACAGCTTTCGACTAGAATGTCTGCTTCTTTGACGCTAGTTAAAATCGCGTCGCGCGACTTTAGATGATCAGACTTTGAGTGATTGAATGACTGAGTGACAACAGTTGCTTTATGAAAGATAGTCTTTGAAAGATCATTGACGCATTTGAGCTTGTCTTTGATCTTTCAAATGACTCGCTGATCATTATTCAAATGAATCAGATAGAAACGAATTTCTTTTAGAAAATCAGATTGAACTAGTTGATCTACTCAAACGAATCGAAGACGAAAGTGTATTTTATCTTTCAGATCAACGATCAGTTGCTTTTCATGATAGTCTAGATAGAAAGATAGTCGTTGAAACTGAGTATAGAACTCGTTGAATTTCTTTGATTCTTGAATCAAGTTGTAGTATTTTCTACGAAAGTTGACTTTCTTATTCGAATCATCGAACAACTGAGCTAGCTCTTTCAAAAGATCTTCGACGATTCTATAGAAATTAACACAATCACGTTCGCGTCTAGCTTGAATGATCTCTGCTGCGTCATCAAATAATCTAGAATGTACATAGCTCAATTTGACTCATTCATTAGAAAAGAGATCGACGTTGATCTCTAGTTTATTCTGAATTTTTCCGTATCAGTTTTTTCAAGTAGAGTTCTTTTCATCAGTAAACAGCGAAGAATCAGGTATTTTTTGAGATCTAGAACGCTCAGAGTAGATGAAATCAGAAGAAGTGTTTTCTCTAGTTTGAAGTCTTGTCTTCAACTCTTTGATTTCGTCTTCTTGTTGTTTATCTAACTCGTAGAGTTGATCTGTTTCTTTATCAAGAACTAGGCTTCGAGCTTTTCAAATTTCGTAGAACATGAAGAGTATTATCGTTTCAGTGAATGATTCGTCATCTTCATGAATGAATGACGCAGCACTTGATGATTTCGTTCGTGATTTTCATGAATCAGCATCAAAGATTTGAGAGAAACGATTTCGAAATTCTTCAGAACGCTCTTCAGTAGACAAATGACTAAACATGATGAGATTTTGTTTGAAAGAGAATTGAACGAATGATGATGCTTGACGATTGAAGAAGAAAGACGTATAAAGTGAGATTCAATCTTCAACAAAGAAGATGAGATTTGTTTGTTGATTGATTTGATTAATTCTCTAGCAAACAACGAAGATTCTTTATCGTTGAATCTATCGATCGATTTGATTCTTGAGCAAAACAACGAAGATTCTTTATCATGATTCTTGTAATCGAATGAACTTTGCGTACTTAATGAGCGATAAGTAGTCTAGCAATTCAAACAGTCTCGTCGTTGATTTTATTCAACTCTCTAGTGTTGTTCTGTCTTTCGATTGTTGTCGATCATCAGATAAATGAATTTCTTTAGACTCGTTCTGCCTAGATGAGTATGTTGAATGAGTAATGAGATCAGTATCGTGTGATTAACGAATTCTTAATATAATGTCAGAATCGTGTTTAGATGATACAATCAATGAAGATCAGAATTGATAGTGCTTGATCTTTAGAAATAGCTATAACTAAATATTAAGAATACAGAAGAAGATTGATACAAGAGCTTCTATTTATGTAATGTTCAGAGACTGCGCTAGACTTGAAAGAAATGTGTTTGTAACACGAAAAGAAGATGATGTAGCTGAACAAGATGTTGATGAAAGAAAAGAGTGTTGAAAAAGTAAAAGAGTGTTGAGTCATATCTAAATCAGATCTCAACTAAATCATTGACTAGCTCTAATCAGTCTTGATACGCTTGTAACAGTCTACGAGACGCTGATCTGCAGATAGATATTCAAAAGTGCGAATTCAACGTAGAAGAAACAGTCTTCTTAAAGATCATAGTATTCAAACAAGATCTTTGCATGAACTTTATCAAAGTGAAAGCTATAGTCAATTGAGCTACATCTATCAATCTAAAAGAGATACAAGACTTTGTCAACTTCGTCAATTTCTATCGATGCTTCATTAAGAACTTTTCGAAACTAGTTAAGTCGTTCATTCAGCTGACTCAAAAAGACACGTCTTTTGTTTGAAACGAAGTCTGCATCGAAGTCTTTAACAATCTAAAGAAGCAGATCAGCTTGACTTCAGTTTTGCGTCATTTCAATGTCAAACGTCAAGCTATTTTGAAAATCAATGCATTCAACTATGTAAAAGACGACATACTATCTCAGTATGATGACGAGAATGTGCTTCACTCGATAGTCTTCTATAGCAAGAGCATGATTTCAGCTGAATGCAATTATCACATCTATGACAAGAAATTGCTAACTATCATTCAATGCTTCAAACACTGACGACTTGAACTAGAAAATACTGAGTTATCTATTCAGATGTTTACTGATCATCAGACTTTGAAGATCTTTATGAAAAACAAACAGTTGACTCGACGACAAGCGAACTACCTGAATATTCTATCAAAGTTTAACTTTTGAATTATCTTTTGATCAGAAAAAATAAACATCAAAGTCGATGCTTTAACTAGAATGTCGATGATCGATAGTTCTGAATCAGCTAAAGACATGAATGATTGTTTTCAGACTATACTGATCTTGAATTGAATAAACGTTTTATTGATTGAGTTCGAAATCGAATCTGAATACAAGACTAATCTCTATCAACGCGTACGTCTAGTCAATCAGAAGAATGAACTATGCAATGAGTATCGACAAGCTATGAACAAAGACGAACTGAAGCTTCATGACATGAAGCTAAAGAACTGTCAAATCATTGACAACATTCTATTTAAAAAGAGTTTACTATGAATGTTGAAACAAATGCATACAAAATTGCTTCAAAAGATTCATGATCAATCATCAATCTTGCATTCTGACATTAGATGAATGATTGATCTAGTTCAATGCTTCTACTATTGATCAGATCATCGAGCAGCTATTCGATAATACATTCGAAACTGTCATGTCTGTCAGCGAAGCAAAGCATCTCAAGATGATACGAATGATTTGCTTCAGTTTCTATTGATTTCTCAGCAGCGTTGACAAGATATAGCTATGAACTTCATCACTAAGCTATCTTTATTGAAAAACTATAACGTCATTTGCATGATCATATGTTGTCTCTTCAAAGAACATCACTATGTTCTCTGTCATTGAAGAGACGATGACATCTCAATCGAAGAAACAGTATGAATCATGCTATGAAACGTCTATCAACTTCATGATTTACTCAGTTCTATTGTTTTGAATAGAGACTTTCAGTTCATATCAATCATGTGACAAAGTCTTTGTAAACGACTGAAGATCAAAGTCAATTTATCAACAGTTTATCATTCAGAGATTGATGATTAGTTGAAACAAGCTAATCAAGATGTTGAATGCAAACTTCGAATCTACTGCAATTACATGCAGAATGACTGAACTAAATGACTTTCAATGATGAAATTCAGTGATAATTTCAATACATTCTCGACTATCTTGATGATCTCTTTCTACTTCAATAAAGACTTTCATTCTTGAATGAGTTTCAATTTAGATACAACTGATTATGAAACGACTCTTCAACGTATTGAGACTAGAAAGATTGATGACATTGTCACTTGAATGAGCGAACTTCTTATCTTCAATCATCAACAATTGAAAAAGATCAAGCAGATCACTGAAGCTCAGATGAACAAGCATAAATCAGACGTCATTTATGAAGTAGATGATCAAGTTTGATTAGTCTTTGAAAACATCAAAATCACTAGATCATGCAAAGATTTGAAAGACAAGCAGCTCAATCTCTATTCAATCACAGTCAAAGTTGAGATCTTCTATCGTCTTCAGCTATCTAGAAGCATGAAGCATATACATTCAGTGTTCAGCTCGAAGTATCTACAATCTTCATCAAATGACTCTTTATCAGAACAATACTCTGAGTCTTCTAGATTGATGATCATTGAAGAGAATGAAGAGCACTGAGAAGTAGACAATATATTGAACTTCAGGCGATATAGAGAAAGACTACAATACAAAGTCAAATGAATCGAGATAGATCATGATGATGAATGATACTATGTTGATAAAGGAAAATTCGATGACTTGAAGAAAGTTCTGAATGAATTTCACAAGCTATATTTGAATAAGTCGCACTAAATTGAAAACACGATGAATTTTTTGCTTTTATTTCTTTTCTATTTATGCGAACATGAATGTTCAAAGAAAAAGATAATGTTATGAACATGCCTAAATTGATCAGAGTTCAGATTTAACTCTAATCAATTTGATTAAGACAAGTCTTGACGCTATGCCTAGTTTGAACCTAGCGCATCTCTTCGAGTCATTCTCAACACTTCTTCTCATTGTTCAGCACTTTCTTCATTCATTTCTTTCATCATTCTTTTAGATAAACACATCTGACATATTACATCACATCTGTATCGAGTCTAGCGCAGTCTCAAGTCATTATTTATAGAAGAGCTTGCACTCTTTCTCTTCTGTATTCTTAATGTCTTGTTATAGCTATCTCTAAAGA
>JAABUU010008337.1_pt1 | contig 10333 bp, 6 predicted proteins | sample 5559301 | NCBI WGS metagenome assembly JAABUU01 (sample SAMN10711884, study PRJNA513360) | rock metagenome | isolation source: Antarctica rocks | place: Antarctica: Victoria Land, Richard Nunatak white | reverse complement strand
ATGAACTGACACAAAGGCGGCAGATGTTTGCCATTCCGCAGGGACGCGCCTACTTCCAAAGCCACCCGCTGCCGGGCTTTGTGCTGGATTTGGACAGCGCGAGCGACGGTTCTGCACCGGGAGGCGACACTCTCACCAGCCTCGCGGCGCAGTCGGCCCATGCCGCGCCTGCCGAGGTTAGTGGAAAGAAGCAGCCGCCCAGCAGCGGCACGGTTCAGTAACCAAACAGCCTGACCTAAGCCTTCTCCCAGGCATGGGAGAAGGCTTTATTCTTGGAACAAGGGTTCCAGCAGGGTGAGCGTGCGCGCGCTGGCGTCCAGGCAGGCGCGGACGCCGAGCGGCAGGGCATAGTTCTCAGCGACATGGCCGAAGGGAAAGCCCCGCACCGCAGGCTTGCCGGCCAGCGCGAGGAAGTCTGCCCAGATTTGCGCCATAGGCCGTGTCTGCGCATCATCGGCCCGCGTGGCCTCGCCAATTACAAAGCCTGCCGCACCCGCGAGCAGGCCCGCTTCGCGCATCTGCACCAGATAGCGCTCCACTTGGTGAGGAGCTTCGTCAATATCTTCCAGCAGGAGCAGACTGCCGCGCGTGTCCAGTTGGTACGGCGTGCCCAGGGTCGCGCACAGCAGGGACAGGCAGCCCCCGACTAAGGCCCCCTCCGCCACGCCTGCTGTTAGAACATGCAAAGCCTGTCCGGGGACGAGGCAGGACGGGGCCTCAGCCCGCAGCAGGGCAAAAAGCCAGTCCAGCACGCCAGGGGGTGTTTGGGCAAGCTCGCACACCATCGGGCCGTGCAGGGCGACTGTGTGGGCGCGCTGGACAAGCGCGACATGGAGGGATGTGATGTCCGAGTACCCAACCACCAGCTTGGGCGGCAGGGCGGCCAGCGTGTCCCACCCGAGCCAAGGCCACAGGCGGCACGACGATGACCCGCCGCGCGCGCACCACACAATATCAATCTCGGGGTCGGTGTAGAACGCTGCAAGGTCATCGGCGCGGGCCTGGTCTGTCCCCGCCATATGGCCTAAGCTATCAAGAGCATGGGGGGCAAGGCGCACTCCAAAGCCGTGCGCGCTCAGCACGTCAATTCCCGATTGCAGCAAAGCCAAGCTCACAGGCGAGGCGGGGCTGACAATGCCGACAGTCGGACGCGCGGGGAGGCGGGGCGGACGGCGGATCAAATGCCTTCTCCGGCCACGTTTTCCTCGGCGCAGGGGGCAAAGCTTTCCGCGCACATCTCGTCAAACTGCTGCGACAAGGGCTTGGCAGGCACGCGATCCCAGACAGTATCCAGCGCGCGGAGCAGGCGGTCCGGGTGCTGCTCTTCCTCCATCAACTCCAGGCGGCATTTAACGTCTTCAATTTCATGCAGGGCGCGGCGGATAATCTCGCCCATCGGGTCGGCGGTGCCCAGGGCCTGATCCATCACCTGCGCCGTGGTGCGCTCGGAGATATGCAGGCCGTCCTGCACCAAAATGCGGCCCGGCACGCCGACAACACTGGTGTTTGGCGGCACATCACGGGTGACAACAGCATTGGCCCCAATGCGCGCGCCGTCGCCAACAGTAATGTTTCCCAGCACTTTGGCCCCCATGCCAAGCAAAACGTTGCTGCCGACAGTCGGGTGCCGCTTGGTTTTCTCCAGGGATGTGCCGCCCAGAGTCACCTGATGGTACATCAAAACATCGTCGCCGACAATCGCGGTTTCGCCAATCACAACCCCCGCGCCGTGGTCAATAAAAAAGCGCCTGCCGATGGTGGCTCCGGGGTGTATTTCAATATTGGTGAGGAAGCGGCTCCATTGCGAGACAATGCGCGCGCAAAGGCGCAGGCCGCGCCGGTGCAGGCTGTGGGCAATGCGGTGGTAAAACAACGCCCAAAACCCGGCATAAGTCAGCACTTCCGCCAGCGAGCGCGCGGCGGGGTCTTTCTGAAAGATAGTCTGAATGTCTTCGCGCAGCAAACGAAACACGCGCAGTCCTCTAGGAGCGCAACACCCGCGACCCGCCAAAGAGTTCCCGGCCCGGCAAAGGAAAATGCGCCTGGCGTGGAATGTTCGCTTGAGGGCATGCCTGGTTCCACCCGGCTAGCAAGGGCGTCGTGAGGGCGTTTTTAGGGCATTTGGAGCGCATACCAACGACGGACGGCTTTCTTCCGTCGTTGGTATGCGCTGAACGCGCGCTTGCAGCGCTGGGGGAACCCGCATAAAACACTTTGGCAAAGCCGGGAAACAACGCCCGCTTTGCGCTTGACTTCCCACTGTGAACAGGGGTAGGGTAATGAATATCGTAGATTTTCATTCATTATTCATAACTCTGTGCCAAAAGAAACCGATAAACACGAAACGCGCGAGGCTATTCTGGACGCTGCCGAACGCCTAATGGATCGCTATGGCTATGGCAAGATGACTATGAACGATCTGGCGGAAGAAGTCGGAATTGGGTTTGGAACGACCTATCTGCACTTTGCCGGCAAGGCGGATGTCGCGGTAGGAGTGGTGGAGCGGTTTCAGGCGCATGTGCGGCTCGTGCTGCAAGGCATCGCGGGTGGCGGCGGCTCGCCGGCTGAGCGCTTGCGGGAGATGCTGATGGCCCGCATTCTGCTGCGCTTTGACGCCCTGCGTTCGCACCGGCACCTGGAGGAAGAGTTCCGAAGCGCCATCCAGGCGGGGATGGAAGTGCGCCGGGCACAATGGATTGCCGAGGAAACTGAAATTGTCCGCTCCTTGCTGGAAGAAGGGCGGGAGGCGGGCATGTTCGGCGTGGAGCACATTCCGGCCACGGCGGAAACGCTGATGCGGGCGACGTTTTGCCTGATGCCGAAGCATCTCACGCCGCAAGATTGTGCGCATCCCGCCCAGGTGCGCGAAAAGACAAAGCAGCTTGTCGACCTTTTGCTGCGCGCCCTGCGTCCGTAATTTGCCGCCCTAGCACCGCTGCTGGAAAGAACAAGGAGACTGCTTTTTGACCACACGCCGCCGAGTTAAGATTGGGTTCCCCTGCGCCCTGCTGGGCGCGGCGTGCTTGATTGGCGGGGCCGCGCCCGCATCCAGCGCCCCCGCCCCGCGCAAGCAGGCCGCGCCGCCCAAGCGCACGCCCAAAGCCGCACACGCGGCAAGCGCACCCAAACCAGCGCCAAGCGTACCCGCCGCAGCGCAGCCTGCACTCGCACCAGGGCAGCCTGCACCTACGGGAGCGCCCAATGCGCAGGCCCCGCTTTCGCTCACAGCGCCGGGCACGCCCATTGGAACGGCCATCACGCAGGGAACCAGCGGCCCGGCAGGGGCGACCGGGCCGGTCTTGACGCTGGCTCAAGTGGTGGCGTTGGCCGTCAACAGCAACTCCAATGTGCAACTCGCGCGGCAGCGTTTGCAGCGGGCGCAGGAACTGATTGTTCAGGTGAATGCCGAAGGCCGCCCGCAGGTCAGCGCGAACCTCATTGACACCTACTCCAGCCAGAACACATTCGCCACTGCAGGCGTTTCGGTGACCAGTCCGGCCCTGCCCGGCGGCGGGCAAATCCCCATTGTGACCGACCAGGGCGGCGGCAATGCCAGCGCGTTCAGCGGCGGCGGGGGCGGCGGCACCGCCAACAGCACCGGGTCTTTTTCGTCCACGGGCAACAGCAACACGAGCAACGGGTCAACCACGGGCGCAGGCTCGCTGGGCGGCTCTACGGGCGCAGGCACTATCGGCAGCGGCACCGGCAGCGGTGGGGCCATCGGCGGCGGGACAGGCACCGGCGGCACGGGGACAGGTGGAACCGGAACCGGCGGCACAGGAACAGGGGGAGTCGGCAATGGGTCCGGCGGCGGGCTGGGAACGGGTGGAGGAAGCACGGGAACCGGCGGGTCGGGAAGCGGCAGCACGGGAACCACCAGCAACATTGTGTCGGCAGCGCCGTCAGACCTGCCGCCTATCGTGCAGCAATTCGCGCAAACGGCCAAAGGCAGCCCAAGCGCGGCGGGGAGCAAAATCGCCGCGTCCCAGGCCCATGCCGGAACAGTGGTCCCCGACCCGACCGGCAACCCGATTGTCACTACGGGCAGCCGATCTATCGGGCAGCGCAACAACTACAGCGGACGCCTGAGCGTGACGCAGTACATTGACTTGTTCGGCCTGCTGCCTGCCGCCCGCGATGTGGAAACAATCACGCGGGATTTTTACGTGTTTGACCTGGCGCGCGTGCAGAACGAGTCTGCGCTGAATGCCAAGAATGACTTCTTTTCCGTGCTGAAAGACCAGGAAACCGTCAACGTAGACCAGGAGCAGGTGACGGACGCGACGGAAAACGTGCGCATCACGCAGGCCCGCTACACGGCAGGCACGGCGGCGCAATATGATGTGCTAACGGCCCAGGTCACGCTCGCCAATGACCAGCAGGCACTGGAAACGGCATTGAACCAGCTCAACATTGACCGGGCCAACCTGAACAACCTGCTTGGCGTTGACCCCAATATCGCCGTGACATTGCAGGCCCCGCCGCTGCCGCCGCTGGGCACGCGCATTGACTTAAACCAGAGCACGCAGGTCGCGTTCCAGCGTCGGCCCGAGCTGCGCCAGGCAGAAAACAACATCACCATCGCCCAGCGATTAATCAAGCTGGCGGGCGGAACATTGCAGCCGACATTTGGAGTTGGGGCCAGCGCAAACTACACGGGGCCGGGCATCACGACCGGCTCGCACGACATTTATAATTTATCCGCGCAGCTCAACATTCCGCTGTATGACGGCGGCACCACGCGCTCGCGCGTGCGTCAAGCGCAGACCGACCTGCAAACGCAGCTGACCACCCGCGGGCAATTGCAGCAGAACGTCAAGCTGGAAGTGCGCCAGGCGTTCCTCAATGTCGGCAATGCCCAGAACCAAAATGCGACGGCAGGCGTGGGCGTCACTCAAGCCGAAGCCGCCGTGCGTCTGGCCCAGGTGCGCTACCAAAACGGCCTGGGGACATTTCTAGACGTTCTCAATGCGCAAACGCAGCTCGCGACGGCGCGCAACAATCTCGCCACGGCGCAGTATAATTACCAAACTTCGCTGGCACAGCTTCTGCGCGCGGAAGGCGGACGGTAACAACCATAAACTCTAACAACCATGAACTATAATCACCCACAAACACGTATTTGGAGAGCCACTGCCCTGACCCTCGCGCTGGGCCTGACGCTGCCCGGCACACTCGCGCTTTCGGGATGCGGCAAAAAAGGCGGCGATGCACAGCAGGCCAAAGGTCGTCGCGGCGGCCCACAGGTAGTGCCGGTGCAGACCGCCTCGGTGGAGCTTGGCACCATCACCCGCCGCGTGGCCGTGACAGGCAGCATTGCCGCTTTGCAGGATGTTTCGCTCGCCGCCCGCGTGTCCGCCCGCGTCACAAGCGTGACGGTGCGCGAAGGCGACCCGGTGCATGCCGGGCAGCTTCTGGTGCAGCAGGACACGACGGATTTGCAGTCTACTGTCCGGCAGGCGCAGGCCAATGTGCAGAACACGCAGGCGCAGCTCGCGCAGGCGCAGACCAATTACCAGATACAAGTGTCGCAGGCCAAGCAGAACATCCTGACCGCCCGCGCGCAGGTTGCCGCCGCGCAGTACAACTATTCCAAAGTCAAGCAGGGCGCGCGGCCTCAGCAAGTGCTGCAAGGGCAGGCCGCCGTGGAGCAGGCCCAAGCTAACCTAAACAACGCGGCCATCACGCTCAAGCGCAACCAGGCGCTGTTCGCGCAGGGCGCGATTGCCCGCGCCGACTTAGACACGGCGCAGACTACCTACACGGTCAACCTGCAAACCTACAACAATGCCAAAGCTGCGCTGTCGCTGACGCAGGCAGGCAACTACTCGCAGGATATTTCGTATGCGCTGGAGCAGGTGCGGGAGCAGCAGGCCAATCTCGCCAATCAAGTCTCCAGCGAGCGGCAAGTCTTGGTGCGCAAGCAGCAAATCCAGGCCGCGCAGGCCGCTGTCGCGCAGGCGCAGGCGCAGGTGCGCTTTGACCAGCAGCAGGTCAGCTATGCGTCTATCGTCTCGCCCATTGACGGCATTGTCGCCGCTCGCCAAACCGAACCGGGACAGATCGCCACGCCGACCACAACAGTCATGCGCATTGTCAACGTGCGCACGGTTTATTACGCGCCCACCATCTCGGAAACGGACTTTGCGCAGACATCGGTCGGCAACCCGGTGCAGGTGCAGGCGGACGCGCTGCCGGGCAAGACATACACGGGCAGAGTGGTGGCGGTTTACCCCGCAGCCAGCGCAACCAGCCGGGTCTTCGCGCTGCGCGTCGCCATTGACAACCCGCGCCAGGAGCTGCGGCCCGGCATGTTCGCGCGCGGCAGTCTGATCACGCAGGTCAAGCGCAACGTCGTGGTCGTGCCGGTCGGCGCGCTGGTGGATGTCCAAAACGCGGGGCAGTTTCAGATCAACACGACCAGCTCGGGCACGGCGACCGGGGGAACGACGCTGCCGCCTCAGCAGGTGTTTGTGGTGGGGCCGGGCAGCAAAGCCGTGGCAAAACCTGTGACATTAGGATTGGTGACGCCCAATCAAGCCGAAGTGACCAGTGGCCTGCGGCCAGGCGATCAGCTGATTACGACAGGGCAGAACCTTGTCAATCCCGGCGACAAGATCAAAGTGGTGAATGCGCCAGGCGGCGGGCAGAACGCTCCGGCCACTGTGGCCGCGCTTTAGCTTGCTTAGGTGTTGGATATTTAGGTGTTGGACTTGGTATTGAAGTAGATGTATTTTAGAGAAGTGAGGACATTATGGGGCTGACACGCCTTGCCATTGCCCGTCCAGTTGTTATTCTTATGTTCGTGGGGGCGTTTCTCGTCCTGGGCCTGCTGTCGTACTTCCGGCTGCCTGCCGAGCTGAACCCGCGGGTGGACTTCCCGCGCGTGACCGTGCGCACAACCTACGCAGGCACCAACCCGCAGGAAATGGAAACCCTGATTACCAAGCCGGTGGAGGATGCCATCAGCGGCGTCAGCGGCGTTCAGGAGATTGACTCGTATTCCGAGCTAGGCGTGTCCATCGTTTCCATTCAGTTCTACTTCGGCACGAACATTGACGCGGCGTCTTCGGACGTAATCCAGAAGGTGGATGCGATCCGCAAGGCGCTGCCGATTGATGCTGACGCTCCTGCCGTCATCAAAGCCGACACCAGCGGCCAGCCGATTATGCACATGGGCATGGAAAGCAGCAAGCGTCCCCTGCGCGAATTGCAGTCCATCGCCACCAATATCGTGCAGCCTGCTTTAGAGCAGGCCACGGATGTTGGGTCGGTCAACATCGCCCAGGCCGCTCAGCGCGAAATCCGGGTTTCCGTGCCTGCCGACCGACTGGCCGCGTATGGCATCACTATCTCGCAGCTGGCACAGGCTATCAACAATGCCAATGTCAACGTGTCCAGCGGTTTTATCCAAACAGGCAACAGCTACTACAACGTTCGTTTGGTGGGAGAGTTCGCCAGTGTTGATGAAATCAGGAACCTGCGGCTTACGTTTGCCGGCACCAGTGCTGCCGGCCAAACCACCAGCGCCAATGGCAGCGTTTCTGGGACAACCATCACGTCAGGTAACAACACCAGCCAGACTATTGCTCTGGGCGACATTGCCAATATCCAGGACACAGGGTCGGAAAAGACACAAGATGCCTATCTGAACGGCCAGGAAGCCGTCGGCATTGATGTGCTGAAAACGACGGATGGCAATACCTTGGCGGCAGTTGCCAGCGTGAAGAAGCAGTTGCAAAGCTTGCAGCGCATCCTGCCTCCCGACGTTCACTTTATCACGTCCGAAGATCAATCGCAGGACGTGACCAACAACCTCAACGATGTCGTCGCCTCGTTGTTTATCGGGGCATTGCTTGCCGTTCTCGTCGTCTTCATCTTTCTGCACAACGTGCGCGGCACGATTATCGTGGCGATTGCCATTCCGACATGCATGATCGCGACGTTTATGCCGCTGTATGCGTTCGGCTTTACGCTGAACACATTGTCCCTGCTTGGCCTGTCGCTGGCGGTCGGCATTCTTGTGGACGACTCCATTGTGGTACTGGAAAACATCAACCGGCACCTATCGCTGGGCGAGGAGCCGGTGGTCGCCGCCATCAATGGACGTTCGGAGATTGGCTATGCGGCGATCACACTGACCGTTGTGGACATTGTGGTCTTTTTGCCGATTGCATTTATGGGCGGGGTCATCGGCGAGTTCTTTCGCTCATTTGGCATCACTGTGGCTGTGGCAACCCTATTCTCGCTGTTTGTCTCGTTTACGCTCACTCCGATGCTGGCGGCACGCTGGTACAAAAAGGGCGAGCGGGTAGAGTACGACACCGGCTTTGCCGGAGCATTTGACCGTGGCTTCGGACGCGTGGAGCACTGGTATCAGCGCGTGCTGGGCAATGCGCTGCGGCATCCGTGGATTGTTGTCGCTATCGGTAACCTTATTGTTGTCCTGGTGTTTATGCTGGTCGGCAGCAAGCTCGGCTTCCGCTTCTCCCCTGAGCAGGATCAGAACGAGGTATCGGTGCAGGTGCAGGGGCCGCCCGGCGTTTCTTTGGACTATACCAAACGCATCACAGACCGGATTGAAAGCATTATTCGCCGCAACCATGAACTTAATGGCGACACGAAGTTTCTTTCCACCACCATTGGCGATGCTGGGCCAGGGCAGAATGCAACCGGCACCCAGTACGCCCATGTAGACCTGACATTGTATGACCGCAAGAGCATTCTGGACTCGGTGACGTTCTGGAAGCATGAGCATCTGCGCAGCCGTTCGGATGTTGATGTTGCCTTGCAAATCAAGAAGCTGACGCAAAACATTCCTGGCGCGCGCATTTTGCCCGCCAATGTCAGCGGCTTTGGCGGCGGGTCGCCGCCCTTGGAAGTAGACCTGACCGGCCCGGACTTCAGCCAGCTTTTGTCTGCCGCGCAGCAAGTCAAGCAATTGGTGTTGCAAACACCTGGCGCTTACAATGTGGACGTGTCGTTTAAGAATGCCGAACCGGAAGTGCAGGTGCGCTTGGATCGCACCAAAGCGCCAGAATATGGCCTTAGTTTGCAGCAAGTGGCGAACACTATGGCAGACTCGGTCGCGGGCAACATCACGTCCAAGTACCGCGACCCCGTGGACGGCCAGCAGTATAACATTCGCGTGCAGCTTGCCAATGCCGACCGCAGCAACCCGCAGGTAGTATCCAATGTTATCGTGGGCTACCAGAACGGAGTACCCATCCACTTAGGCGATGTGACGCAAGTGACCGTTGGCTCCGGCCCGGTGAAGATTGACCGCCTGGATCGGCAGCGCAAGATTGCCGTCACCGCATACTTACAGCCGGGCTTTCAGCCTGGAAATGCCTCTTCGGCACTCAATGCCAAGCTGCAAAAGCTAAGCTTGGGCCAGGTAACTTACTCGTTCGGTGGCGAGTCCAAGAGCATTTCTCGCGAGGGCGGCTACCTGCTGACAGCGTTTCTCTTGGGCATTGTGCTGACCTACATGCTGATGGCATCGCTGTTCAACAACATGCTGTATCCGCTGTCCATCATGCTGTCGCTGCCGCAGGCATGGGCGGGCGGCATGATTGCCCTGTACATCGCGCATGAGCCTCTCAGCCTGATCGCTATGATTGGCTTTGTGCTGCTCAATGCGATTGTCAACAAAAATGCCATTCTGCTGGTGGATTACACCAACACGCTGCGCTCACGCGGCTACAAGCGTGTGGATGCCCTCTTGGAAGCCGGGCCGACCCGTCTGCGGCCCATTATGATGACGACGTTCACCATCATTGTTTCGTCGCTGCCGACTGCCCTTGCGCTAGGACGTGGGGCAGGCTTCCGGCAGTCGCTGGGCGTGGTGACTATCGGCGGCATCTCGCTTTCGCTGTTGCTGACACTGATTGTCGTGCCATGTGCCTATCTTCTCTACGACAACTTCACCAACTGGCTAGGGCGGCGTGTGCTGCACAAGCAAATCCCCACCGATGCTTTGGCTTATGGCGGCACAGACCGCATTGATGGCCGGGCCATCCCGCCTTCGCCGACCGCCGCCCCGCGCGAGGAGGAAGCCCAAGACCCGGTAGATTAAGCGGCGCATGTTAAAGCCCCTGCGGGTGAAAGACAGTTGTTCTTTCACACGCAGGGGCTTTTTTGTATCACGATGCGTTTCAATCCTCACCCGCCCCTAGAGGCGGGTGCAACTCACGCCGATTGCTCCAAGTATTTAATCGCTGCTAGTTTCAATCCTCACCCGCCCCTAGAGGCGGGTGCAACGTGTACAAGCGCTACCTGTGTCATGCGGGTGGCAAGGTGTTTCAATCCTCACCCGCCCCTAGAGGCGGGT
>JAABUU010008336.1_pt1 | contig 10333 bp, 20 predicted proteins | sample 5559301 | NCBI WGS metagenome assembly JAABUU01 (sample SAMN10711884, study PRJNA513360) | rock metagenome | isolation source: Antarctica rocks | place: Antarctica: Victoria Land, Richard Nunatak white | reverse complement strand
GCGAAGAGCGATCTTGTCGTTGGTCATCGTGGTGGTCCTCGGGTCAGTGTTGCGTCTCGCAAACCAACCCTACCCAGGTTCACCGCGGTGGCCGCTTCCTACACCACGCCCTGGGACACGACCTAGCAGCGCGGCTTCAAGCGTCAAAGGACCCCCTAATTACCCCCTAATCCGAGCTGTCCCTATGCGTGCGGGCAGGCAGCGCCTCACGGCCGAGGACCCTAGTATCACCCTAGTGTTTTGATGCTGTGCGAGGTGTCGAGGCGGGCGAAATCACCCCTTGATCACCCCTCTATTTTTGGGGCTGGACGGCCGATCGAGGCGGTGAGGCCACCCCCATATCACCCCCCTATTTGAAGCTCTCACACGGGCATGAGTGACCGGAAACTACGTCAATCAGCGCACTCGGCGTGTACGGAGCGGGACCGCTCAGCCGCCGCGACCTTGGGGTAATCTTGGGGTAAAGACCCGCGCGCGCGTCGGCATGCCAGGAGGAGTTTTCAAGATCGTCCGTGCGAAGGCAGCAAAAAAGTTCGGCCCGGCGAGCAAGGGATCAAGGCGAATGGCAGGCAAGGGCGGCCGGACACGCACTACAAGGCCCAAGGGCGGCGGATGGGGCGTTGGCGGCCCGGCCGGCGGCAATGGCTGGGGCGGCCTGCCAAGGGTGGTGGGGATCGGCCGCACCAGCACGGCGGCACTCGCCACGGGCGATACGCCAAGGGCATACTCACTTGGCGACAGAGAAATCTGCAGCCAGCATCTATGCCGATAAGATGGCGCAGGTGTCTTAACATGCTCCATTGCGCTGTCAGGCAAGTCTAATTTGTGAACAGGGAGGATTATCCGTGATTCGAATAACCTTAGGCGAGATAGACACCGCGGCGCTCAGGCGGTTCTCGAAGATCTACGCTATTGCCGCTGACGGAATATGCCCTGTCTGGGACAGTCATAGAATGTTGCCCTGGACTGATCCCAGTCTACCAGCCCCGCTGATTGAAGAAGGCGGCGTAGACGTAGAGGGTCTGGGGTCCAATAACATCGAGCCCATCAAGGCTAGAATCACCGAAGCGGGAGGCACGCGAGGCATACTGCTCTAGCCTGCCTACTGGAATGACAAAGCCCCCGCCCGTGAGGGCGAGGGCTGCTTGCGGTCCCGGCGGGCTTGTCATCACCCGATCGCCGTAACCGGCCCCCGAGGGGGTCTTGCAAGCCCGGCGCGGCCGAAGCCGTGGAGCGGGAACGCCGACAGATATAAGCCCTCCGTCGTCTAATCTCAAGGAAAGCCGAGGGCGGCCAGCACCGCCCTGCGCAGTTCAACCATATTGGGCTCGCCGATCTGGAACACGTGGTAGGTTCGCTGGCCGCTGGCGTCTCGCACGAGAACCCGGTCCAGGCGGTCGAGCGCAACAGTCACCACCAGGTCAGCTTTTGCCCACATAGAACCTCTGGCCGGCGGATACACACCTGGCGGCACCACGAAGTGCCAGGGCTCAGCCGGGACCGGTTCGGTGCTGCTGAGCGGGATGACGGTGGCGAGCTGTCCGTGGCGGCGCCTGGGCGAGATGACCACCACGGGACGGACTTTGACCATTTCCGGTGCGCGAAACCCGGTTGAGAAGTCGCAGATCACGATCGCGCCCGCGCCTGGATGGAAGGTGAGCGGCATTCAGGCGAACATATCCGGTTGGTTTGCCTCGGTATCCCTGGGTAGGGTGCTGGGTGCCGGCTTGTGTCGCCTGGCCATCCTCGGTTTTGACGCCGGGCGATGCTGGACACTTGCTGAAACCAGCGTTTCAAGGTCGCGGAGGACGGCCTTCTCGATGCCTGGATTAGATGATTCCGAGTCTATCGAGTGCCGCTGTCGGATCAATACCTCGTCCAGCGATGCGGCAATTAACTCGGTTTCGAGTAGCCGACGAACGACCTCCCGGCGGAAATAGGCCGGGAGGTCTAGCTGGGTGTCGTCAGTCGCTTCAACGGCTAACCCGACATCCCGGTCCCGCTTCTCCCATGCCGTAAACTCGGCCGCCGCGGCGGCGATGGTCGTTGGCAAGGGATATGCTTCGGACAAGGCACGCACCACGCGTCGCGGCAATTCCTTCATGGTCATCAGTTCAAAGCCGTCCACGCTCTTGGTCCAGCGCTGGTGCGGCGGCTCTTGGAAGATCGACCACTTGGCGACGGCGGCTCGTAGAAGCTGCTCTTGCTCCGTCCAGGCGAGCACGGCATCAACGCTGCCGCCATACCGGGCCAGAACCTCGGCGCGCTCGGGAGCCTGCTGCGCCGATCGCTTGGCCCGCCTCTCCCGCTGCTTTACCTCGTAGGCGGAAACGTGGTCTGGATTGTCCATGTCGTAGAAGGTGAACCCGCCTGCGCCAGGCATCGGACCGGTCGCCTTTGATGCTTGCGTAGTCCGTAGCAGGCCGGGCACGTCGGCTAGTGTCTTGCCTTCCCTTTCCATGATGGCCTGCGCTCGATCTCGTGCGGCAGCGGCCTCGCCTGGATTAGGGCTGGTGGTCAGTTTCCATATCTTTGCCAAGCGGGTGAGGTCGAGCATCTACCATCCCCGCCGATCGCGAGCCTTGCTCCACACGAACAGCGCACCAAGCACGACGACCACCAGCACGGCGTCCTGCTCAAGCGTGAGCTGGTGCATCAGGCGGAACACGAAGCCGTAGATCACCGCATGGATCACCGACGAGATGGCCATGTGGGTAATCCAGTCCGTCATCCCGCCGCCGTGGTGGTGGGCATAGGACAGAGTTAGGAACGCCAAGTTAGGAAGCTCCCCGATCATGCCGGCCTCGCCACCGGCTCGAGATAGGGCTGTCCGGCCAGGCACGTCCCTGCGGTCAGCAGCTCCCACGTCGCACCAGGTGGTAAGGTTGGACGCGCGCCGGCCAGTTGCCCCGGCTTCCTCTGCATCGGCTGTGTCTGGGCCACGGCGCGAGGCTGGCGCTGTCGCCGGCTGGATCGGTGCTTCGCTGGCGCCGCGCTCATGCTTGGCCCTCTGGCGGTGACAGCAGCAACACCAGCATGTCTCGCATCTTCGCGCCCTCGGCACCGTTGCGTGCTGCCAGCCCGACTTGCCCGCCGTCCCTGATGACGCCGGCCAGCTCGAACAGCAGTCCGGCCGGGATTTCAAGTGGGGTGCCGAGCGTGTCGGGCAGAACCCAGATGCGGTCCCCCATCCGCATCTCCGACCCCGCGCCGGGCCGGGGCGGCTTGCCGTGGATAACCGCCTTGAAGGGCAGGGCCTCGCCTTGAGCGTCGGTGAAGGCGTCGGGTCCATCGCCTGCCAGGCGCATCCCATCGCCTGCGTAGAGGATGCCGGGAAACGTCCGGGGCGGTTCGTAGGCGTTCATGCTGAAACACCTGTTTCAATCGAGCAGCACCAGCCGTTCACGCTGAACCGCTCGCCGTCGTCGGTCAGCAGCACGAACCGGCTATCCAGGTCCCAGCAGCCGTCGTCATCGTGCTCGCCGTCGACCACCACGCCCTCCAGGCACGATCCGTCGTCGGCAAACACCAGTAGCCGGGCGCTGGCTTGGTCGAGGTTGACTACCTCTGTCATGCGCCACCTGGTGCTTCGGTGTAGGAGCTCCACTCGGCCACGTCGCCATTGCGGAACATCTCCAGCGGCCAGGGCCACCGATCCATGACAGGACCAAGGCCGGGTGTCTGACCGTCATAAGCTGCGCTGATGAGTGGTGCGATGTCGTCCTGCCAGTCCAGTTCGCCGCGCTCCAGAAGGCCCTCAGCAACCGACCTGATGGCCCGCCAGCCCCGGTCGGATCGGACTAGGGCGCGGGCTCGCTGCTCAGCTAAGAGGCTGGCCGCCTCACGCTCGGCTGGATCGGGAAAACGCATGTCCAGCAGCAGGCGCGCGTGGTGCATGTCCATCTGTCCTCCAGCCATCGCGCAGGCAAAGCCTGACCGCTTTCTGTAGCGAGCCTCGGCCTCGATCCCGATTGCGTTGTCCACCAGCGCCATGTCGGTGCCGATAGCCAAGCTCCGCTCATAGGCGCAGCGATCCTGTTCCGCAGTATCAGGGTCGAGCCCACGTGCTGGAAGAAAGGGGTTAGGGCCAAGGTCATAGCCTTCAACGACGCCCTCGCACTCGGTTGCGCGTCCCTTCCGATCTACCGGCCATGCGCCAGCCCGCACTTCCTCCACCGTCAAGACGACGACCCGATCGGCGTGGTGACCAAAGAACCAGCGGGCGAGGCAGTGCCCTGCCTCATGGTAGCAGGTGAGAGGGCGGCGGCCTTCGGCGCGCACGGCGTGGCGAGAGTGCGACGCTACGGTCAGTGTCATGCGTTGCCCTTCCTGTCAGGCGTCAGTCTGTGCGGCGCGACGGCGGCGAGGCGCTGGCGTAGGTAGCTGGCGCGCATAGTGTGGAACATCTCGGTGCTGTGGTCGTGCTGGTCCGCGGCATTGGCGGCTGAGATGACGTGATCCTCGATTAGTGTTTCCAACTCAAGCGAGGCGAGCGTCACCGTGACGGTCGGGGGCGGCAGTACATTGTCCGGCCACTCGTCGCCTATGGGCCAAGCCGGACCGTCAAAAGTGTAGGTCACGCCAGCGGCTCCTTCTTGCGAACGCCAGCACCGCCGCCGTTCTCGGGAATGAACACGACGCCTGCAGTCTCCAAGGCACGGCGGATGGCGTCTTCCGTGCTGCGGTTCATCTGTACCGGCCCATCCTCTTTCTCGGCTCTCTGGATTGTCGCAAGACCAACCCGGGCTGCATCGGCCAAGTCCTGCGCCCGCCAGCGCAACAGCGCTCGCGCCGCCCTCATCTGCATCCCGGTCATTCTGCCATACCGTAAATCTTTTGATGTATCGTGTTGCATCATCCTGCGGCTTATGATATACCATACATCAGATGAGGGCAAGCCCATCGCTGGAGTTAAGCGTCATGTCCCGCGGCTTCACCTACGCCAACGCTAACCCCGCCAAGCCCGCCGACATGTTCGCTGGCGTCCCGCTGCTCCGCCCCGCGCATCGTGTGTTCGGCTACACGCTGCAGCAGAAGGCCGAGTGGGCGCTGGCCATTGCGGTGCGGGATTACGATGCCAGCGAGACCCACTATGCGGCTTGCTGCCGCGAGCTGGGTAAGGCGAACGCCCATGGCTGGGTGGCCCGCCGCGCCGAGTACAAGGCCAGCGCCATGCGCCTCATCAACAAAGCCCGCGCGATGCGCCGCGCCGCCCTCAAGGCTCTGGCTGTGGCGCAGGACGCCATGCTGGCCTTCGCCCCCGCCGCGGCGGTCTGATCCTTTGGCCTCAACTCTGGTCCTCCGCTCCGTCCTCAACGGCACCAAGCGCACGACGCTGCGGCTGGAGCCGGAGTTCTGGTCTGCCCTCGAAGGCATAGCGCGGGCCGAGGGCGCCACCGTCAACGACTTGGTGACACGCGCGCAGGACGGGAGCCGAGGCCAGACCGGCTCCGTGCGGGTGTTCGTCCTGCAGTGGCTCGTGGCGCGGCTCACTCGGCCGGCGCTCGCCGTCATGGCTTCAACCGAGATTGCGCAGGGCTCGCCGGCACCGCCGCGGTCCTAGCGCCTTCCGCGCCGGGGCGGTTCCCCGGCACACCCCCCGCCCTTGTGGCGGCAGGCGGGACGGCCAGCGGTTGCGACGCCAGCCATCCCTAACCTGACAGCACGGACCGAACCCATGCCGAAGGCTATCGCGACACCTATCACGGCCGGCGCCACCGCGCCCGCCTCCACCCGCCGCCACGTTCTCGGCGGTGCTGTCCTGGCCGCCCTGACTGGCGGGGCGTTCGGTGCAGCCCTGGTGCTGCCGGACCCGGTCGAGGCGTTCTCGGCGCCGGGCAGCCCCGACGCCCACCTGCTCGCCCTGTGCGCCGAGTTCTTCCGCGTCGACACGTCCGTCGAGGCCGTGCCCGATGACGACGCACTGTCGCTTGTCATGGAGGCACGGGACGCGCTGGCGCAGCAGATCAGCGCCACCCGGGCAGTCTCGGCTGCCGGGCTGCAGGCGAAGGCGCGCGTGGGCAGCTTCCTGATGAACGAGCGGCAGCTACCCGGCGAGCCTCTGGACGACGTGGACAGCTACGGCCTGGCTCTGATGTGCGAACTGATGGCGGGAAGCGTCGAGCCGCTCCCTACGCCTGTCAGCCGCGACGCAGAGCTAATCCGCCTGTGCGCGGAGTGCGACGTGCAGCAAGCCAAGGTCGATGCGTTGTGGCAAGGCGATCCCACCCGGGGCATGTCGCTTGCCGAAGCCCGGACCTTTGAGACGGCACGCGACCTTGAGCAGCAGCCCTTTCACGACGCCCAGGACCCGCTTCTGGAGCGCATCTGCGAGCTGCGCGCCACCACGCCGCAGGGACAGGCTGCTCGCGCCAAGACACTGCTGGCCTGGGACAAAACCCCGTGCTGGACGGATGACGGATGCTGGAACAGCCAGCTCCTCGGCGCGATCGTGCGCGACCCGGCGGGGGTGGCCTGAGCCATGGCCGTTCCCCCCGTCGCAAAGACACTCCTGCCGCTCCCGGCGGTCATCGACCTGGGCCGACACATCGCAGCTCTCTCGTTCGAGTGGCAGCGGCAGGAACAAGCCGCCCTTGATGTTCGAGGTAACGGGCCGGCCCATCTGGCGGCACATAACGCCATGGATGCCCTAAACGAGCAGAGCCGGGTGTTGCGGGAGTTGGTCACGACTATCCCGGCGCGCTCGGTGGCTGATGCGGCGGTGCAGCTTGCCGAAGCCTTCGCCGTCGCGGAAAATCTGCAGATCAATGTTCACACTGCTGATGAAGTCGAGTGTCTGGCGGAGGCTCTCACAAGGCTTATTCTGAGCGCCCTTCCGGTGGTCGCTGCAGCCGCCGGTTTGGACCCCCCTGCGATGGATTGGGGCCAGGAAGTGGGCTCGCTCTACGCAGCGCGATTCGCCGGCCTGGAGGGCATAACGTGATGGTCACGAGGTCCCTGGTGATCCGTCCCGTGTCCTTCGTATCCTCGGCAAAGCGCGACCTGGCGGGGATGGTCGACGCCTTCGCCCTGCTGGTCACGCTGGAGGCGGGCGCCGACAAGGCCACGGAAGCCGACCAGGAGCTGCTGGCCTGCTGCCGCGAGGCCAAGGCTGCCAACCACGAGGCCGCTGCCGTGATGAACGGTATTGAGGCGTTGGACGACGACGACGCCACGGTAATGCCGGCGCTGGAAGCGGCCACTCCGCTGTTCGTCGCCTACTCGGACGCGATCCTGCGCGCGGGGCAGCTCCCTGCGAGGACGCCGGAGGGCCTGCGTGCGAAAGCGGCGCTCCTGCTGCTGCACCTTACGACGGAGGACGATCCGGTGATACTGGCGGCCTCGCTGGCGCGCGATGTGGCGGGGAGGGGGTGAACATGCTCCAGCTCCCTCGCCCGGTGCAGGTGGCAAGCCGTGACGCCGATCTCATGTCGGCCTGCGCTGAGGCGCTGGCGATCGACAAGCACTGCGACACCATCTGCGATGCCGTCGAGCGCTTGCCGTTCCTTCATCCGCAATCCCTCGCGGTGATAGATGAGTGCCACAGCCTGATGCCGCGCTTCCACGCCGCTGTGGCCCGCGCCGCCGCGTTGCCTGCCACTACGCCGGAAGGTCTGCAGGCTAAGGCCGGGGTGGTGGCCTCCTACCTACGCAACGATGCGAACAGCGCCGACATCGCGCTTTCGTTGGCCCGCGATCTGCTGGGGAATGCTGGATCATAAGGCTGGCACGGCCTCCCTCGCAATCCATCCTGGTGTGAACGAGGGAGCCCCAACGGGCTCCCTTTTCTTTGGTTGACCGCGCCGATTAGCCTTATGAGGGGACATCCGGCCCACTATCTGCGGCTTTGTGCTATACCATTGGCTTCGCGTCCGTTCTGCTCGTGATTTGATTCCACGAAAGGCACTTGATGAGCTGGAAGCCTGTAAAGCCGCATGGTGGCCGTCCTGTTCTGCCGGCCGTGTCCGCTGGAATAGTGAAAGGGACCGGCGGCAGCACGGCCCTGTTCCTCTCTGTCCTTGTCCGCCCCGATCGCCTCGTTTCCGCTCCCTCGTGGTGGCAGGCCGGCGGATCAGTCTCGATTTTGGCGGGAGAGGCGGAACACGCCGGGCAGATCCGCATCACGCCAGGCGGCCCGTTTCGGATCACCCGACAAGGCAGCCACGCGCAGGACAAGGCTCCGCTGAATGTCCGCATTCCCTTGGAGGAATTGCCCCATGGCGTTGCTTCCGAGCGACGGCCGCAGGAACGTGCCGAGCACCAGGTCAACGACAACGGGCTGTTGATTACCTTGCCGGCCTGGGGGCGGCCCCAGCCGCAGCAGCAAGCCGCCTAGTGCAGCGTGCAGCCGCGCGCTGGCCTAGCCACGCAGATACCGGGCGCTGCTGTCGTTCGGACGGGCGTGTGCATACCGACTGGTGGTGGCAAGGCTCGCATGTCCGACCGTGGCCTGCACGAGATGGGCCGGCGCCCCGGCGTCGAGGGCGTGGCTGACGTGGGCGTGGCGGAGCCAGTGCGCCGACACCGCACTGGACAATCCGGCCCGCTTCGCTGCCGCCTTCACGATGCGATGCACTTGCGACGGGTCCAAGACGTATTCGTTGATCGCCGGCCCGGTGCTCTTGCGCTCGCGCGACCGGAACAGCGGGGCGTCGAGGTCGTTGCCGCGCAGGACCGCCAGGGCTTTCCAGATGCTGGGGGTCAGCAACACCACCCGCGTCTTGCCACCTTTGCCATAGACGGTGATCTGGCAGGCATCGCCGCTCGGCTGGAGATCCCGGACCCGGAGCCCGCACGCCTCGCTGATGCGCAGGCCGCCCATGTAGAGCAGCCGGAGCAGCGCCTTGTTCCGCGGGTCGCGCTCCAGGGTCAGCATCTCGCGCACGTCCTCGTCGGACAGGATGCGTTCGGCCAGGGTCTGCTTTATGGGCGGCAGCTTCACGCGCGAGCCGATGTTGAGCGCGAGATACCCCAGCTCGTGTGCCGCGGTCAGGAGCGACTTCACCGACGACAGCCGGCGGGCCTGGGTGGCGCTTGCCAGCGTCGGCTTCCCGGTCGCCTCGTCCACGATCGCCAGCGTCGCCTTGTAGGCTTGCAGATCACGCAACGTGATCTCGCGGAGCGGCCGGTTAACCAAGCGGTTGAAAGCGCGAATGTCGGCTTCGTAGGCGCGGCGGGTCCGCGGGCTCAACCCGTCGAGCCAGAGCAGGATCATGGCCTCGTCCGTTTCGGCCTGGACTGGCGCGACCGGCGGCAGGACGGCCACCGCGCTAGGCGGCACGATCGCCAGTGCCGTCCCCGGCTGCACCGGCTCATCGGACAGGATTTCTGCCGTCCCCTCGATCGTCGCCATGCTTACCCCTGCCCACCCTGCCTGTGGTCTGCTCGTGACCCGCCGAGTGCAAGATAAAGATACTTCTCTTGCACTCATAAACTGGGTGCGGAACTCGGTCAACCGAAATACAATCGTATGATGGTTGTCCCATCAACCGAGGGCCGGCTAAGCCGAACCTTCTACATTCGTTAAAAGCAAGACACGTAGGACTCCGACTGATGGCCAGAAGCGGACTGAGACAATCCCCGGCGGCCAAAGCCCAAACCACCAGCCCAAAGCCGTCTCCAGCTATCGCTCCGCCGAAGATCAAGCCAAACCCGGCCACGCCGAAGCCTGTGGCAGAAATGCAACCCAGGACGAAACCGTTTCTCGCCAAGAGGGCCGCCATGGCTCCGTCGAGGAAGCCCGTTGTTGATCCTGGCTGCAACCATAGCGAGCCAGTTCCGGCTCTTTTACAAGTCACTGTCGGCAGAAATCTCCGCGCAGCCCGATTAGCGGCGGGTCTTACCTTGCGACAGGTTGCAGAGTTAAGCGGCATCCTGTTTCAATATGTGTATAAGATCGAAAATGGCGAGAAGAACCTAACGCTCTCGACCATCGACAACTTAGCCAAGGTCTTACAAGTCGACGCCAGCGACCTTTTGCGGAACAAGCCCTCTTGATCTGACGCCGGCCACCAGCGATACGATTTCCCGCTTTCCGCTTGCGCCGTCCGTGGCTGTCCCCTTATAGGGGGACAAATCGGCGGCGCGGTTGTGCGCTGCCAGCAGCAGAAAGCACACATGCCGGAAGCACTGCAGCTCACATCGCGCGAGGAAACAGCCCGGCGGCTTGCCGATACCCTCAGACGCCAGCTTGGCGTGAGCCTCTGTGGACGATGGCAAGGATTCGCGCGGGATCCTCACACAGGAGCTTTTGACGCGGGTGCTGGGCTTGGCGGACGGGCGTAGGCTGGCAAATCGAACGGCAAGGGCGCGGGCGGTTTGCTGAGATCGAGTT
>JAABUU010008335.1_pt1 | contig 10333 bp, 12 predicted proteins | sample 5559301 | NCBI WGS metagenome assembly JAABUU01 (sample SAMN10711884, study PRJNA513360) | rock metagenome | isolation source: Antarctica rocks | place: Antarctica: Victoria Land, Richard Nunatak white | reverse complement strand
TTCTGCGAGCGCGACTGACGCAAACCAGCTGAAAGGGGCAGCAACCTGCACCAAAAGTGCGCCAGAGCCAGTTTTGGACGCCGGTAACCCCACTCAGAGGGTCAGTTTTCCACGCTGTTCCACAGGCTGGTCGCGGATGACTGGCTGGCGGGCGGTGCACGGCGTGATGGTGACGGCCGGGCTCGATGGGCCACACGCCTCGCCTAAGGGGTTGCGGCACGGCTTCGGGGTGGCCGCCGCTACTGCTGGCATCCCGCTCAACCTCGTGCAGAAATGGCTCGGACACGCCCAACTCTCCACCACCGCCATCTATGCCGATGCCATCGGCGCCGAGGAGAAAGATATCGCCAGCCGAATGTGGCGGTAGGGTGTCCGGTAGCTACAGAACCGAGAATGCAGTTCGGAGCAATTTTGCTCCAAGAGTATGGCTCGTGCGTTCGAGCGGTAAGGTGTACCGACATAAGCGCCCGCGCGGAACTTGAGATATTTGCACACCAGATTCTGCCGAATGTAGTTCATGCTTTTTTAGTGGGTTACAGATCGCAAGAATCCCATGCAGAAGTCTTGGACTTTTGCGATATGTTTTAGGTCATCTATGACGGCCGTGAGCTACTGAACGACAACAGCAGGTTGCGTCAGAATACCACAAAGTCCAGTTTAGGGAGCGACGGTCACCGAGGCTGCCAAATAAAACTCATATCCGTTCCCGCTTGGCAGGCTGATGCGGAAAGCGTCCGATCCCTGGTAGCCGGGGGACGGTCGATACACGAAAACGACTCCGGCGGGTATTGTTTTGACCCGAAGTTCTCCGTGGTCAGGCTGGTCAACCACATGAGCGCCGTTTGCCGCAACCCCCGACATTCCGACCGAGCCCATGCACCACTCGCCGGTATTACGCAGCGACATAGTGGCCGGCATATTCTCGCCCACGCGGAACCGGCGGTTATGCATCTGGTAGGAGCACCCGGGCGCCATAACCATGAGGCCGCGCCCTGGATTGTTAGCGGCTGGCGGTGGAGTTTGCGCCAGCGCCGTTGCCCCAAATCCGGCAAGAGTGACTGCGACGACAAGACATAGGATTTTGTTCATCGAGTGAGTATACAAGACTTATGCGGATTAATAACAACATCATTACGCTTGCTCCCTCCATGGCGTGCTTGATTGTGGCCTTGATGTCACCGCTCAGCGCGTGCACCGCGGGCGGTGGCGACAACGAATTGATGGCTGGCGTGCTGGTACCATGCCCGGGCAACGCAGATCCAGTGCCCGCCGGTCCGCCATGCGGGTTGGTTTGCCGGGCGGCCTTGCCGATCCGCGTTTCCAACAGCCGCCTGTTCTTGGTCGACATCTCGGTCAACGGTAAGCCCGCGACGGTTGTGCTCGACACCGGGGCCAGTCAGACCGCGCTCTCCCCGAGCGCTGCGGATCGGATCGGCTTGGCGCCCTCGACGCCCCAACCAAGGAAGATGTTCGCGATCGGCGGGGCGACCGATGCCCGGTCGACCCCGATCGAGAGCATCGCAATCGGACATCTCCAACTCGGTCCTGGCCATGTGTATGTCATTCCGCAAGCCACAGCCGTGGCGGGAACAGGCGAGCTCGGCTACGACGGGCTGCTGGGGAACGACATTCTCGCTCGCTATCAGATGGACCTCGACTTCGCGCACCAGATAGTTCGCCTCTACGACGGTAAGCGGTGTCCGGGCCTGCTTCCCGGCTGGCCGTCAGAGGCTGCAATCGTGCCGTTTATCAACAGGCCAGGCACCCCGCTTGTCGCTATTTCCGCAGCACTGAACGGGGTGGCTGTTCCTACGCTGCTCGACACCGGGGCTGAAATGACCGTTGCAGGAGAGAACACCGCGCGGCGGTTGAAGGTCGGGCCGACCGAGATGCAGCACGACGCTCAGATCGCGGCTCTCGGGATCGGGCCGACCGCCGTCCCGGGGCACATCCACTATTTCGATAACCTGCAACTCGGCGGAGCCATCGTGGCCAATCCCGCGGTCCAGGTAATTCCAGAACAATTACCGAATCCCGGGATGATCCTGGGCGACACAGTGCTTTCCAACCGCCGCGTCTGGATTGACTACCCCGGCCGTCAGGTGCATTTCGGCTTCTCTGACTAGCTTTCTGGTCGTGTCGTCACTTAAGCCATATGACGCTGGTTGCGAGCGACACGGCGGTCAGGAAGTTGCGCGCGGTCTTGTCGTAGCGCGTGGCGATGGCGCGGAATGATGTCCAGATGGGGCCGTGCGTCTGGTTTGTAAGGTGCCCTGACATAAGCGATTTTTCCATGCGTAACTGTGAATGAGTGACCAAACAACCAAGCTGAGATCAGGCAAGGTATCCAGGACGACGATCGTTCCGACGATCACAGCCAATGTCTGGAGTGCCGCGGCACCAATTGCCTGTGCCGGCGGGTGACGCGTCTGGTCCACAAATTCTTTGAAAGGCTACGGCGACCTAATCCATAACGTGTTCAATCAGGAGCACATTCCTGCACCTTGTGGCAAGCGTGGCATCGTGGCATCGTGGCATCGTGGCATCGTGGCATCGTGGCATCGTGGCATCACGGTATCATAAAGGCATGCCAGCGTGCGAACCATCGCAGTAATCAGCCAAAAAGGTGGCGCCGGTAAGACTACCCTCGCCCTGCACATCGCGGTTGCGGCGGAACTCGCCGGCTATAGTACCGTGCTCCTGGATATGGATCCCCAAGGAACGGCTGAAGCTTGGTCAGAATGGCGCAAGGAAGCGCCTCCCGTGGTCATTCCAGCCAAGACGGCTACCCTTGCTCGCACAATCGAGAAGGCAGCCGCACACGGGGCTGAAATCGCCGTCATCGATACCCCGCCGCTGGCTGAAGCCGAGGCACGGGCCGCGGCAAAGATTGCCGACTTGGTGCTGGTGCCGTGTCGACCAAATGCTTTCGACGTCCACTCTATCAAAACAACGACAGACCTGACGCGCTTCGCGGCTAAGCCTGCGTTCGCAATCTTCAACGCCGGGCCGGCTGCAGCCGCACGGCTTTATGCCGAGACGGCCGAGGTAGTAGCTGAGATTGGGCTTCCAGTTGCACCGTTCCGACTTTCCGAACGTGCCGCGTTTCGTCACGCGACCGGAAGTGGGCAGGCGGCACAGGAAACTGAACCGCAAAGCAAAGCCGCCGGCGAAGTCGCGGCATTGTGGACGTGGATCTGCCAGCAGATGAACATGCCACCACGTAAACGTGCGAACACGCGAGCAAAAGTAGCGGCATGAGCGGGCGTCTTTCAGGGCTAAAAGAATCCCTGAAGGCGAAGCGCCAACCAACGCATCTAGGGCAAAAGGAGCCAGTCCCGCACCAAGCGCCAGTTCTGAACGGCACGAGCTCACGGGCGAAGGCGAGGGAAGGGAAGCGCGCCGTCGTGGGCTATTTCAGTCCCGAACTCAGCCGAACGTTGAATATGGCCGCGACTGAGCGTGATACGACGTTACAGGCAATCTTGGGGGAAGCGATCGATCTATGGCTCAGGGAGCAGGGTAAGCACCCTTTTGGAGAACGGTAGGATGGGTTCTATCACCTGGGCAGAACCTTTGAGACGCGCCATACGACCTACCTTCGAGCGCTGCCGTTCGGCGTATGTCTGACGGTATTGCCCAGCATCCTTTCGCCACCAGCCGATAGTGACACCGGTAATTGGCGCGCGGGAATAGGCTCGCTCGACGTCGGCCTTCACTCCGTACTCCGACAGACCATTTACCTCTAAAACTGCCGGATTGATCACGCGTTTAATGAAGTCGTTGCCACGTTCGTAAGCGCCTGGCGGCACGCCCAGAAGATCCCGGAACCGGTCGAAAGCGAAATTTTCGACACATCTGTCCATGTTCGCGCGCAGCTGCACCATTTCGTAGAGCGCGATGGCGTACTTGCTTGACATAGCACAAACGATTTCCGCCTTGATTCTGCCCCAGCGTGATGATTGCGCCAGTATCGGGACGAGGGCGATCGGGACGCGGAACCGGACAGGGCCGCCGATTCCTTCGTCGGCCGGGATGTCAAAAGACTCAAACAGGTGCGTCATTGGGGTCTCCTGACCGTTTGCTCAAAACTGCACGCTAAGCCACTCTGACCGCTCGGCCGGCGTTTCCACTTCTGTCCGTTTCGCTTCGCTAGGCTCAGGACCTATTGAATGGCTTGCGGGGATGACGATCGGGTGATCAATGGCAGCGCGAGGAGGCGCTACTATGAGTGCGGAATTGCGACGTGGTGACCGCCAATCACAAATCGTGAAGCTCACCGACACGACCTCACCGTACGCTACGCCAACATCGTATAAAGGCGATCACAACGGGGACCATGCCGAGCGCACACAAGGCGAACCATCCGCCCAATGACCAGCAGACGCCGACGAAAACCGACATTACCGCGCCGCCAGAAAACATGGCGACCTGGTAGACCGCGTTCAGACGTGTCCGAATTCCGGCGTCGAGACCATAGAGGATGGTACGGTTCGAGATGTCCACGATGGTCACGCTGATGTCCAGGACGATGAGCCCCACCGCCATCCCGACCAGATGTCCCTTGAGGACCGCCAACAGGACCCACGCGGTCACCATCCCCGCGAGCGCCGCACGCCGGGTGGCGTGCGGTCCGGATCGATCGACTGCTCGCCCAAACATTGGTGCGGCACTTGCCGCGGCCGCTGCGACGAGCGCGACCAGTCCGATAGACTGCGGTGTCCAGCCGAAGGCCGGGCTTTGCAGATAAAGTGTCGCTCCCAGCCAGAACACGATGAACGAACCGTAGCTGAGAGCTTGGCACAGTGCGGCGATGCGGAGTTCAGGGACGGTGCGAAGCAAGTGCACCAGGGAGCCGATAAGGTGCCGATAAGGCACTCTGCCTGAGGGAGGCGTCGCTCCTCCAGGCATGACGATGCGAATGAGGAAGACCAGCTCCATGGTCATCATGACGGCGGCGATCCAATAAACCGCCCGCCAGCCGAAATGCGTCCCGATGATGCCTGATGCGGTCCGGGCGAGCAGGATGCCAATGATGATGCCGCGCGTCAGCATCCCCGTGACCTGGCCGACCCGCGAAGCCGGTACACGCAGGCTGACATAGGGCGGCAGGACATAGGGTGCGATGCCGAACAGGCCGACCAACAGGGATGCCGCCGCGACCGTAAGGGCCGAACCGCTCGTGGCGAACAGGACCAGCGCTGCGATCTGGACCGGGATGACCGTCAGGAGCAGCCTGCGCGCCGAGATGATGTCCCCGAGCGGCAACAGGAATGCCAGCCCGCACGCCAGACCGACCTGGCTCAGGCCAGGCAGGATCCCGACGAGGCCGCTGGAGATGGAAAGCGCCCCGCCCACCTCGACGAGCAGCGGTTGGATGTAGTAGGCGTTCGCCACGGCGACGGCCGAGGCGACCGCCAGAAGGCCGACAGCGCGATCGCTGAGGACTGTCGCATCCTTCACGTGCAAGCCCGTTCTTCGGTCGCCGCCATCAAAGCTTTTTGCCCTGGAACCAGGTGCGCATGGCCTGGACGAGTTCAGCCTTGCGTTCCAGCGGCAGCCAATGTGCGGCGGGCAGACTCGTCACGGTGAGGTCTTGGCAGGCTGCGCGCATCGGCTCGCCCAGGCGACTCCCGTTAATGCTGTTGATCTGGTCGAAGTCGCCGTTGACGTACAGCACCGGCTGCGACAGGCGGCCGCCATCGGGCGCCTTGCGCGCATAGGCGATGTTGGCGTCGTCGTTCAGGTACCACGCGCAGGGGGCGCGAAAGCCATGAGCCTTGAACGCCTGCACCAGCACGTCGAAGTCTGCCGGCGGCCAGAGAGCCGGGTCAGGTTGAGTCGGCGGTGCGCGGTGCGCGGCGCCGAAACGCCCTCCCTTGCGCGTGACCGCCGCGTTCGGCGAAGGCTTGCCGACGCCGGCGGGGTCGCCTCGCCGGAAGATCGACGCCAGCGACGCCGCCTTGTCCGCATCCAGGTCGGCGACGGCCGCCCTGAAATGCGTCGTGTAGTAGCGGTAGTAGTCCCATTGGCCATCTGGATACTGGTCAGCCGGATAAATCGTTCGGTCGACCAGCGGGACAAGCGTCGGCAGGGCGTTCGCGTCGGGAAAATACGGCACCGAAATCAGCACGACGCCACGGCTGCGCTTGGGCTCATGCGCGACCAACGCACCGGCCACGACACTGCCCCAGTCGTGGCCGACCCAGATCGCAGGCTTGCCGCCAAGGTGGTCATGGAGCTCCGCCATGTCGGCCACGACTTGCTCGTGGGTGTAGGCGTCGTTGGCTGCAGGGGCGGAAGAGCCGCCATAGCCGCGCAGATCAGGAGCGACGCAGCGCCAACCGTCGGCGGCGAACGCATCCATCTGGGCGCGCCACATCAAATTGAGCTCCGGCCAGCCGTGGAGGAAGATCATCAACGGTCCGTCGGCCGGCCCGCACTCGATGTAGTATGTTGTCTGACGAGGCGTGCTGAAAGCGCGCGAGACCAGCGTGGAGGAGGGCATTCCCCATGCTTCGCCCGACAGGGCGGCTACGCCCATCCCGAGGAGGATGGAACGTCGGTTGAAGTGCTCGATCGAGATCGGACCTTCGACGGGATGGTGTTGGATCGTGGGCATTCGCAACCGTATGCCGATCGGATGCTTGCTATTAGCTCAACAATCGCGCATGGAGTCTGAAGCAAAACTTCAGAGTGGATGATTGCGACAGAAGAATGTTCTCGAAGGCGTGGCCGTGTTTGTCGCTGTGGCCGAAGCTGGCAGCTTTTCCGAAGCAGCGAAGCGTCTCGGCATCTCGCCATCTGCGGCCAGCCAGGCGATCCGAAGTCTCGAAGAGCGGCTCGGTACGCCGCTTCTGCGCCGCTCGACCCGCAGTTTGAGTTTGACAGACGTAGGCACCGAATATCTCCTCGCGGCAGCCCCTGCCCTTTCGCAATTGAGGCGAGCCGCGGAAGAGGCAGCGGGGCGGAGCGGACGGCCAGCCGGCCCTTTGCGCCTCACCATGCCGCGCGCGCCATTCGACCTGCTCATTGCTGCAGCACTGGCGGCTTTCCAGGACACCTATCCTGACGTGGATCTCGAGATCGCGGTTGAAGCGCGCATGATCGACATCGTCAAGCAAGGCTACGACGCAGGATTGCGCTATGGTGATTGCCTTGAGAAGGACATGGTGGCCATCCCAGTCGCGCCCAAATCAGAAGCGGTCCTCGTCGCCTCACCTGCCTACCTTCATGCTCGATCGATGCCGAATCTTCCAAGCGACCTGCTCAATCACCGCGCTGTGGTGTGCCGCAGTCAGATCACCGGCTTGATCATACCATGGGTCCTGCGATCCGCCGGCGAGACCGTACGGATCGCCCCGCCAGCGGCAACGATCGTTCACGATCTCGCCTCCCAGATCGAGCTGACCGTGAAGGGCCTGGGAATTGTCAGCGCGCCGGCTGCGAGCGTGGCCGACCTCCTCGACGCTGGAAAGTTGCTACGGGTCCTGCCCCCATGGTCTTCCCCGCTGGAGGCGCTTTACCTCTACTTTCCGAGCCGTCGTCACCAATCAGCGGCATTGCGCGCGTTCGTCGCGTTTCTGAAGGGCCGCTCCTATCTTTCAGGTCGGGTCAGGGCAGCGTCACCCTGTGTGCCGCTACAATCCGCGACACGGTTGGCTGGCTGATATTGTAGAGCCGGGCCATCTGGGCGCCGCTCTTGCGGCCGGTGATGACGCTTTCGGCGATCTCGCGCCGCTTGGCGGCATCCAGCTTCTTGCGTCGCCCACCCACACGGCCCTCGGCCCGCGCGGCGGCGAGGCCGGCGGAGGTCCGTTCGCGGATCATGGCGCGCTCGAACTCGGCGAAGCTGCCGACCATCTGCATCATCATGCGCCCAGCAGGCGTCGTGGTGTCGATACTCTCGGTCACTGACCGGAAGCCCGCGCCGGCCTCGGCGATCCGCTCCATGATGGGGTTGACCCAACATCTGCGCTGTCAGCCGCAAAGTAGCGGCGTCTTGCTGAGGCTTACCCCAACGGAACGGAGCAATGCCGTAGAACGGCGAAACAGACTGGGCAGTGTTGATCGGTCACACTTCTGGTCGAGCCATCATTGGGTTGCCGAATCCGTGTGGATTGAGGGTGCCGTCGCCAGCACGAGCACGATGCAGATCAGGAAACCTGCCGCGCTCAGGGCTGCGAGACACACCGGCAGCCATGCCGCCCCCACAAAGGCGATGGCGACGCCGAGGACAGGAGGAACGATGACGCCCCCGAGCATGGACGCAGCGAACACCCAGGCCATGGCACTCCGGATGCCGGGCGCCGCGTCGAGCAGCCAGGGCAGCCCCGTCGGGAAGATCGGCGCCATGAACAGGCCGACCACGACGTAGGCTACGGGCGCGAGAGGTGCGATCGTCGCGACCAGGAGTGCGGCGGTCATACCGGCGAAGCAGCCTGTCACGAGCAGCCGCGGCGCGAGGCGCCGGACCAGCGGCACGACAAGAAGGCGGCCGGCCGTCAGGGCGAACCAGAACCCGGCGGTCGCCCGGTCGGCGCTCCCCGCATCGTAGCCGAGATCGATCAGGTGAGTCGGCTCCCAGCCGCCGACACCGGTCTCAACGCCGACCAAAATCACGTAAAATGCGATGAAGCCTGCGATGACCGGAAGCATTCCTCCGGTAGTCAGGCGCCCGGACGGTACGGGCGTCGAAGCTTCCTCGCGCGATGACGCGGGGAAGCGCGCGACGGTTGCGAGCGCGAGCCCAAACGCGAGCGCGGCGCAGCCGCCGAAGACGGCCCTGTAGCTCGCATCGCCGAGCGCGCCAAGCAGCCAGGGGCCGCCGATGGCGCCCGCCCCGAAGCAGGCATTCAGCACGTTCAGGAGCGCGGTCCCGCGCGGGCTCTTGTCGGCGGCGGCAAACTCGTTCAGCCCGTAGTCGATGCCGCCAAATCCAAGACCGACGACGACGGAAGCGACGACGCAGGCGCTCCAGCCCGGGGACGCGGCGAAGGCGAGGGCGCCGGCACCCATGACGGCATAAGAGATCACCACCAGCGATCGGACCGTGGCGGCGCGACGCAGCCGCGCATAAAGCAGAACGCCAAGACTGCCTCCGACAAAATGCGCCGCGAGCGGTATGGAAGCGACCTGGTTGCCGATATGGAACTCGCTCAGGAAAGCCGGGATCGCCGGTCCATAGAGCGACTGTGTCGCGCCGAGCACGACGAAGCCGAGGAGACAGCAGACCGCGACGAAGGCGCTGCTCATGGCGCGAGCACCAGCTCGACGCCCTTTTCCCGGAACGATGCTGCACGTTCTTCGTCGATCCCGGCCTCGACGACCAGACGATCGATTGCGTCGATCGGGCAGATGGTGTGGGGCGCGATCGTGCCGAGTTTCGCAGTCGTGGCCAGGATCGTGAGCGAGCGGCTGCATGCGACGAGTGCGCGCTTGAGGTCTGCATCTTCTGCGTCGAACGCGGCGACGCCCTCGTCGAGGTCGATGGCACAGGCGCCCAGGAAGGTCGCGTCTGGCCGTATCGTTCCGACGTAGGCGAGGGCATGAGGGCCGGTGACGGCGCCCGTTTGCCGCCGGACGGGACCGCCGAGCATGATGACGGAGCAGCTCGGTCTATCCACAAGAGCCGCCGCGATCGCGGGCGCGTTCGTGATGATCGTTAGCTCGACTTCGGGAAGGGCCCTGGCCAGCTCGAGATTCGTTGTTCCAGCATCAATGAAGATCGTTTGCCCGGCTTCAACAAGAAATGCGGCGGTGACCCCAAGACGATTCTTTGCCCCGATGTCCTCCTGCGATCGCCGGGCGAACGGGCCAAAGGCGGGGGACACCTTGATCGCCCCACCGTGCACGCGCGTGCATAGTCCGGCAGATGCGAGCTCCCGCAGGTGACGGCGGATGGTGTCCTCGGATATTACGAACTCGCGGGCGAGCGGCGCGGAAAGCACGCGCCCATCACGTTCGATACGCTCAACGATGAGTTCGCGCCGTTCTCTCGGAAGAGTGTGATTCGGACATTCCGGCATTTTTCTCTCCGACCCAAGATCTCGATCCTGCGTGAATTTGCCCATATGTGCAAGTTCGTGCGGTTGGACGCACGACACGCAAGAGGGTGGGCTGGAGCGAGGTCGCGCTACCGCTCTGGAGTCTGCTCAATGTCGAGAGCCGACCGGCAGACCGGTTTACTTGATCCTGCTTGTTATTACCGATTTTGAGCACGCGCCGATGATGTCGAGCACCAATCATGAAGCGTGAGTATGGAAGCGCCTAATGTGAGCACGGCGACCCGCTCGCGATCAGTCAATCCGGGGTCTTGGCAGTTTTTGGTGAA
>JAABUU010008332.1_pt1 | contig 10337 bp, 8 predicted proteins | sample 5559301 | NCBI WGS metagenome assembly JAABUU01 (sample SAMN10711884, study PRJNA513360) | rock metagenome | isolation source: Antarctica rocks | place: Antarctica: Victoria Land, Richard Nunatak white | reverse complement strand
ACTCACCCCAAGGTATGCTTGCGCCTTCAGGGAGGCATCTGGGCCAAAAGCCTGGGTGAGGCTGTAGCGCATGTTGCCCTGGAAGACCTGCTGCCCTGTGGTGCGCCCCAACTCTGCCATCAACATCTCATAGGGCAGAGACCTGCATGCATGAGGTAATGGTGGAAGGGAAGGGAGCACAGATAGGCAAGTCTATGGAGAGAAGCTTGAGGTTGGCTCAAGCTTTCTTGACCACAAAGCAATGGTCTCACATGGCCGAAGCTGGTCACTGTATATACACTCAGCCGGGGGGACACAGACTGGGTATGAGCTGGGATGGCAAGCAGGGGGTTTGGGACAGAAAGTGATTCTGTGAGAAGCCTTTTACAGCAGTAAGAGAAATCGCCTCCCTCAAAGGAGGATACACCAGGAGGTACAGAACATCACGCAAAACAATCTCCAAGTGGCCACTGAATGCGCTGTGGACAGTCCTAAATTGCATGAACAGACTGTACTGCAGGTCAGCAAAGGCTCCCCAGGACGCAAATGACTTTCTCATGGCAGTGTGTCCTTCCAACAATGCATCTTTTGATGATTGTCTATATGCAAGTGCGCAGTGGGACAGCAGAGTAATTGTATGTGAGGACTTACTTGTTCAGGGACGGCCCTATGTATGGTCTGCCTCCATTTGGTATTATGCTTGTCCCTAAAGGCAGGTCTCTGACCTTGTTGTCCAGCAAGGTCCCACTGTGGCAGCAATCTGCCAGCATGGTCAAGTGTGCACCCAGAGGAAGCTTGCAGACTATGACACGCAGATCATCGTCCAGAATCACATTCATGTCAGTCGGCACAATAGCCTCATCCATGCCATCCGTCTCTTGCGGGTCGTCAGTGGGGATCTGTGTTCCATGACCGCTGAAGTGGAAGAATAGGGCGTCACCAGGCAGAGTGAGGCCGACTAACCTGGTCAGCTCAGCCTGCAGAACAGAGTCATTGCATTACCCTTTGCACATGTAGGGTAGAATGCTGCAGGGGAACATAGCATAAATAAAACGGTTTGTCTAGGCATCAGTGGAGCTGCAGGTCAATAGCATATGCAGGCACGACCCCACCTTAATGTTAGCGCCTGTGGGTGATACTGCCTGAGGGTCCGAGTCAACCATCATGAGCATATTTTGCGGCTTGTAATAAAAAACCTCACGTAACAGCGAGCGTATACTGCTGGCATCGTTGGCGCACCCAGCTAGCTGATGAGGCGATCCAGGATAGTTGCATCCCACAATCAGGGCCCTCTTCGTCATGATGCAGCTACACACAGGTGCGCATGCAGCGAGCCTCAGGGTCGCTGGGAAGCGCACAGCAAGAGCGGATCCGACATCCGAAGCGTATTCTAAATCTGCGTATGTTGTGATGACCCAAGATTTCTGATGCCAGCCAGCATTTGAGCTTCAGCACAGCAGCTAAAATAATGCAGTGTATACGACCACTCACCTCTGACCAGGTCACAACAACACGCCAGAGTCAATGGCAACTGCTTGAAAGAGTGCAACGGACAGGGCCCATTATTCAGGACTTCATTGCATGCTCAATTGTCGACAAAGTTGTACAACCTTGAGTGTAAAGGCAACTATCTTGACTCAATCTATCAGTGTCCTAATCAAGACTGTCTCCGAGCGACTTGACTGCAGAAGAAGCTGCAAATGTATCACGCTGAAACACAAAATTAAGTCCAACTAGCAACGGACAATCAGCGTCTTCTTGAGCCACTGCCTTGCACTTCCATTTCAAGATCCTCCAGCTCCTTTGATATGTCTGCCTTGCTGGCCTGCAAAACGTACACAGACACAATCAGCTAGACTTACAGCAGCGCACATGCTGCCATGAGCATGCATTGGGCAAGATGCTACCATACCAATGGCTGCAAGACTTGATGGATCATGCTGCAAAGACAAGACTGCAACTTGTGACAGACAGACAGACACACACAGGCAAGAAAGCATTGCACACATTGGGCAAGATGCTACCAATGGCTGCGAGACTTCATGCTCATGATGCAAAGACAAGACGGCAGTCTGTGACAGACACGCACAGGCAAGAAAGCAAAGCATATGATACCTTTGCAGCGGCAGGCTTGCGCTGGCCAATGGTGGGGTAGCGCACTTCTTCCTCACTGCTCTGGGGGCTGGTGTAAGGGTCTAGGTTGGACTGCTCCTGGTGGGGCACCCTGAACTCACTCTCCCTTGCCTGCAAGTATTGTTGATATTACTGTTACTGCTATTAGTATCCAACCATACTTCCATTGTTCTAGTTGTTGTCATTGTAATGAGGGCACATGGGTATCTTTGAGGTTGTAAACAAGCTGTCAGTGCCATCTTGCACCAGACCATGACATGATGATGCTGAGTCTAGCACAGTGCTGTTCAAAAATAACTATTTCAAATTTCAGGCCAGCCATGAAACCAAGGCAAACTTGTAGTGTAAAACACCACGAAGGCAGCTCTACAAGTTTCCATTGGTTTCATGGCTGGCCTAAGCATCATCAGTGTCATGGCATAGCACATGATGACACATCCTGGTCACTGACAACTTGTCCCACTACCACAGAAACACCCATATGCCCTGTCTGGACAGAAGTCTCTTCATCAAGATCATATGGGATATAACAACAGTTACCATAATCACAAGAACCTTGGCATGGCATGGTGCATGTAAACTTTTGCATTGAAAGATGATGATCATGACACCGCGCATGGCTGATGCAAAGCAACTGATGTCCATTGTACCTGCTGGTTGCCCCAGTCTTCATTGACAGCCCGTGCCTCCTCTTCCTTGGCATGGCTGGAGTTTGCCTGGGGGGTGCGGCGGGCCCCCTGCTGACCCTGCTGGCCCTTCTGCCCTGGCTTGTTAAAGAAGGAAAACACCCCTTGAGCCTGTGCAGTACACACAGAAACAATCAAGCTTTCACACAATCATCAAGACCAGGTCTAAAGGGCTAGCTAAGACCCACTGACCTGAATGCATGGTGCCATGACCAAAAAGGAAGAAACTTGTCCAAACAGCATCACAAAGGAGGTTTTGAAATGGAGGAATGGGTAGAAGCATCAAGTCACATCCTGATGCACATGTGTACAAGGCTGGCTGGAAGGGGTTTGAAAGTTATTTGAATTCAATTTACAATCAACAGTGCATTGTACGCCCACTACATGCCAAGAGCAGAGTTGGTGATGAACAAATTGTGCAAGTGAATGAATAGGCCTATCACAGATGTATGACAAACGCTTAGATAGGTGACATGGCTGCTGCGGCTCTGCTTGTGTGTCCCTTCTTGCATGTATGTGTCTTGTTGTTGACGCTGTAATGCAGCTGCAACCCTATGAGATAAGGCTTGTGAGCTGTGCTCTCAGCTGTATGTAGGGTAGGTAGGTTGGATAGGTCACTGTAGGTATGTAGCTTAAGTAGGTAGGTAGGGTGGGTTTGGGAAGGTAGGTAGGTAGGCAAGTTAGATAGGCAGATTAGGGTAAACAGGTATGCCAGGTAGGTAGTTTAGGTTAACTAGGGTGGGTAGGTTGGGTGATCATCACTCAGAACACTTCTCTGCTGTGCTGCAGCCTTGATAAGATCATCCTCTGGCCTAGGGCCAGCTGCTCTGAACTCCTTAGCATGATTTCAGGTAGTCGCGGTGCATCTCAAGAGCCAAAGAGGAAGCAGCACAGCATGAGTTTGTTGCCCACTCAGGCTGCTATGCTTCACCTCTGTCTCTCAGACACAAAACAGGACTTGCGAGGTATGCGGAGGACTTTACAGCAGCAAGGGCACAATTACACCACAAAAAGAAGAAGACGACCTTGAACTCCTCAGAATACAATCAGAAAGTCATGCTTGCATCTTGAGAGAAAAACACAAGCTTAAGGGTCAATAAGCTTTCAAGCTTATTGGATTTGTTGCCGAGCCAGGCCACCACGCTTCACCTTGTCTCTCAAAGTGCAAAGCATGGCTTGCAAAGTATGCTGAGGATTCAGAGCAGCTGGGTTTGTGGTTGAGGCACACAAAAGGCGAAAAAAAGAAGACACACCAACCACACAATACTGAAGAAAGCAAAAGTGCACACTTACTCTAGCGGAGAGTGCAGGCTCACAACAGCAAGAAGTGCATACCACTTCACGCAGCGACTGTCATGATAAGGCCTTAACTTGCAATCAAACCAAACAAACAGGCCTGCTGCACTGTCAGGGAATGTAAATACAAGTAGCATGCTTCTTGGCAGATGTAGAGTACAGAGGCTGCTGTTTCTTGCGGAAGCTTTGCACATTTGGCTCTCGAGACAGGGAAAATGACTTCTTGCAATGTGAAAGCGAATACATAGCAGCTGAACAACCTCAGATGCTCTGAATTCCCTAGCACACTTCATGAAGTCATCTTGGATGTCTTGAGGCATAAATGTGAAGTGCAGTAATCTAGGTTTGTTGCTGAAACGCACAAGGGGGAAGAGAAATACGGCAACGAAGGACCCAACCAGCCAGATGAAGAAGATACATCCGACAAAAAGGCAGGGTAGTGAAGAAGATCAGAGTGCACACTTGCAGCAGCGGTCATGCATGCCACTTCATGAAGCGGCTGAATAGCATCCAGCAATGCTGAAGACTGCAAACAAAAGGCGTGCTGTGCTGTCAGGGTGTGCAAACACAATTAGATGATATGCAAACACAGTTAAATGGTCTGCACAGAGAATTCCTGCTCGACCTTTTCCACCACAGTCTGTCAGGGTGTCGATCACGATATCATTTGGTCAGAATTTTGCTCAGAGGCTCACCGCTCCCATAAGACCGGCTTCAAACTCCTTCCTGGGATTCTTCTGGTCCCCAGTCTGCTTCTTGCTGCCAGGCACAGGAGCATCTCTGACGTTAGTTTCCTCCTGGGACCCGCCCTTCAGGAAGGGGTTCTGCTTGGTCGCAGCTGCTGGTGAAGCTGCCGAGGAAGCGGAGGTGGTGGCTGATGAGTCAGCAATGGGGGCTGAGGGGAAGCTGGGGTTGGTCTTCTGGGCCCACCAGTCCTTGTCCCCACTTGGACCCTTGGCCTGCAAGGAAATGATCTACCATTCATGTATGCATTCAACAGGGTTGCTGACCAGGCAGGTCAAAGCTGACAAGGCATGCCTAAATCTTACATTGTAAATGCCCAAACCCTGACTGGATCATACACTTTCACGCCAATCTTCAACCAAAAGGGTTGGCTGTAAACTGTAATTGTGATTTATTTGTTTTGTTACGCAGACACGCTCTGCTACCACACCAGTCCAAGTGCAGCATGTCCGCCTAAGTGCTGCACAGCCTCCAGAGAAATGGCACACACACGCACGCACGACCGCACGACCGCACGCACGCACGCAGGCACGCACGCACGCACACAACTATATTAACAGGATCACAGTTACATGCTACTACACAGGCCCTAGGTACAACATGCAAATCTCATGACAAAGTCTTCAACAGGGAATGCTGTTTGACACCTGAGTGTGTGCGTCAGTAACACGAGATCCAGTCCTTGTTACCATAGCATAATTGTCAGCCTGCGTGTACATCAGCCAAGTTTGCAGGTCTGTGCAAGTCTGAGTGGCGCATTGTGCCAACAAGGTCAGCAAAAAGCGTACCAAGACATCCACACAGGCCAATGCTCTAGGGCAATGTTTGTACCATGTGTTCAGAGCGCATGAACGCCATGATCGCGCCCTACCATGTATAGCAGTTGGACCGTGACAATTGAATTGTGATTTACTTTCTAAATTGTCAAATGGTAAACTCACTGGGTGATGCCATATATTGGTCTGGTGGAGTGAGCGACTTGCACAGCCTGAAAATGAACAACCTGCACTGTTCTTAGTACAATGACTGCCAGAAACAAGACCTCACACAGTCAGCTACTGAGGACTCAATGTGCTTCACCTAGAGGAAGACATGGGTTACTGAATGGATGTAGCAGGTATGACATAGGGCCAAAACTTCTTAGAGCATTGTTGCCCCCCAGCGACAAGCCGAGTCATGCAAACTCCCCAGGATGATGGAAACCATGACAAGGGCAAGGTAGCAACTGACTGGTCTACAGATAGGGTGTCATCTCAGAGCAGTCATTGATTAACAACACGGCAGCCCCTTTGTTGATCAAGGATGCTTAGGATGACACCCTCAAGTGATTGTTGGGGTTATCCGCTGGTGAGCGCAGCTTAGCAAGACTCCAAAAGCCAGGGTAGCACTCAACAACCACTCAATGTGCCAACATGCATGTCAAAACCTGTTGCAGCACTGGCCTTTCATCTGACTGACGAGCCGTCTTCTGGAGCCCAATCAAACCATGCAACCTATGGAGACTTGCCTGATTGACGCAGCAAGCAATTTCCATCTGGGCTAGTCAGCCAGAGCTTGCTGCAGCAGCAAGCCTGAAACGCAATACCTTGACACATGGGTCTGTGCAGCTGAGTGTACTCTAGCAAGAGGCAGGTGTTTGGAGCTGCTGCTACAGCAAGCTGCAAATTGACCAGTTCCACTGAGACGGCAGGCATGTACAGCTCACACCCTGATGACGGTATTACTGTGGAACAGCTCAAGTGACATGTCATCAAGTACAGCGCAAATGCTGGTGGCCATGTGGATATTCAGCCAGCATACATAGCTGGTCAGAAAGACAGGCTTGGTGCCAACACTGCAGTCTGCTGCAAGGCGATATCAATCAGTCAGCCAATGCACATATTTTGTTTTAGGGACACGTCAGGGGGTCAGGCAGACAATGGCAACAAGTACTATGTGCTGATGACTGTCATGGGCATGTGATGATTGTTTTGCGCATGCTCTTGTCACAGGCATAGATCAGTTAAAACAGAATACAGCATACAGCATTCAGCCGCAGTTTTCTAACACAGATCGCGGATCAAGCCTTGTTCTTGAGGATCATGAATCCTGATGTCATGAAGCCAGTCATGAGTGAGGGGGGAACATGCAGCAGCTGTGCATGCCATGAATGCCCAAAAGCTGATCCATGCACAGGGAAGACATGCTCCATCATTGGCATCCATGTTGAATGGTCTAAGATTCTCCATCATGCTCAATGTGCGACAGGCGTAAAACTTGTAATAGAGCATATTCAAGCAGGGGAGCGTTGAGGTACATGTCCGTTTGTTTAGTGAGCTCAGCATCAACCTTCACACCTCGACATTGATCTCACCAAACACATGGTCATATATGTCAATAATCGCTTAGACATTCTCTCTTACAGAACTCAAATCTGTAACAAGTAGGTTTGGAGCACGGTAAAGGCATCCATTAAACAATGCTGACTTTAGTTTGTAGTCTCATACAAGTGTTATTTGAGCAGGAGCAAGTGACACTGAAGCAGAATGCTTGCATGAAGAGGAGACACAGGGCAGCTGATCATGACAAAAGCCTTTGTGAGGCTACTATGTCTACCATTCAGACTTGAGAGTGCTCACTCAACAATGAGACGCAGGTAGCCCACTTGCTGCTAGCTCAGGACCTTCTCAGGTGAGAAGGCCCAACACCAGCAGCCACACCTTTTGTCACAGCAACAATGGATGGGCTCCCGCAATCCACTCTGGCCACCAATGTGACAACAGTGAGTGACTCATGCGCTTGTTGCAGTTGTTGGTGCCAAGCGGACTGCTTTCAGCTGTGGCTTGTATGTGGGTGGTTAAGAGCTGTGCAATCATTCATCCATCTGTTAAGTTCATTGAACAGGTGTGTTCCCCTAGGGTCTGTTATGTACAGTCCTGAGCAGCGCATTTTATGAGTCAGCAATCGGCGTGCCAACAGGGAGTGATTGCACCTGTGCATGTACATTCAGCAAATGCTACCAGACATCAGACAACGCAACATATTGCTGGTCTCAGCCAACGCAAAAGTTCTCATTGGCTATTGTGTATCTGGTAATGACAATAGGAAGATGATGTTCCACAGCATGGCCCAGCTGGACAGCCATTGCATAGGCATGACAAGGGATGTAAAGCAGTCCAACTGACTTTGCTACAGTGCTTACAAAATGGTACTAGCATGGCATAGCTGTGTCCTGACAGCTGATACTGTGCCGTCACAACATGTGCACTGGGGTTTGAAGTTTCGTCCAGTAAACAAGAAAACCTGCCGCGCAAACCACACTGCAACAGTCCCTGCCTGGATTTCAAATTGTATACAACTGCATTGCATATTTGTATGAGGTGATATCGAGACAGGGTTTGTTGTGCACTGCTAGTTGCATGCAGTATAATGTAAGCAGCATTATTGTCAGGATGCACATGTAACTTGCAGGCAGCGATTGTTGTAACTCAACGCTGGCTAGAAAAGACGTGTAGATCCTGACAAGATCCTTCAAGCTGCTCACATTGTACTGCATGCAACCAGCAGTGCTCCTCAAAAGAAAGCTTGTGCATCTCATTGAGGTTTGAGCAGCTACCTGTACAGGCTGCACCAGCACATAAGTCCACATCTACAATTGCCATGATGCTGTGCAGATGTGGCCCCTGTACCAGTTCAATCCACACTTCTGACCTAGTAGGTAGGTCAGCACATGTCTGGTGCATCTGATTGCATTTTACAGGACATGTGCAGGGCGCTTGCCAGGTAAATTACACAATATTCAACATCACCATCTGTATACTGCTTGCGTATGATGTCTGCATGTCTCATGTTACAAGTGATGTATACATCATGCATTTTGATATATCGACAACCTATCCAAGAGATACATACACGATATATCAAAATGCATGATATATAGTGTATGTATCATTTGACTAGGTTGCCTATATACTGTATAAGAAGACTTGACCTGCCATGCAGTCCAATCACACAGGGCACATGATCAAGATGTGTGTGTGCTCTATCAGTTTGTATGTGCACACAACTGCAGCTGGCCACACAGGCTTGATACTTGTGCTTGTTAGTTCCTGTAGGAACCTTGCTGCAGGCAAAGAACAACTGGGATACAGGAGAGATCCCAGGGACCGCCCAGCAGCAGTCCCAGGGATGCCTTCTGCATCCCAGTTGTCTGCGCCTTCCCACAGCCAGCAACAAGCAACAGGTACTAATCTTTGTGCACCAAGCTGTGTCACCTACAAACTTACAGTTGGATTAAACGCTATGTTTGCTCCCAAGCTTGACCAAGTCAAATAAGGTTGCATAGGAGGCAAATGCAAGGATCCTGTTGCTGAGATCTGGAACAGATAGTCTACTTGCAAAGAATAGTGTCACTGTTTGGCCAACGCGGCTGCCAAACGAAGCTTGTCAGCAGCAGAAGGCAAACAATAAGACTCTTGCTGAAACCAATACGTTGCCCACCTGCCGCTTGCTGACCTCTACCTGAGCTCTAGAACGTTTTGCATGCAGCAATCCTGTGATAGTCAGCTCAGCAGCTGTGTTGACGGCATTGCAGACTATGTTGCACATTTAGAACTTAGGGTGACTATGTTTGACAGTTGGTTAGCATGCAGAGGCTATACTTGTCTGAGGTCGGGTTATTTCAGGTGGGTACTGGGTGCTTTCAGACATGGAACCTGACGAGAGCCTTTAAGCTGCTCGCACTGTACCGCATGCAACCAGCACGGCACAGAAAACAGGGCTCAAACGTGTCATTGCAGTTTGAGCAGCTACCTGCACAGGCTGCACCAGCACAGCAAGTTCGAAAGGATTGTATTTTAGGGTTTAGGGTGACCCCTAGGGTTTAGGGTGAACCCTAAAATAAAAGAAAGAAACCCAGTTGCCATGGTGCTGTGCAGATGCGGCCCTTATACCAGTTCAACCCACACTCCTGACCTAGTAGGCAGGTTAGCACATGTCTTGTGCAGCTGATTGCAATTTACAGGACAGGATGTGCAGGGCGCTTGCCAGGTCAATTACATAATATTCAACATCTCATCTGTGTATTGAGTGTGTATGATGTTCGCATATCTCATGTTACAAGTGATGTATACATCGTGTATTTTGATATATTGACAACCTATTAAAAACAATACGTACATGATATACCAAAATGCATGTGTGTGTGTGTGCTCTATCATTTGTATGTGCACACAACTGCAGCTGGCCAGAATGAAATCCGGCTTGTACGCAGCAGGCCATGCAGGCTTGATACTTGTGCTTGTTATTTCCTGTGGGAACCTTGCTGCAGGCACAGACAACTGGGATACAGGAGAGATCCCAGGGACCGCCCAGCAGCAGTCCCAGGGATGCCTCCTGTGTCCCAGTTATCTGTGCCTTTCCACAGTCAACAGCAAGCAACAGGTGCGCATCGAGCTTGATCACCTACGGACTTACAATGGGACTGACTGCTACGTTTGCACCCGAGCTTGACTGAATCAA
>JAABUU010008331.1_pt1 | contig 10338 bp, 9 predicted proteins | sample 5559301 | NCBI WGS metagenome assembly JAABUU01 (sample SAMN10711884, study PRJNA513360) | rock metagenome | isolation source: Antarctica rocks | place: Antarctica: Victoria Land, Richard Nunatak white | reverse complement strand
CCCTTCCTCTCTCAATGCTGTGCTTGGCTGCCTCTTGAAAACTCTGCCCAAAGAGTCGGATCCTATTATGCATACGCATGCATGCTGGGTGTTTAGTTGTGGAAATAACATCAATTTGTGATGATTCAACATGATTTTCAAATACAAAGTCGCGAAAATTCCATGCCGCACGTTGACATTTACTTTTTAAGAATAGCTGTAGCGCGCCGGCCGAGAAGCGTCAGGGGAGCCAAGGCAACGACGCTAAGCTGCCGTGCCACGATTTGTGGAATGTCAAACATGCCACCATACGGCGAGGGAAGTGACAGAGGATCAATGGAGGAGCCACAGTGATTCAGGGCTGAGCCGTGTGGCATGCATGGGCACAGCAAGTTCTCTATCTGTACGTTATTAAGCTTTAAGGCCTAGCTATGACTACAAAGCATACGAGGCCGATTGAAGCAACGGGCCCTAGGCCTATGGTAAACAACAGATATCCGGATCAATGAGCCGCTATTGACTCTGCAGCAAGCTTAGGCATCCAGTCAGGTCATTGCCTTTTGAGACGTATCGTCAAGGGGATTGGACACTCTTCAAACGAAAAGGTGCTCATGTCAAGATGCTGGATCCTGGCTCACGTGGGGGCTCCAGGCAGCACAAGGACCGAGAAGATCAGCGTCGGAAGAAGGGATATTGTACCTAGTTTTCCTGTAAGCCTCGGACTCGAGGACGAATTGGTAAAGAAAGGGTCTACTACAAACGTCCCGGCCAAGCCCTCGACCCTGATATGGCTCATAAGCTCGTTGATCACGCAATTGCGCACCGGGAAGATCGGCCTTGCTCACTGCCTGCATGCCATCAGCAACACAAACTTCCAAAGGTGCTTCTGTAAAAAAGACTTTTAGATATTCAAGTACGTGCTAATGAAGTGTCCACGGACCCAGAAAGCTACGAGAAAATACTCCTTGAGTAGACACCATTCTAGGTGGCGTCCTTCTTGTTTCCCTCCTGCGCGAACGTCACCTTGCACGGGTAAAAGTCTGCCGGATGCCCTCCACCCCTTCCCATCATATAGGCTCTCTGCCCGTTCACTTTCCGCCCCTTGGGGTTCCCCTTCAACGCATCAAACTCCTCGTAAGCGTCTCTGACATCGAACTGTCTGACCGTCAACACCAACATGACTTTGATTTCTGTCAAGGCCACTTCCTGCCCGATGCAATTGCGCGGCCCACGCTCAAACGGGCGCCATGCGTTTTTAGGTGGGTATAATGGGTCCCCTTCAGGCACAAGCCAACGCTGAGGAAGAAATTCCTCTGGGTGCGGCCAGTGGCACGGGTTATGATGCGTGCCGTAATGATCGCCCCATATTATACAATGATCCGTCGGAAAGCGCTGGCCGTCGTCGCCAGACAAGTAGAAATCAGGCTGGCCGTCACGGAGAGCGGCTACTGTGGGGTATATGCGGAGAGTTTCTTTGACGACAGCGAGGGTGTATGGTAGTTGATTGAGGAGTTGAGGCTTCGAAGAGAGGATGGAAGAGATGTCGGCGGCGTTGGAGCCGAAGACGGTGTCGTGCTCGGCGCGGACTTTGGAGAGAATGTCAGGATGTTGGGCGAGGAGATGATAGGTGAAAATGGCACCCGCAGATGTTGTATCGTGACCTGCGAAAATAAAGAGCTTGATCTGCGCCATAGCAAAGTCTTTGAACGTGGCGTTGATGCCTGCAGTCGAGGGGTTCTCGGCCAGGTAGGTTTTCAGAGCGAGATCAATGACGGACTTGTTCTTATTGTCTGCTTCGCCATGAATGACGCTGTAACGGCTGTCGAGTTCCCGGGAAAGGTAGCGATTCATTCTATGTTTATTGTACGCGTGGATAAATGGCCGGAAGATGTTGATATATTCTAGAGGGTTGATGTTCATCCCGGTGGTACACCATTCGAGTTGCTTACGTAGTGCCGCCGTCATGTCGTTGTACCTAGTCTGGCTCTGAAACCTGTGGTCCCTAGAAGTAGCAGTCAGCAAAGCCGTAGACTCGCAAGACACTCATACCAATGACTGACATGACTATCCTGCCAATGATGTCTATGGTAAGGTTCAAAGTAGCTTCTTCCAAATAGAGAATGTCCCCGGTTTTGGCGTGCTTGTTCAGGATACTCTTGAAGACTTCAACTTCCTCGATCATGCCCGGTATCAAGCTTGTGATGTGGGTGGCACTGAAGCCAGGATTAAAGATGGCCCTCCAGCGTTTCCATGCGGCGCCTTCCAATGTCACTAAATCTTCTTTGCCAGTTAATGGCTCAAGAAAACGGCGCAATCCTTTGTCCTTAGGTATTTGATTCGCCTGGGTCAATTGAAACATCATATCTGGCTTGAGAACCACGAGGATGGGAGTAGCAAAAGGCCAAGCGTCCAGATAGAATGCGCTATCAAGGTGAGAATATCGTTGTCGAATCTGGTCTCCAACATAGAGTCCATGAGCAAACGGAGGCATGCTCCTGATGATGCTCACACTGAAAGGAATGTGCCCTAACAGCCAGTGATGCGGAGGCATGGGCTTTGAGCGAATTTGAAATTAACATCATCCATCAGGTAAGAGATTCGAAGACCTACAAGGCCTTGCGTCTGAAGCTGTCGGATATAGCTCCGCACTCTGTAGAGCTTGATGAGGAAGACAGTAACCAGACCAGTTATCACCGCCAGAGCGATCCGCAGGATACCGGGTAGTGTGAGCTCCATGTTGACTGTCGCCACTATCAGGGCAGAAGATGCTGAGTGCAGCTGAGAGTAGTTAAGATTTTGCGCGTTTCAAGACAACTGAGTGAATCGAATCGTACAGCATACGTATAAAGAAAAACGAACAGTAGATACTACAGTAAGGGGTTGGATACATGAATGGTAAATAAGTATAAGTTACATGCAGATATGCTGTACCTTGTTCCAAGTCATTGAGACATCGGCCCCCACGACCTGGCCTTCAGAGTTACATACATATAATGGCGACTCGATGCGACGCAAATCCCCCAAACCGGACGCGGACACCAGGCACAGCAGTCAACCTTGCTCCCCTCAGCCATGGCTTGACATGCTGAGGCGACCAGCGTGTTTCGATATGTATCTCTCATTATGTAACGTCCTTCGTCGTGACATGCTTTTCTTAGGATTATTGTATATGCACTCTCTGCTACCACCTTTAGCTGTTTGCAGTTGACTATCTCGAACTTCAAGAGTTCGCACAAGCCCCCTTGAGTTTTCGCTCCTTGAGCCACAGCATTGTCTCCCACAATGGGAGATGGCGAGGGTACATTGATTGTAACCGGCGCAGCAGGCGGCATCAGACGAGCAATCGTGAAGCATTTTACAGATTTGGCTTACCCATACACAGGGCTGTTCACCGTTCGCAACACGAGCAATGTGAACATTCAGCCCCTTCGTAACATCCTTCTGAAGAGCGACAAACAATATTCCATCACCTCACTCAAGCTGAGCAGTCTTACGAGCGTACGCTCATTTGCGGCCGACATCAACACCCAGATCTCCTGTGGTGCTCTCAAACCGATCCGAGCACTCGCTCTTAACGCAGGCTACATGTCCCACCTCGGCCAACGCTTCACGGAAGACAGATACGAGAGGAACTTCCAAGTCAACTATCTCTCCAACTTTCTCCTCGTCCTCGCCCTCCTCCCCAGCATCGACCGCGACTTTGGCCGTATCGTCTTCATCACAAGCTGGACACATGACCCCACGGATCTGCGCAGCCGCCTTCTACCCCTGCGCAGAACGATGTGGCGGCCCGTCCGTGACCTCGCCAAGCCCAGCGTCCCCGACACCTCGTACAACCGAAGCCAAGCGGGTGTGCGCCGCTACGGCGAGTCCAAGCTATGGCTCATGATGTTCATGCACTCCCTTCAAGCCCGGCTCAAAGCTACCCTGAAGCTGCAAAACATCGGCGTACTCTCTGTCGACCCCGGCGATGTCTTTAGCACAGGAATCATGCGCGAGCAGGCGTGGTTCACTCAAGAGCCATTTTGAATGCTGCTAAACGCTCTAACACCCTTTATGCTGCGATTGTCGCCGAACAGGGCCCTCCAAACCGCCAAAAAGTCGGTGTACGATATTCTGAACGCGTGCTTTGCCACGGAAGATACTGTGCTGGGCAAGAGGCCAAAGGGTCTGTACATCAATGGCTCAAAGCTCAAGGTGAGTAGCAAGGAGTCGAGGGATGTGAAGAAGCAGAGATTGCTTTGGGAAGAGAGTTTAGAGCTAGCGGGACTGGAGGAGAGAGAGACGGCGTTGGGGGCGGGGTGAAAGGGAGATTAATCCTACCTTGGGCTTGATATCATCAAGTATGGGGCAGAGGTGAGACAAGTTGTTTTGTGCTGCTTCAGTTGTTCCAACTTTACATTCAGTTACTGCTGTCATGTATCAAGAAGCATTCATGTTCCACTTCATACATAATAACATGTAACTGAAGAGCATCTACTTGCAATGCTCAAAACAGAGGCGAACTGCTACCACTGAAACACCTACTTTCTCTGTTGGTATCTGCATCATATGTATTGTACACAAGACCGTCTCCTTATCAAGCATTGCGAGAGGACATACAAGAAGCGGCAGCGTTGCCTCCATGCTGCACACCCAGTATCTCACCTCAAGATGTCTGTATCAAATGAACACAGCGGGAAGACAGCTAATATATGTGTCAGATATTTGCCGCTGCTTACCGTATTTTACTTATGAGTAACGTAGTACGGCAGAAAATCAAGTTCATGTCAATCTTACTTGTAATTTGAGAAGGAGATTCACTCTCTGAGGTAGCTCTAAGAGCGGATCTCCACCAATTTTGGACAGATTACGCATATTTATCTCTTATCTAAGTGCAGTTTCAGACACTCCTATACGTACTCCTGGCTCAGTGCCGGATGCCATGGGCCGTGGGGACGTTGTAAAGGTGGATTGGTGAAGTGGTTATTCAGCTCCGCACCACCAACATCAGATACCCTTACTGAATGCGACAAGAGATTGTGTTGGACTTGGATTCTGTGCCCGTTGTGTTCTGCCTAGCGGAGAGGCCAGATCTCATCGTCTCCCTGGGTCATTTGGCTTTGCATGATACGAGAGTCATTCATCGTCCTTCCATGGGCGTCAATGAAAGTCCAAACCCCGGTCATATGGGCGCACAGAACATTTGGCAGAGCCTCCATGAAAACATGTTGGTCGTTTTGCTGTGCTTCATGTCCTATGGATGACTGTTCACCTGATTTGAATCGCCATCTGCTGAGGCTAAATGTTCGCCAGAGAAGTCGCTTGCTTCAGTCATACCAGTGCGTTTGTTCTCCAGGTGACTGTCCGCGTTGGTGCTTGCTACAGGCCACAAAGAAAGTGCAAAAGGCAGTAACAGCTGTCATGATGATGCCAACTTCCGCACTCAGTATGAGCCAGTATGACTCCCAGACGCCATCCACTTTGTCGCCGATAAGGACACCGGAAACCCAGATGATAGTAACAACAATCATGACTACTGTGAGACAGAGAGACATGGCGAGAGCAGCTTTCTGCGTCCATCTTATCTGGACCTTCCAAATGAGGCGGACGGGGATGTAGAGAACTGGTGTTGACTTAGCTATGATCATTCTGGTGACCTAATTGCTTACTCATGAAATCCCCGGCAAGATCCAGAATCATTTGCGCCAACGCATAGCTCAAGGTTTGTTTTCGGCCCGAGCCTGAAGCACATTGCACTACCCAGACATTAGCAATTGTCATTCTTCTGGCCATCGTTAACTTACATGCTTCCATGAAGTAATAGTGAGGACATGCCAAATAATAGACTGAGATTCCAAAGCCCAGAACAATAACGTTGTAGATGGTGATAACTCACCAATATATGATCAGGGGCCGAATAAGATCTATCAACTTCCAAAAAAGAAACAGAAAACTAAACTTCACGGCCATGATTGCACACCAGGTAAGCATGAGAGTGATGATGATCCACTTCTGAAAGTCAAATGCCTGTTGAAGAAAATCTGGAGGAAGATATGCGTTTGAAAGACCAAGGGTCAAGGCTTCTGCCAAGTACATCTTGTCGACCGTTACAGAGTACAGTATACCCAGTGCGCTTGTCAAGCAGCAAAGGGCAACAACCAAGAAGCCATCATCGATGGAGAGCTGCTTCTGCACATGGAGACAAATATAAAAGCGTGCCGCCACAGCTATCAAGCAGACTGCAAAGAGGACGGCGGTCGACACCTGCTTCATCAGTAATGAGCTTCGCACAGAGGATATGAAACTGCTCACCACAAACGCATGCTTGTGAATACGGCCTGCTTGATCGTTCGGTGACATGGTAGCAAGAGCTCAATGCTAGCAATAGCTTTTTGATTGAGAGAAGAGCAACAACAGTCACCCAAGAAGTCTAAAGGGACCAATTGGACAAACAAGAGCGTAGAAGTAGATGTTCAGAGCTGGCCTTTGCAGCTCAAGTGAAACAGAGTAGTTGCCCAGTCGCTCTGTCTCCTTCCTTGGAAACCAGAGAGGGCCAAGTGGGGGCTAACATGACGCTGCCATGGAAAGAAGCCATCGGCCGAGAAGTTGTGTCGATCTAGGTAATACAAAGCTGTAAAGTTCCAACGACATGACCGGCACAACAGTAGTGGTGGCAAGATGCCACCGCAGGTGAGTACCTAGGTGGCACGGGACATCCGAGAAGACATGGGTGCTATAGAGAGCATCGCCGAGTGGGGATGCTCTAAGATAATTCCGTACTGTACATTTCGGGTGAGAGGTACTGTAGTACGAGTACTGAATTAACTCGGATATCGGATACCCTATAGGTATGCGTACAACTATGTGTAGAGAATGGATGTTGAGGTTGCGGCAAGGCTTAAGGTAGCTCTGTACACGCTGTACACTAGCTCTGCCCAGGTCTTACCTACCTTAGTGTAAGGTAACGTCTTCGCCACCCAGTCGAGCCAGCCACCCAGTTGAGCCACCTCATTAGCCACAAACATCCTCATCAACATTGTTGTCCACCTTGTTGTCACCACACATCCACAATGATCTCAGATGAATCAATTAAGTCAATTTCTGATATTTTTACACAATATAGTCTTGTCTTAGCTGATTTGAACAATGATTCATCAATTTTTCTTTACAAGATTACTTAAATCTATGATTTATCTTAATCTATTCTACAAACTCATTAAAAAAAAAGATAATCAGCAAAGATCTTTTAGACAGATCAATAATGACTGTCAGTGCATAAAAAGAATGTTTTAATTTAATGAATTGATATTATGACAGCTTAAGAGTGATCTTTATAGATTGAATAGCTGAAATTTATGATAAAGCATTTAATGATGATCAAAGATGATCTGAATTCTTTAAAACAACATTGATATAAGAATTTTCTGTGTTGACATTTAGACTTTAAGACATAATATAGTTGCAATTTTAATCAGAATTGAAAGAATATTGAGAATCTTAAAATCATTTAAAAATAATTTGATTTATATAACTTCACATAAATTCAGCATGATATTTTAAAGTCAAACATATATAATATAAATAAAAAGAAATTTATAATGAGCATTACAGACAGCTTTAAAGTTTTAATATAATGCATAGAAGCATAAGCTTTCAGTGTTTAAATTAATAATTAAAACTGAGTATTTCTCATTAAATATATATCATTTAATAACATCATTCTTTCATTTTACTTCATTTTACTTCATTTTCAAGAATAAGCTGATACAACAAACATAACTAAACTCTGTTAAGAATGATCAGACTGTTCTATAAATCAGTGATAATGATTAAATTATTAATGTAATAAAGCTTCAGTGACTTAAGATCTTCAATTTATACATTAAAATTTAAATTTAAAACATTCATTAACTATTAATACTGAATAATCATAAAAGTTATATCTTCACTGACTTTATTCAGTACTGCTGTAATTACAGTATTGTAACTTTATGTTTTTCTTTACATTTAATTTATTTGCTGCAGTCATTGAATGTTAGAGTCTTTAAGTCATTGAGTAAGATTTATAAAAAGTATGTTTATATTTACTTACATTATGAAATTATCAATATCAATAAGCTAAACTTTCTACATTACTATCAGAAGACTAAATTGACAGCAATTATAATTCAAAACATTCTGAATACATAATGAAATATAGATCTTATTTTATTTAATTCTTTCATTATTATTTCAAAATTATCTTAATCAAAGATCTCATTTTATGTCTTTTTTATAAATTTCAATGAAGTTTAAGTCAACATCACTGTCACATTTAATACAGCAATCTGAATCAATCAGTTTGTGAATGAGATCATAGCAAATATAACATTATTGTTATATATATATGTCTTAGATCTAAAAGACACAGCTTTGACAGCTATGACAAATAGAACAGTTCTACAGCAGACTAATTAGAAGCTGCTTAATAAGCAGAAGTAATAGCAGAAAAAGTAGTCATAAAAGAATATTGAAAATGCTTGAGTTCTTACTGTTGATAAGAATAGAATTATAATGCAGAAGACAGAGAAGAAGTGTAAACTTATAAGTTTCTTATCTATAATAGATTGATGAGTAAGATATGTAACAATGTAAGATACTACATTATAATAGCTATTTGATGAAGTTCTAATGTTAAGGTCTTGTATTAATGAAGATTAATAATTAAGAAACTTAAAAGATTTGTATGCAAAGACTATTTATATAGTACTTTGCTTATCAATTATTGCATAAGAAATTCAGCTATAATTCAGTATAAATACATAATGATATTATAACAATTGTCTTTTCTTCTATGTGCTGATTCTTCAGCACATTGACATATCACTGAGATTATAAATACATTATAATTCTATAAACTTAGATCAGTGAGATGTAAGCAATAATTTACTTAACATTCTTATATATTTCACTTATTGTCTATCTCAGCTAAGCTAATGATCTTGCATAATACTTTAAGTTTGTCACATTTAGATAGATAATGATTCAACATTGTTTAATGATGAATAACATGCAAAATATAAATAAAATCAACTTTTCTTTATTTCTGAATCAGTTAGATCAGTAATTTCTTTATTTAATTGCAATATATAAGAAACTCTTTCTTACACATAACTTGCATTCATTTCATCTTCAACATCTTAACATATCAAAGTCATAGCAACTTCATATCTTTGAATGATGCTTCTCTCTTGTAACACTGTATAAATGACACAATAGTGAAAGCATAGCAACAGTAACATTATAATCATTAAGAAAAATAAGAGAGATGTTTTCTTTGCTGTATCTTTCATTAAGAATTCAATGAGATTGTTAATAATTTCTATATATATAGCATTTAAGACATCAACACATTCTAACAATGTTGCAGTCTAAGAGATGTACTTATACAAATATAAAGAAACACAATAAGAAGTCTTTAAGTTTCTGTTGTATTCATCATTAAATATTATTCATCAATATAATCTTAAATATTAATAAATTAACAAACTTATCAGAGTCAGTTCTGAAGATCAAGTCTATAAGAGCTAAATTAATCAAGAATGCAATAGATACTGTAAGTAACACTGTTAACATATTTGTTTTGCTGAAATGAAACACAGAAACAGAATGCAGTAAAAAAGAGTATTAAATATAAGAAATGTAAATGTCTTAAAATAAACTTACTGACAAAATGTCTACACAATAATGATAAGATGCATGCTTTAAATAATGTTGTTGTTTAGAAAAGACAGCAGCAGAAATTCTGTTGCTGTATATAAATATAGTTATATTTACTTAATCTTTTCAATGATGAAACACTATCTTTTTGTATCTTACTTTCTTAAGTCATAGATGAGTCATTATTGATAGACTTAATTGAAAATGCTTGCTCAGTAATTGTTGCTGCATCATTAATGTCATAGAACATCATTTTTAAGATATAATTAATTTGTAAGAAACTCATCATTCAGAAGAGTGCTATTTTTAAGATTATAATTAATGAATATCTTTTTGTTCTGCATTATACATCACATTTTTCTTTCACAGTAATGTCATTACATACATTACATCTCAATTTCATTTTTATCTCAGTTCTCAAAGATATCATCACTTCATAATATTATATTTTCAGCAATTTCTTTATCTTCTTATTTGCTCATGCTGACATTATCTTAATGTCACATCATAATTATTACATCAACAACAAATTAAATTCTCTTTATTGTCTTTATTGTTCAAAGCATATCAGCAACAACATTAGCTGATACAACATTGTTAAAAATCAAAATTATAACTATTGCAAAATACTTTAAAAGCTATGCAACTCAGTTCAACAAAAAGTTTCTTGTTATCTTG
>JAABUU010008330.1_pt1 | contig 10338 bp, 17 predicted proteins | sample 5559301 | NCBI WGS metagenome assembly JAABUU01 (sample SAMN10711884, study PRJNA513360) | rock metagenome | isolation source: Antarctica rocks | place: Antarctica: Victoria Land, Richard Nunatak white | reverse complement strand
AGCAGAATTTCTCCTTTCGCAGGTCCAGTTATGCCAGGCGGAAGCAGAGTATCGGATCTCACAAACACTGAGTTTCGATCTTTTTGCATGCTTGTGCTTCAATTTTGATTTCCCGTCAACAGTAACGCGCTGCCTGACCAGTATGCAGCAGCCGGCGATAATAGTGTTGAAGCAGCTGATCAAAGCACATGTACGTGCTCACTGTCCAAAACAGTTTCAGCTAGCCTTAGCTGACGGAGAATGTGGCAGCATCTGACGTCTGAAAGGCTGTGCAGGATCCAGCGTAGCTTGGTGGACCGACCGCTTCATGCTGCGAAGCAATTGGCAGTTGCGTTGACTCAGCAGACGCGAAGCATGAGCGTAGAGCCATGTTTGAAGCTGAGCCACAAGCAGCAATTCACGAACAGGCTTCCGGCATAGACTTGAGACATCTTTTGCGTGCCTTCGACAGCGTATGACTATCTCAGACACAAGCTGATCCGCGCGTTGTAACGTGGGGTCGTCCCGCATGGCTCTACGAGCATACACAGGCTTGAGGCCTTGTCGAGGACATTTGATACCAAATCACAACATCCTTAGGCAGTCCATACCTGCTGCTATAGTTCCAAGCCGAGTGCGTGACATCGGGACGAGCGCAAGGGTATGTTTCGTACGCAAGCATCGGTTTGATGAGGTGCAGTGATCTAAGAAAGCAGCACGTTTAATTGCCGGCCGCGTGGCTAGTTCAGGGTGCACAAACACAAGAAGCCAAAAACACCCGCAGCAAGTACAAGCTTGAGAAGGCTGCCGGGAAGTCAAGATATGAGGTGGCACCTGGACAGAGGATAGCTGTAAGTCTTGGCTTGATCAACACCTGAAACCCTCTCGAACAACACGCAGCCATAGGATTGAACAAGCCAAGAAACTGTCTGCAGACAGCCACAGCAGGCGTGCCAGCGTTTGTTAGACTGGGCACAGCAGCTTTTGTATCCGACAACCTCAAGAATTTCAGGAATCGCCCTAAGAAGCCCATTGAGCTGTACGAGTTTGAGGGCTGCCCATTCTGCAGGAAGGTATTGAGCTCAGGGTTCATGCCTGTCCACCAACAGGCACATGATTGCCATCACTTCACCTGCCTGCCATATTGTACATCATGAGACCCTTTCATTCCTTCTGCTGCAGGTCAGAGAGGCCTGCACTCTGTTGGATATTGACGTCTTGTTTTATCCTTGCCCAAAGGGAGGACCAACATGGAGGCCAAAGGTAATACTACACAGCCTATGTTGTCTGCTTCAGCAGGAGCAGCTAACCTATCATCACAGCATGGATCCAGCCACTACAAAGTTTCATGCCAACTTTATGTTGAGACATGAAGCTTGATATACTTCAAGCATTCAATGGCCAATTTGCAGCTTCATTTTGTAGGCGGTGCAACTGAGTGGCAAATCACAGTTCCCGTACATGGTTGACCCCAACACCAGACAGCAGATGGGAGAATCTGATGACATTATCAACTACCTTTACAATGAGTATGGAGATGGCAATGTGCCCCTGGTGCTGAAGCTAGGTCCCCTTACGGCTATCAGCAATACCCTAGCTCTGCTCCCCAGGTAAGCATGAACAACATTGTGAGGACACGGTCACAGTTTGTTTCTAGGACTTTTTGTATAACCCCTATCACACAATTTGCGTTGAGCGACGATGCACTGTATGAATCACATAAGGGCAAAGGCAGTAGCAGCCTTTGTGCATATGCAACCTGTGTGTAAGCTCCAGGGCACTTTTGCCTGTCCAACCACATCTGCGTCCTGTGCTAATGCAAAGAAGAAGAGTGCAGGTATGTATCATGCATTCTTTGCAAGCATACTTTCTTGACTCGAGAGTCCGTTTATGCAGGGATTTATGTCTTTGGATGTTGCATGCAGGATAAACAGGGGTATCAGCTACCGCAAGTCAAAGCTGCCCAAGAAACCAGTTGATCTTTGGGCTTATGAGGCATCGCCATTTTGCAAACTGGCTCGCGAGGTGATTTGTGGGAATCATTTATGAAAGGCAAACATGTGTTTGCGCTGCTCACGAGTCACAATGTGGAAATGTCGTCATGACATATCAGCACATGGGCTTGTGAGCTTCAGTTTGCATATTATAGAGCACATGTTGCATGATGATTAGCTGCATACCATTGCGGCTGCTTACGTGTAGGTGTTTGTTGAGTTGGAGATCCCTCACATCTATCACTCAGTTGCCCGCAACAGCCCTAAAAGGCAAGAATTGATAGACAAATGGGATGTTTTCCAAGTTCCGTACATCGAGGTGAGCCTTGGCTGGACATGTTGCTAGCTGCAGCAACATGTCCGTCAGTCTCATGCTGCTTGTCTCAGTTTGTGAGATGTACTCGTGGGGTGGTATCTGCATCATGCTGGTGATCATCACTGTCTGTCAAAGTGAATAGAATCCTAAGCTGTCTTTGAATTGTGCATAATTTGCTTGTGGCGACTTGCTTCAGTGCAATAGCAGAAGCTTCTCTGAGCCAGCATCAGCCATCATTAGTGTGGCCAAGGAGTATGCTGTGGTAAATCTTGCTGGCATGATGATGCAGGATCCCAATACTGGTGTAGCCATGTTTGAAACTCCTCAGATAATTGAGTATCTGGAGAAGACATATGCTGTGTAATAACAAGACGCGGTGCAGTGTTAAAACAAACTATGTACTGTTGGTTCAACTATGTGCTGCTAGAATTGTAGTGAGCAGATGCAGAGCAGTGCCAACCGCTTTTGGCAGATGCGTGATCCTCACTTGGGCCGCCATGCAATTGCATATGTATGTAAAGCAATGCAGGGAGCGCACACAGGTAGGGTGGGATTGGGGCAGAATAGGTGAAAAGCAACACTACCAGAGATCTGCCTGTCCAAGTTGTGAGCTAAATGTGCACAGGCACTGTACTCAGTAATTCAAGTTGCTCAGCCATGGTCACTGTACTATCTGTGCTTATCCCTTGTCAAAAATTGAGATGATTATCTCAGGATATCTAGTCTCAGCTGCGCACAACAGTTTGCAATCGCTGTGCTCGTCTTATCCACGGATCTTGTGAGATCGCTCAATTGCGCTACTGGAGCACCGTATGCGGTTCTGCCTGCTGTAACAGTTCATATGCTTGCAGCTTCTCAGGTGATCCTCCAGCAGACTTCCATTTGAAAGGTGGCCTTCGCAATGACATGCTGTATTGTTGCTGGTATGCTTGTCATAGCGTGCTCTCTCAAACCATCTTCCGATTGTTCGACAGTAGACCTTCTGGAAAAGCTGATTGTGATTTTTTTTGTTTTAAAACAGCATGCGTGCGTCATCATCAAACGATTGCCTGCGTTTGATGCATGACAGGATAATCTGCTTGTCCATGACATGACAAACTCAGTCCAAGTAGTGTGTTGTGCAACATGTGTACAGTATGTGAGAAACCATGTCAGTACCGACACTACTGTCATATTGCCAAATGATGAGCGTCGAGGTTGGAGCAACAACCTCAATAATTGAGCCAGGGTCCGGACACACTGTGCTTTCAAGCTTGCACAGCAGCACAATTTAGTGAAGCTGCACCTGGGATCTGTACCCATGTATGCATGAGGCATTTTGCACAATTTTAATGGCTTAGGGTCTCTTGATTATTGTTTGCAAAAAGGTTTTGGTACCTTGTAAGAACCATGTAGCCCAGCATTGACCAAGGCGAATGTTGGTCTGAGTAATTTGGGTGCTATGTGCCATGCGGTCCAGAGACATGCTGTGCTGATCCGCTGATTACGAAAGGGTTCAACAAAAGATTCGGGATGAATACACCAAAGATCACAGTGCAAGGTTACAAAGACTTCAAGACAAAGACCAGAGGGGACTGGTCGCCTCGTTTGCAGTGTGCTGAGGTGTAGGTCTTGCGCTTGCACCATTGCCACGTTGGAAAGACTTGATCATTTTGCAACATGCAATTACCAGTTTGTTGGGTCCAGAAACATGTGTCTCCAAGCATGCACTGATTCGCAGAGCCTGGCTCATCTCGTATGATTCAGTCATGCGTTGATCTACAGCTAAGTAGCTGAACGGACTCAGTGCTATTTGGCATTTTGCTTCTGGCGCTCTTGGTAATCCTGGAAACACTGGACGGCAAGGTTCTGCAGCAAGGGCTTGGAGCCATATCTTGGCTGATATGCAATCTTGTTCAGGACGGCCACAAAGTCTTGACCGTAAGCACCCGCTACTTTATCAATGGCTGAGCTGTTTGCTTGCTGAAGCAAAGCAGCAGACCTAAAAACTGGATGCTGGCCATCATCTGTAAGGAGGAAAAAAGCAGTTGCATATCATGCTTTTACCATTCTGATAACTTCTAGCATGAGCATAACCTACTGCAACCATGATCAGTAATGGTGCCTCAGATGACATAGCGCTTCTAAAACGTAATCCATGTGACAAAAGCCATGTATGCGCCCGTTAGAGTTGCAATTGCCCACGTCTCATTTGCTGATGCTGCAGAAACAGGACCATCAGTCTCACCTTGTTCTGCAGAGCTGCTGTTTGACTGGTAGGCCCTGGAGACACCTCCTCCCTTCTGCATCTGCAAAGGGGAAGAAGCTACCTGTCTCATGAAGTCCTGCAGTACATACAGCCAAGCTTGCGTAGCCTATTGCGGCAGAGGAGCAGCAAGCATGCCCAGTTTGACACAGCACCTCTGGACTGAAAGCTGTCATGACGGTTGAAACGGTCCATTGCTTTTGGCAGCTTGCAGAAGCATAGAGCACATGCAATCTTGACACAAAGGGTGAGGTCGCCCACAGGAGCTCCAGCATGTGCATGCAGTGATTGCTCTTCAAGTCACAGGATAGGACCAAATTCCAGAAATTTACTGTTGTTCCTGCTTCAGGTGGTTTCTCCCAACATACATGCACCACATTTGAGTCCCAGTCACAGTCAGCCATGCAGCAGCGGACAGCACTGACAAAGAGCAGATGTAATGCGGAAGCTGAAGCAGCCAAAGTCAACGCTACCATTCTACCTGAAGAACCAGCTTAGCTGATAGGAGAATGGCAATGATTGTTGCCAGATCAGGGCAGTCTGGCTGCGAAGGGCTGTGCAGCACACCCTTCCTATCTTCTGTGGCAGCTGCGGCTGCAAAGGCTGCCAGTGTGCGCATGCTCCATATGATGCGGTGGCGGTGAGAGTGCAAGCGCCAAGCTCTCAGCTCTGAAGGTTGTGCTGCTGATAGTATTAGCGCCTGGATAGTGTTGCATAGCACTCTCAGACTCAGACTGTGGCTGAGACTGGATGCAAGACTCACTTGAGGTTGCCCACTCAGGTGAAGCTGGGACTCAGACTGTGAGGTGCAGAGCTGATTGAGAGCCTGACAGTGTGAGTCACCATAACAGTGTAATGAAACAAGGTACAAGGCAAACATGTGTGAGGCTGAGCCAAGTGGTGAAGCAAACAGCCGTGACAAAACAAGTCCACTGTGAAGAGCAATGCACATCCATCACAAGGAGGATGGACAAAGTTGACAAACAGGGCGTGCAGACTAGTTTCACGACATCTCTTACATTGTATACTTGAGAGAGCAGTCCCAAGCTTAGTGCTGACTCACCTTCTTGGTGTTGACAGGTGCATTCCATTGAGCTGGCGCCACGGTTGGCTTGGGCGCTGCTGTGGTTTGTTGAGATTCTGTCAGTTGGGCTTGTCCCTGAGTCTGCGGCAAAATGCCTGCTGCTGTGGAGATCATGTGTTGCACCTGCATCAGCATCATCATGTCACAGACCTGTGGCTGTCACTGATTTGCTGTAGCCAGTGCTGGCAAAACGACCATGGGCTGTGCATATTGGATATCAGAAAGGTAGATTTTCTCATGCACATGCTGTAAGCTAGCATACTGTATACTGCCAGAGCCAGTCTCTGATGGGCTCAGAGCAAACCCTAGATATGTTGTCATTGAGGTGTGTTAGTGTTTCCTGAGGCTGAGCCAGACTTCTGCCCCCATAGACATGATATCTTGCACCTGTATGGCCCTTTGCAGCACAAATGCAAGATGTTTGCTGAGTTGCTGGGCCTGGTGCAGGGGTTCTGCTGCTACAGGCATCATTGATGCACACTCACCTGCCATGTGCTTGCTGTCTTGCTGTGTCCATGTTTAGACAAAGCTGCAAACAACAAGGTGCATATGACCGCTTTTGCTGGCAGGCCCGTACCTCGTCCACACACACTGTGCTGAGCTGCTGCCATGTCTCGCCGTTGTCCTTCTGGAAGACCATCTTGCGGCGCCAGGCCGCCGGCCCGGAAGCTTCTGCCAGGAAGCACAGATCCTGAAAGGCTGCATTCTGCATCAGGGGATCCTGCAAAGCACCAGCTTTTGCTTCAAACAGCATGGGATTGCTAATCGACGGGAGAAACAGCAAGGATAGGCAGTCTGCTGCATCTGACAAGTGCCAGGCGGTATGCAAGATTCACACCGCACGGCAGTCACCCAGAAAACAGCATGACCTCACATGACACGCTTTTGGCTGATTTCTCATGTAAGCGCCTGAGCGCAGATCATGCTTAAAGCATTGATTTCTTGCATTTTGCACATTTCTGCCATCCATTGTGCTCAATGCACTGCGCTGCATCAGCATTTGTCCGTGCTGGACGCTGCAAAGTGTCACAATCAGTGCCCTTGGTAAAGAAACCAATGGGCTGTTAAAGCTGATGTTGGCCTGCTGAGACAGCCTGCAGAAGCCATGCTGGCAGGTGATGTCAACAGTGACTGTCTCACCTTTGTGTCAAGCAGAGCAGGTATGAGGAGAGCTGAAGGGTCACCCCCTGAATCTTCTTGAAACTGCTTGACACGGTGTGAGTAGACAATTTGCACTAGGCATGAACCTGCACTCCCAACACAAGGCTCTCTAGCACTCATCACAGAAACAGCGCTGCTTACAGACCTAAGCTTGCTGTTCTGCACTTGCTTGCTGCTCATCAACTTTTGGGCTCAGAGCTGTCAAGCTCAGGATGATCAACACAAAACTTTTAAGCATGTCTGTAGAAACACAGTGCTGAATATGAAAAGCATATTAAACCCCAATAACAAGTACACTGGGCTGGCATTTGAATCACAATAAGTCAATGTAGACTACAGACATGAGCCCTGTGAGGCATTGAAGGGCATGTTAGGTGCACAATGAACTGACCAGTGGACCAGCCAAAAGCACAGAAGCTGCCAGCTATTAGCTGAGTGGCTGTGCCGGCTCTAACAGAAAGCGCTGGTGGGAGTCCTGCTGCGATATGCAGTAGCATGTAGGCCACTAGCTTGAAAACAAATGCAGAGGCTGTGACAATACTTGCCTCTACAAAAACTGCAACACCATCATTAGTCAGCAGGCAGTGTGTATGACTAATGTGGTGCACCACTTGCAGGACTGATCGAGAGCTGCCTGCCCAACAGCTGACATACACAGCAGGCGGGCCAGCAGGGTCTTGACAGTGAGTGTTTGGACTTGTTGTTTGCTGGCAGCAGTCAGGCATGCATAGTATCTGTGCAAGTACATATGTCGTATGAAATATATGCAATGCAGGTGGATCCAAAACCAATGATGCATGCAATGCAGATCTGCACACTGCAGGCACTGCTAATGCGATGCAGTTCTCTGCGACTTCACAAAGCAAAGATGTGCCATTTGATGTGCTGCAAAACATCATAAGGTTCCGGCAGCTCTGCCGGTGACTGTGTCCCACATCCTCAAGACAGAGTCAGCCATCAAAGCAGAGTGACCAACAGAACGCTCACCTGATGGTAAACGAGAAATCAATCGAGGCAGGTAGGCTTGGCTGGTGTCAGAATACTGTAAGACATCCTGTTTCCTGCAGGCAGCGTCGTCAGGAGCCAAGCAAGAAAGTTGCTTTGGGTTCAAGGTACCTTGATTTTACCTTGCAAGAGCAGTTGAACAGAAAGTAGTTGCTAGGATGCCACCAAAAACGGCATCATTGAGTGAACCTGCACCGCAGAGGCAAAGTTGCATTTGGTGCTTAAGCAGTCCAGGATGGCAGGTGGCATGTTGCTTGGCTGTGTGTGAGTGTCACCTGTAGAGTTGGTCTTAAGATAGCTGAATAACTGTGACGTGAGTATCGCACTGAAGGTGCAAATGACCAGGAGCATTGACATTTTGACGCCTTGCCAACAAGAGCCCAGTCTGCCAAGCGCTTGTTGTAAGTTGGGGATAGGACCTCCCTGCCATAGCTTAAAAAGCAAGTTGAGTCCCTTTGAGTCGGGTATGCTGCTGGAAGCTCCTTGCCTGGCTCGCAGGCAGGATGTCGGAGTCCATCTCAACAGCAGCTGAATCACGGTACGCTTGACTGCAGCGACGTCGCTGGGCAGCTGCAGTGGTTCTGCCTCAACAGGGAGGAGGAGGGCACTTTGCGTAACAACAACCGGGGCTTGAAGCGTGACCAACGCCAGAGTAGACATCCAGTGTGATGGCCAAAAAACAGACGCGATCATGTCCAACCAAGACCAGCGGCTTAACTTTGTTTCCAGCCACAATATTGCTGCGATCTTGCAAATAATCGTCAGCCAGATCAGACACGCGCCCGATCTTTGAAGCCATAGCGAGCGCTTGGCGGCAGCGAATGTCTGTGACATGACCAACGCAGAACAATTCGTATGACGTGTTGTTTGCGGCGTGTGTATAGTTTTCAGGCACGCATATTAGAAGGTTGGCAAAGTCAAAGGTATAGTCAAGCTTTGACTCAAAGAGCACAAGTTGTTAGACGTGATGCTGCGTGTGGCAGAGTCACTCGCTCAGCCTAAACTGTCACCTGGTCGATTGCATTTGAGTCGTTGCCTGCAGTCACAAGGCCGGGCTACCTGGCAAATCATGCCTTTGAAGTCGCAAGCTTCCCTCATCAATAGCTTGCCGTCGTATCACAGTTCTGAACTTGCTGATCGAGATGCTCTGAACAGCAAAACTGGCTTGCGGTCCGTCGATTGGCTTGATGACTTCCGAGCTGACCCCGCAAATGAGCCTGTATTGACAGCAGGAGCAATGCTTTCAAACAATGCCAAGCTGCCACCAGACCATATAGTATGTATATGTAGGTTTGCTGCCATACTGGCACCTTCTCAATGATCAGCTGGAAACAGAAACTGAACGCATGCTGTCTGCAGTTCTCTGCATTTCTGAAGGTTGGCCTACTTCAAGACATGCTGTGTACCTTTAATGCTGAAAAGCAGGAATTCTCTTCCCTCATCACACTGGGGAAAAATGTATGTGGTCACCCCACAATAGTACATGGTGGCCTGACAGCAGCAATAGTGGATGAAACGTTTGGAGGCCTCAACTATATAATGAAGAAGCGTGGTATGCTGGATCCTGGGCCAGCTTTCACTGTGCACATGGTGATGGACTGGAAAAAGGTGTGCCATTTGCTGCCAGACTATTGAGCAGCGCGTAACTGTGCATCAGATGCTGCCATGACATTTGAAATTACTTTTGCTTGCGGCTTCGTTGCAGCCAATACCTGCTGGCTCACACATCATCTGCACAGCCTCTTTAGATTCTATAGAAGGGCGCAAAACCTGGGTCACAGCGACAGTCAAGGACAGACCAGATGGGGTTGAATATGCTGCTGGCACAGCATTGTTTGTAATACCCAAGAAGCATCCCCTGGACAAACCTACGGATGGAGCTGAAGAGCAGGGCCGTGCACATGCTGCCGGTATGGGGCAGATTGCACTGTGCATGTTTGCAGGTCTTTGCAATGTTGCAACAGCCACAGCGCAGTGATTGAGCAGCTATTAAGAGGCATAATCTGATGCCTTGCATTGTCGCTCGGGAGGACCCTGTGCTGCATACATGACATTGTCATTGTTTCTGTAGCTTTTGGCATCTACAGCAATGGTTGTGACAGGCAATGTTTCATGTGTGCAGGCGAGCGTGCTCAAACAGAAAGTGCGGTAGAACAACAAGTGGATTGTTGAAGCTGCAACATCTTGCATCTGCATGCCTTGGCTTTGCAGCACCTTTGGCTTCTATGTGAACGAATCCCTTGCATAAGCATACCTCACAAACTGTAGTAGAACGTGCACTTAGAGCATTCACAGCCCGACTGCGCTTGCAACACAGTCTGTAGAGTGCCCTGATGTCCTTGGCAACTGCAACAGTATATGCAGATCAGTGCATTCTCAGTGTACGGGCCGAACACCGAAAGCTTCGGCTGCCGAAAGGCACCGAAAGGCCCGACCGAGACCAGAGGGCCCCTGTACCGATTAACCGAATGAGGGCAAGGGTTTCTGTAAACCCTAGATCCTCCGCGGTTAGTAACAGGGCCATAATTGTTCAAAAAGCGCCAAAATAGCACAG
>JAABUU010008326.1_pt1 | contig 10341 bp, 11 predicted proteins | sample 5559301 | NCBI WGS metagenome assembly JAABUU01 (sample SAMN10711884, study PRJNA513360) | rock metagenome | isolation source: Antarctica rocks | place: Antarctica: Victoria Land, Richard Nunatak white | reverse complement strand
ACGGTGGCTCTGCAACCTTGTCGACCCCCCTGTCTGCCTGTTTCGAAGTGCAACACACAAGCTTAGTGTGTATCATCACCTCATTTCAAGGCGTGGCAGCCTTGCTGAGCATTTCAGATGCGGTCATGCCTGCCAACTCCTGCTTTGTTCATTAGGTGTGATGCACTGACTGTAACTGACAGGACATCTATGGCGTCGACAAACCAACTTACAAGAAGAGCACCCAGCTGTTGCGCATGCAGATGCTTTGCGGTGCTCAAAGTGTGATGAAGCCGAGCCTGAAGAGGACTTTCTTCTATGCGATGGCTGTGTACGGGGGTTCCATGCACACTGCCTGAACCAAGACATGCCTACCAGCCGCTTTTGGTTCTGCCCTATATGTGCTGGAACCACTATCAAAGGTTGCCTCATTAAGGTAGCAAGCTCCTTGTCTCAGCTTGAAAGTGTTGCTGCATCTTGCTGTGCTTGATATACAGTAATGACAAAAACTGGCTCTTGTTCTCCTGATACCACAGCTGCAATATATGCCTTCAGCGCCTTGCACATGAAGATGTTAAGCAGGATGAAAAACAATCATCCTCATATTTCAGGGCATTGGATGCCATCTCAGCATTTCATGAGGAACTGGGTATGGTTTCCTGCAGGCACTGGAGTCTGGAGGTCCTATCGGTCTCACTGCTGCTGAGCTGAATGCCCAGGTTCTACTGCTGCGCATAAAAGACTCTAATGAAGGACCACTGCCCCCTGAAGTTGTGGCAATGTACAACAAGACAACAGTGACAGAGCGCTCCAGGGTGAGATCAAAGAATAAGTGACATCCCTTCCAACAAACTACATCAGGCATCAGCATGCATTGTGCACTGGTAGCCAATATTCAAGACATGTCCTTGTACACCAACGCACATTTGCCTTGAAAGCTTGGCAGCCATCCAAGATGCACACTCCTATTCAAACATCAGGTTGCGCAGGTTGCCCCCTTGACTTCATCACAGTGTGCTCAGCTGCTACGCCGTTTGCACGCTTCCGTAGGAACACAGAATTAGCCAAGGTCACACAACATGCAGCTGTCAGTAAGACTTATCAGTAGTGGTGACTGCAGCTGTGCCGTGGGGACAAGGGCATGCTGGAAGACGGCCGACCCCTGGTTGAGAAGCTTACCCCAAGTCCCACAAGCATAGTCAGATACCGCCTAGCGCCTGAATACCCATCGCTGGCACTGTCATCAGCACTGCCTGTTGAGGGACCAGAGCTAGAGCCTGAGGTCATCGACCTGCTGTCTGACTCAGAAGATGCTGGAGCTGAGTCAGAAGGTGCTGAAGCTGACATGGACGGCGCTGGCTTTGATGCAGAGGATGCTAAAAAACGCTCAGAAGATGCTGAAGCTAGCTCAGCAGAGGCTAGAGCTGACTCAAGGGATGCTGGATCTGTTTCACAAAATGCTGGACTGGACTCAGCCGATACCAGAGTTGACTCTGCACACCCAGGAGACTTTGAGACAGAATTCAGCTTGCCAACAGACTTGGTTGTAAACAGGTCTCCAACATCAGATGCAGCAGGTGCATTGCATGCAACAGCAGCAGCAGCAGCAGCACAGCAAACCACCAGCATGACAGAGTTATGGCCCTCCTCAGCTCCCGACCCCCTTCTTCCATGTCCATCAGCCCAATGCGGCATAGCGGACTTCCCATTCGCAACATTGGCAATACCACCAACATCCCCAAAAGAGTCTTCTGCGGCATCCCCAGTAGCATCCCTGGCACCAGGCAAAGCTGTACTCCCACCAGCGCCCCCACCAGCATCCCTAGCCCTGTCCCCAGCAGCACCTCCAGCTGCGTCTCCAGCTGCACTCCCACCTCCATCCCTCGCACCTTTCTCAGCAGCACCTCCAATTGTGTCTTCAGCTGCAACTCTGGCAACGTCGCCACGGAGTCTTTCTGCAGACGGTCCACCTGTCTCAGAGAGATCAGCTGATACTGGCTTAGTCTCAGTGAAGCAGCAGCTATCAGAAGCAATTGTGCCTGCCAGTATGCCAATCAAGTCGCAGGAGACACTGCTGGGTTTTGACAATCTGATGGCAATGTCACCCACTGCACCTTCAGGGCGTCGTTGTCATTCCAGGGCTTCACTGTCTCTGCGCTTGTCCCCAGTGTCAAACCTGTGCTCGAGGCTGGATGACAAAGAATGTGAACACCAGGTGAGGATTACGCTTCTCCTTACGTGAATTCGCGTTGCCTTCAGTTTGCACAACATGCTGCACACAGCTTTGCATGATCAACTGCAACCAAGATATGCGCAATTCCTGCTTGGCTGCCTTTGTGGCTTCATCTGCTGCATTGTGGCCATCATGCTGGTATTTGCAGCGTATTAGTAGGCCTTATAGGGATGCACAAGACAGGCTGCTCTGGAGACAAGGCTTGTCCTGCACGTACCTAGCTCATCATGAGCTGGAAAGCGTTTTAATTATTATTATTTTATTATGCTGGCCTTGGAGCCCTTGTCTTTGCACGGCCAACCAGGATGCTGAGCTGGTCAACACAAGCCGCAAAGCCACTGCTTGGCAAGCTGATGTACACATTAAACAATGCATAGACCTTGTTGCATAGCCTGAAGATTGTCTCACAAGACACCACCATTCCTGAAATGCACGTCACTGCTCACCCAGTTCTGCCTGCCGCAGGACGATGGGGTAGATGAGCCTCCTGGTACAGCAGTGGATTGCGGCTGTTCCCCTGCAGCAGGTTGGTTTGGACATGCTGCTCCCCTTTGTGAAGAACAGACTATGCATGAGCACCATGGCCCAGACCTTGACTGGATCGTACCAGACAGTCTTGAGCAAAGCAGCCAGGACAACCAAAGTCAGCGACCTGAGCAAGAGGATGAACATGACACCATGCATGAAGGCTTCTGCTATGTTGTTGGTACACATGCTTTGGCATGCCAAGTCACAGGGCTGCAGCCAGACGATGTCGCAGACTTAGGCGTCAACAGCAGCACAAAGCAGATGCATTGCCAGAATGAAAGGGTCAAGGATGTCAGTGATGGATGCGTACTGTGTGGTACTGGGGCAGAGACAATGTTTGAGGCAGAGGTCTTGCTCCCATTGCAGCTTGATCTGCAACAAGCAGAAGCTGCCATTGAAACAAGCATAAATGGTGATGGCAGCAGCGAGGTAGATGCGTGCGAGTTCAGCACTCAGCAGGGTACTAGCTCGGTGTCTGCAGAGGCGCATACAGCAGGACTCCGCAAAGCAGTATCAGAAGGGTCACCAAGGCAACACTGGGGCAGGACAGAATCAGACGGGGCAGAATCAGATAGGGCTGAACCAGACAGGGCAGAACCAGACAGGGCAGAACCAGACAGGGCAGAGTCAGACATGGCAGCTTCAGCAGATCTGCCACAGGTCAGAAGGAGCGGGAGCAAGCGCAAACGACAAGACGAAATAGCTGACCACAAGCTGGAAGCACTACGCAAACGCAGACAAGGGGCTGATGGCTTGCCTTGGTTACAGTTCTGCTTCAGCTTGGCAAGCAGCATCTCCTTTATTGTGTCAGTTGTATGGCTGGGTCATGATTTACTTGACTGATAGAATCTCATGGATACTTGTCCCAGCTTATCATGGTGACTTTCATGTGCTCATGTGACTGTGTAGCGCCGATTCTACACTAGTGACCCAATCAGGCAGGCAATTGCTTAAGCTATGTTTGCTTGGTGAGATCCAGTACAGTGCAGATCTTGACAGGACCTGCATGGATGTGAGGCAACACCGGAAATGCATTGCACCATTGCGAGTTAGAAAAGCTCTGATGGCTTGGTGTTGCATGATAACGGTGCCCAAAGCAGGATGCAAGCACAATAGCTGGATATGCGGCAAACACTTGCAACATCAACACATGGCATGCAGATTGAGCTGCCCAATAAAATGGCATTTTGTAGCAGCATGATGGCCAGCTGACTGAATGCTTCATCATCGTTTCTGATGCCCTCAGCAGCCACATGAAGCAGCCCTCAACTTCATCACCCTGCTGCAGGGCTTTGCGTGTTGCTAAGTTGTGACATGAGCAAATGAGTGGACTAATCGCCAAGTCTCAGCTTAATGGCAGAGCACATGTTGATTTTACATCAAGAACTCTTCCTTGATTTCTTGGGCTGGAACTGAAAGAATAACACCAAAAAGCAGAAGTACAATTAAAGTCTCTTGCACGTTATTCATGCATATGCTGTATTGACAAATTAAGATCAGTTACAGTAACTGATGAAAATACCAGCAGAAGTACAAAGCCATATATGTACACCATGTGCTGCATGGTGCAGATTGAAACCCTGATGAATCCTAAAGACAGAAAATGTAAGTTGATTGAAACAAAGCCCACTTGTAGCTCAACCTCATTTGGGTGCTCAATGACAAAGGCAATCATTGCGGTCCGTTCACAGATTGTCCAATATGATGTATCAAAACACTTTACTTCAGCGTAGTGACTGCAGCTCCTGGCGAATTGCGGCCTTTTGCTCTTCAACAGCTGGACTTCTGGGCATTTGATACAAGGCTTGTAGCTCAGCTTGCAAGTCTGCCTGCAGTCAACATAGAAGCAAAGATAGACCAACAGGATAACCTGAGGACAAGTCATACATAACAACACAAAGTAAATCTGGTGCAGGCTGCAACATGCTACATGTTCTGTGTTCTGCCATGCAGCATGTAGACCAACTACGCAAAATGTAATGTCGAGGATAGACCACAACTGCTGCATGTCAGGTGCGGCTGTGACTATACAACTGAATTGCAGACGACCAACATGGCAAAATCAATTCTGAAAGGTCTAAAAATCCTGCATATGCTTAGTGAGCATTTGACCCTCATTCACAGCGGCTGTGAATACAAGCTAGGCAGTCATTGAGCTACCTGTCGATGCTGTGGGGAAGGAGGATAGATGGGACCAGCAGGTACATCAGGCTGCATGGGGAGCAAGCCATTAGCTCCTTGACTGGTAGTGCCGGCAACTGCTGTTGCAGCTGGCATTGCTGCGCCACGGTTATTTGAATTCAGTGTGCGTCCTGTGCCCTCTGCAACTGCTATGGCCATTTTGAAGACACCCCACACCCCCACAGCTGCAACTGCTACAGCTCCCAGGGCTGCATGTCAGGTATGACTCAAGCTCCTGTGACGAGTAACAAGGACAGCAGGTGACACCAGCGAGCGTCCTTCCAGAGTGGACATTACCTCCTGCTCCCATGGTGGCAATGGCCCGTGCAGCTGATGGAGGTGTGCTGTCCTCCTCGGAACCCACAGCTTGTTCAGCTGCACCTGTGGGTTTTGTTTGCTGAGTTGGACCAGTGCTCTGATGCCTGACCTGACATAAACTGGCAGCTTGCTGTGCATTGCTGCCTGATAAACTGCGGGTATTGCACAGCCAGGCTGTAGCTCGCTGCATCTCCGGTACTGCTTTATTACAGCTCCAGCATATCAGCTCCCTCCGTTGACTCAAATGATCGTGTCTGTGACCGAGTAGGCGGGACTTTCCATGTCGATGGTCTCAGTCTGAAGATTGATCAGACAAGCGTTATGGAACACAGTTCACACAGGCTGAGGCTGCTCGACGCTGTCAGTATGGCGCTGCAAAATGCATGCTTGACCCATTGACACGAAATTCGCTGCAACCCTACCTAATTTTACAGCAATTTGGCAAAACCTTCATGCCAGTGTGACTCAATTGCATAGCTGACACTGTTCAATTTTGCTGCTCGCGACGTGCACATTGCCTGGTCAGCTGCTGGATTGTAGTCTGCTACTTCTGCAAGGCCAGCTCGCGTCTTTGCCTTGTTATCGACTCAGTTTGACACTGTTTGACCTCGGAGACCGGCGAGCGCAATCAACTGGTTTGCGCTGCCAAGGTCTCCTAAGGAGCACCGTCCATGATGTTCTACAAAGTGTGACTGGTCGTGGCAAAGTGAAGCATGCCTAGTCCACCTAAGGCACGTTGATCTTTCTCCCTCCCTGAACAGACAGACCAGGCACTATCGTCTTGCTTGACAGCATAACAGCCGTGGTATCGAAGGCCATTTCTCATTTGCAGGCACCGGCTAGGAAGAAGGACCTGAAGGTCAGCAAAGAAGCTGCACCTAGCAAGCCTATTGCTGAGGTTCCAGTGTCTCCTGTGCCTCCCAAGACCAAAAATGGAGGTCCAGATGAATTTGCTTTGGTAAGCAACCAAGCTGCTCGCAACACAGGATGCAGAGATGCCTTGAACCTAGTCCAAAATTAAGCCAGACGTGCATTTGCTTAGTTGCAGCCAACAAAGGAGGTCTACAAGCCTGACAACCAGTTACAGCTTGCCGAGAAGGACTTGCAAGAAGAGATTGCAAAGATGCTCACAGCGAACAATCCAGCAGCACCAAAGAATACAGCCAGATTCAACATGAAAGAGCGAGTGTATAAACTTGAGCCCATGGTTGAGCAGCTGTTGGTGCATTATGCAACAGATGGATGGCTGATGCATAAAGCGTCTGAGGACGCACGGAAGCAGCAAGAGGTAGAGAAGCAAGTGGAGGAGGCTGCAGCCAAATTCCAGAATGAGGTGATGTAGTCTATATTATTAGATGCATCACCACATACCCAAAGCTGTCAACACCGGCTGATCTTTGTAGATTGCTGGTTTCACACTGTGCACTCATCAGTCACACATCAAACGGCAGGCTGCACATGCTTGCTGAGCAGCACCTAACAGCAGACAACATGTCTTCCAAGCTGTGGCAATATGTCCTGCAAACTTTGTAATTTGTCTCTCATATCTTTATCTTTGCACGTCAGGTTGACAGGGCCAAGAAGGAGAAGCGGGAAGAGGGCACAGATGCTGCGGAGGGTCCAGACGACAGCCGGCAGCTGCGCAATCAGTTCAACTTCAGCGAACGAGCGGCACAGACGCTGAACTACCCCATGCGGGATAGGGAGACTACCACAGAGCCTCCACCTACAGCATCCTTCTCAGGCACATGCTCACAGGTCAGCTCTTGTGCAAATGCATCATTGAGGAATCTATTCCAATGCAAGCACTTTGCAGCTTTTCTGATCCCAACCTGCTGATATTGCCACACAAAAGCAAAAGCCAGCAGTGGCGTTCTGCGCATCTGGCTGTCAAAGTTAGACCTATTGCCAGCAACAGCGATGATGTGATCCAGTGCATTGTGGCATCTTGCATTCTGTGATGTACTGAACGTACTGAAAACGTGTGCATACTATTATCAGAGGCGCTTGCCGAGAAGACGGGTCGACAGAGGCTTTTTAGTAGTGCTGGTGGATTGCACCATGTGCTTGCTTGTTGCAGTGGGAGATATATGATGCATACATAGCAGATCAGGAAAAGCAGAGGGCACAGGAAGAGGTCAACAAGCAAAAGGCAGCTGCTAAGAAAGCTACCACTGCTACAGAAACTGCTGAGACAAGTCAAGATCCGGCCAAGGCATGCCTCTGCTTACATTGCATGCCAGATGGGTGCTGCACACTCAATGCATTTGTTCATTTCTTGAAAGAAGGTAGGCATGGACATGCCTGGTGTGCTGAGCAACTCAAGATGTTGCACTACTTTAGCTGAAACATCTTGGGTATGATGCATGCAAGGGTTTTGTGTGTTTGTGGGCATGCAAGATGCTATTTTGACATGCAGCAATGTCACCTACTGACAGCAAATGGCAGCAGCGTTACAGTCAGTTGTTGGTGAACAATGTGTGGCAATATGTTGGCTAGCTGATGAGAAGTGACCCCAACCTGGCTGCAATTTGCTTCTGACAGCACCCACCACTAGAATGACACTGCCAACATCAGGCTTTCATCTCCTCCACCACCATCAACACCTCAGAAGCTATCTTAGCTAGCACATACAGCTGTGCTTGTGCATATTGTAGCATGTAAGGCACTTTGAACGAGATAGAGGCTCAGAGCTTGCTGTCCAAGCGCGCACACAACCCACAAGGCAGTTTGGGTTGCTTGCCAGAAGGTGTTCCTGCTTTCAGCACGCCTGCAGCTGCATGCATCTGGAGAGACCACAGCGGATAGCTTGTCATTGGTTGTATGGGAAGTATCATGCTAAGTTGCAGGATGATCATGGGAGCGTGCTGCATCATGGGAACATGGAGCGAGCTGTGAAGGTGTTGGAGCGAATGGAGAACCAGAACACCTTCAAAGAGCTGGCCATGGACTTTAAGGTCAGTGTCACGCCTGCTGTGTTGCACAGCAAGATGCTCATTCAGAGTGTAGTGTCCATTGTCCCATGCGGATAGATTTGCTGCAGTTTTGAACAATATGCATGATGAGGCCGTCCACTCCAGGCATGCATACATGCATGTGTCAGCTCCAGGCAGGCAGACATGTATGCATGCATGTGTCAATTTGTTGTTTTGCTCGTTCACTCATGCGTCACTTCTTTCATGCACTCAACAAGTGGTTTGCAATCAACAGAAACTAAGACAAAGACATAAGCATCTGTTTATGATCTTGCATCTGCAAGAAACATCAATTGGTTTGCATCAACAGGTTGCAACACCAGATGGCAATGTTCAAGCAATGAATGGTGCCATGTTGTGAAGCAAGGATGCACAGCTCTGCCCAAGTGTTTCCCACAAACACCTTGGTCAAGTCTGCTACGACAACCTCAGCTGCTCAAGCATTCTGTCGCAATTCCAAGCCTGGCTCAAGCTAAATATTCTAGCGCTTACTTGCAGTACTGGGATGATATGTCAGACCAGTATCGGCAAGCAGAGGGGTCGCTGTTGCCCCTGTGGAAGTTCTACACTGACCATTGCAAGCACAAGCACGTGACATCTTTGTGCTGGAACCCAGAGTATTATGACCTCTTTGCTGTGGGCTACGGCAGCTTTGACTTCCTGCATCAGAGCAGTGGTCTGGTCTGTTGTTATAGCCTGAAGAACCCCTCATACCCTGAGTATGTGTTCAGCACAGACTCAGGTAAGTAGTTCTGACCCATACCGTGTTGTTGCTGTTCCAGCTCAAGGGCTAAACTCATACCATGTCCTGCAACAACATGCCTTGCACCAATTTGAGTTAGCACCACCTCTGCTTTTGCTATCAGGGTTGAACACTTGTGCAGAGTCACCCATAGCTTGGCAGTTTTCTGGCCTGCAACCAGTGCTATGTGTCTTCTTCACACGTCAACCCCGGCAGTTTTGTGTACCATGACCTATGTATAGCGCAGCTGAGGCATAACAGTCGACAATCTGCCGCTGATCTGCACTGCCTTCACTGACAAGCTTGCCATTTGGCACTGCTTCAACAATAAGCTTGCCATGTGACACTGCTTCAACAATAAGCTTGCCATGTGACAGGTGTGATGTGCTTGGACTTCCATCCTCAGCACCCCAACTTGCTAGCATTGGGCTGCTACGATGGATCTGTCAGCGTATATGATGTACGCCGCCCAACAAAGCCTCTGTACTCCTCCACAGCAGCCACTGGCAAGCACACTGACCCTGTCTGGGAAATCTTCTGGCAGGTACATGCTTGTGTTCTTGCTCCTCACATAGATAGCCTTGCTGGTCCCAGACTCATTTGACTATGCATGATGTGATACTAGCATCCCTGAAAGAGATGCTACAAGAGATGCTAGCTGAAGTGGACAAAACATTCAGAGCAAATCCCCTAATCTTGCTTTTCTGCATCAGTATCCTGACAGGTCTTTCAGGGTAGCATGTCTGCAGTTGTAATTGGTACATATTAGCCAAAGAATCAACACAACCCTTTTTCTGAGACTGAGTCTCGGCGGCTTTTTGCTGACAATACCTATCAACTTTTGGTGCAGGAGGACGAAATGCTGAAGCAGCTACAATTCTTCAGCGTAGCCAGTGATGGCAGGGTCACTCTTTGGACACTTGCCAAGAGCGAGCTCCTACATCAGGTACTCCCACAGTCGCATGTTTCTGCGACTGATTAATTCATATGCCTAAGTCGTGCCTAGTTATATGCTGCACACCAGAAGGGTTTCACTGTAACAGAGTCACAAGCCTTGCATAAGCACTGCTGCCTGAAGGGTGGAAACTCTTGCTTGTCCATGGACCACAGGATTCAGAGCTCCAGTTGCTCAACGTCGACAGACTCACTACACTCTTTGTTGCCACATATCTTATTCTGACATGGATGCTGCATCCCCTGTCTGATTTGTGATTGATTGGCTGATTCTAGGAGATGATGGAGCTGCGACTTGGCAGCTCTGGCAAGAAAGATGCAGAGGATGAGCCCACCAAGGGCAATCTAGCAGGGGGCTGCTGTTTTGACTTCAACAAGGTCAGTGCCTGCTCATACATTGATGATGGTTGTTCCAGTTCCAAGGCTCGATG
>JAABUU010008319.1_pt1 | contig 10348 bp, 12 predicted proteins | sample 5559301 | NCBI WGS metagenome assembly JAABUU01 (sample SAMN10711884, study PRJNA513360) | rock metagenome | isolation source: Antarctica rocks | place: Antarctica: Victoria Land, Richard Nunatak white | reverse complement strand
GTGATGATGCGTTCGGTAAAATGATCCTGCATGGTCGGCCTCCGGTGGTTTGGTGGGTGGTACTTCCATTCTACCAGAGGCTCGACTGTGCGCCCAAACCGCAAAAACCAGAAACGCAACTTAGGTTTGTATTATAGTATAGCGACCGATCTTCACTGCTGTTCACCAGGAACTGATCCAACAGACACGACAAGAGTGGGTTTTCTATGAGCAACAAGAACAACACCAACCGCATTGCTAGCCACCTAGGAATGACGAAGGCTGACTTCAAAGAATTTCATCAAGCGGTTCAAAGCTTAGTAGATGTACCAAACTTGTCATATGCGGTTGTTGAGGAAAAAATCAATCAGTTTCGCCAGCAAAATGCTGTAAATGACATAGTACAAGATGTCACTCCAGATGATGTGGCTAATCTGATTGACCCTGAGCGGCAGGTGAGGATTCTAGCGCGTCAGGCGAAGATTGCTGAGAAACAGGCGAGACTAGCCGCGCAACAAGCAAAGCAGGAAGAGGATAAAAACCGCGAGAGTTGTGTTGCCGCGATTATTGTATGCATCAATGAAGAGGTAGAAAATCGTCAAAGGCAAGCGCGAGATCGCAGGAGTCGGGTTCGGGAGCGTCAAGATCAGCTCTCAAATTACCGGAAAAAATCCGCTATCGTAGTAGAGATTGACAAAGCGGCGAAAAAACTTAGGGCGGACTTCGCAGCAGACCTAGAACGACGCACCAAGGAGAACAAAGATGCTCAAAGGATTGCCGCTGATAGGATCAGCGCGGCAGAGAAAGCATTAGACGGATTCAAGAAGCGCATCGCACAGATTGAAAAGGCGAGAAAGTCCCCATCTCCTGAATCTGTACCTACGCCCGTCCGAAACCGAAAGCAACCACTGGCCGATAAAGACCTTGAAGACCCGTCCGCTGTCAAGCCAGTCATAACGGCCGACAGTAGAACTCGCCATGTTACCAAGAATAATTATCTCTCGTTACAGGACGTGAACCTGTCTGAGCGCTTGATGTTTTGGGACGGCATTTACAAACCTTGCGTCGAGGCAGTCCGCCTCGACAACAACTTCTCTTTTTCATCTTTTCAGGATAAAGTCAGGAAGGGTACTTCACCTCTAGCGAAACAGGACCTTGCCCCTTACATAGCTTGCTATTGCGGACAGCATTACCACAAGTTGAGGGACGCATTTGAAAGCACCGATTTTTTCTCACGCTTGCGAGGTAAGCGTGTTGAAATATGTGACTGGGGGTGCGGTCAGGCAGTGGCAACGTGCGTTCTGCTTGACTACTTGTTGGAGACAGGATGTTGTATTGATATAACAAGGATAATACTGATTGAGCCATCACTTTATGCCCTAGAGAAAGGAGTAACATATGTTGAGAAAGTTTTGACAGGGATTCCGAGTGTCAAGAATTTCATCAGACAAGTCAACAAGCGGCTAAATGATTTGGAAGATGAAGATGTGGAAACGAGCCGGGATGACATCAAAATTCATCTTTTCGCGAATATACTCGATGTGTTTGGCACCACCCTACCCAAACTCGTTAATAGAATATCACGCTGCAGCCCAGGCGAAAACCGATTTATCTGTACAAGCCCGGATAACATAGGGAAGGAACGGCTAACGGACTTTCAAAATTGTTTTGCCCAGCAAGGTTACGACCTGCTTGAGCAACGCCAGACAGATCAGCGACTAAATGGAGAATATTTCCTTTGGAGAACAGAGTTTCCCTCGACACTCCCTCGCGGCTACTGTAATACGACGATTACAAGAGTTGAACGGCAATTTACAGTCACTATTTAAGAATCCACAAAAGCCATGAAAAACTTGTTCGAAGATCCACAACAATCGGATTTGTTCATGCAAAATGAGGAGCCTTTTCTAAATCCAGAAGGAGTTCGCGTCACGCTACCTGATAGGCGACCATTGCCAAATGGCGACGTCGTCTTGTTCACCGAGTTCTTCAGCAAACCAGACAGTGAAAAGTTGTTTGCCGAACTGCTGAACGAAACAAAGTGGCGACAGGACAAGATGAAACTGTACGGCAAGGAAATCGACTTGCCGAGGCAAACAGCCTGGTACGGCGACAACGACAAAGACTACACATTTTCAGGAATCACCATGAACTCTGAGCCGTGGACGCCCGCGTTGCTTGACATCAAGGCCAAAGTCGAGAGCGTCGCAGGCGTGACATTCAACAGTGTTCTACTCAACCACTATCGTAGTGGCAGCGACTCGATCTCATGGCACACGGACGCAGAGCGCGAGTTAGGTAAGAACCCTGTCATCGCCTCGGTCACTTTTGGTGACGCAAGGCGTTTTATGCTTAGACACATGAAAGACAACAGCCTCAAGACAGAAGTGGAACTTGGTCACGGCAGCCTGCTTATCATGGCTGGTGAAACACAGCATTTTTGGCAACATCAAGTTCCAAAAACAAAGGCCAGCGTCGAGTCGCGCATCAACTTGACGTTCAGACAAATCAAATCGAAATAGTATGCCCAGGAATGGGCTTGCTACGTCCAACCATCTTCATTGACCTCAGCAATCAAGGAGACTAGAACATGGCCGATGCACGTCATGCAAAGCTACGAAGCCTCATTCGGAAAACAGATAAGCTGCTTGACAAATCACCCGAACTCTCCGCCATTCGCACTTGGCACTCAGAATGTCTACGCGGGTTGCGGGAGGTATATGGTGATGCGTCGCCCGAAGTTAAAGAGTGGCGTTCCATTTTGCCCTCGTTAGACTGGGGCATGGTTTACCACGGCGAGTGGTTCAGCGAAAGCTTCTTCTCAAGCTATGAATACAAAGAAGATGAGGAGTCTTTTCAGCGGGACTACGACCGCTACCGTGATTTTTGTGCTGGACGCTTGTTAGACATGAGAGACGTATTACAAGAATTTTTGAGTACACCTTCTGCGGAGCAGCAGACCGCCTCTAGCAGGCATGAGCAACAACAAGTGTTAGGCCAAGGTCTTCCTCATCTCGGCTTCATAGACGACAACGCATTGAAGCAGTTTTGTCAACAATCGTTGACAGCCGCCAAGTTCTGTAATTTACGAGGGCTACATCTTCCGGCTGTTGTTCTTGATAGGAGGCGCGATAGAGGGTATGCTTCTATCAATGGTTCAACAACTTCCTGAACTATACGAGGGGGCATGGCGAGAGCTTAACAGAAAGCCTCAACCTGCAAGCAAATTAGACCTTTATCAACTGCTGGATGTATCCAAGCAAGCGGGATGGATTACCAACGATGTTGGGTGGAAGTTAGGCGACCTTTCACGGGGATATAGGAATTGGATTCACCCAAACGTGTATATGAGCAAAAAGGGGAAAAGTTAACAAGCCCAGATTTCGATGTGGCTTGGGCAGCCACTCAGAAGATAGCAGAGGAGATGGAACATTGGTGTCAAGAGTGTAATGCTGGCGCTGGTGATGCTCCACCGATGGGTGGCATAGAGGAACAAACACGATGAAGATCCACGAGTATCAGGCCAAACATCTCTTGAAGCAGTACGGCGTCCCCGTCCCTGCGGGGCAAGTCGCGTCCACACCCGACGAGGTGCGCGAGGTCGCCAAGATGTTAGGCAGGCGCGTCGTCATCAAGGGGCAGGTGCATTCCGGCGGGCGCGGCAAGGCCGGGGCGGTCAAGCTGGCTGGGGACGCGAACGAGGCCGAGGGGATCGGCAAGGACCTGCTGGGCCGGACGCTCTTCTTCGCGCAGGCCGGGGCCGACATGAAGGTCAACCGTGTCCTGGTCGAAGAGGCCGTGGACATTGACAAGGAGATTTATCTTGCCATCACCCAGGACCGCGCGCGGCAGCGGGACGTGGTGATTTTGTCCATGAAGGGCGGCATGGACATCGAGGAAGTGGCGCACGAGAACCCCGCCGACATCGCCCGGCTCTACATCGACCCCCTGCTCGGCATGGCCGACTACGCCGCCCGGCAGGTGCTGTTCGCGGCGGGCATGGACAAGGCGCTGATCGGGAAGATGGTGCCCGTGCTGAAGGCCCTGTACGCCGCCTACGTCGGCACCGACGCCACGCTGGCGGAGATCAACCCCCTGGTCGTCACCAAAGACGGCTCGGTGATCGCGGGCGACGCCAAGTGGGACCTGGACGAGAACGCCCTGTTCCGGCACCCGGAGCTTGCGGCCTTCCAGGACGAGTCCGAGATGGACCCCATCGAGGCCGAGGCCCACCGGCGGGGCATCCAGTACGTCCGGCTGGAAGGCGGCGACATCGGCATCATCGGCAACGGGGCCGGCCTGGTGATGACCACGATGGACGAGGTCAAGCGCGCGGGCGGCCAGCCCGCGGACTTTTTGGACATCGGCGGCGGCGCGAAGGCCGAAGCCGTGACGGGCAGCCTGGAGATCGTGCTGTCCGACCCGAACGTCAAGGGCGTATTATTTAACATCTTCGGCGGCATCACGCGCGGCGACGAGGTGGCGCGCGGCATCATCGAGGGCACCAAGAGCCTGGACATCAAGGTCCCCATCGTGATCCGCCTGGCCGGGACCCGTGCCGCCGAGGGGGCCGCGCTGCTCAAGGACACGAACTTGGTGCCCGCCGAGACCATGCAGGAAGCCGCGGCTAAGATCGTCGAACTGGCCTACGCGAAGTGAGGTACTGATAGATGCATAACGACTTCGGCGACTGGCGCGGGGACTACTTCGAGCTGAACGCGCCGGAGTGGCTGCTGACGGACAACGCCCTGCTACGCCTGAGCGCGCTGAACAAAGGCGTCCGCATGGAACGGACGGCGGACGGGAGGCTAATCGTCATGCCTCCTGTCGGCGGGACCATCAGCATTCTTAATGCCCACTTGACGGCCCGGCTGGGTCAGTGGGACGAGGAGGCGGGGCTGGGCCTCGCTTTCGCGTCGTGCGTCGGCTTCCACCTGCCTAACTCAGCCATCCGCTCACCCGACATGTCGTGGGTGTCGCTCCCCCGCTGGGAGGCGCTGACGAAACGGGAGCAGGAGAGGTATCCGCCCCTCAGCCCGGATTTCGTCGGCGAGATCATGGGGCCGCCCTTAACTCTGGCCGATCTGCAAGAGAAAATGCAGGAGTACATGGACAACGGCGCACGGCTCGGCTGGCTGATCGACCCCGAGAGCAACCGCGTCGAGGTCTATCATCCTGGGCGGGATGTGGAAGTCATAGACGCCCCCGCCTCCCTCTCTGGCGAGGACGTGCTGCCCGGCTTCACGCTGGACCTGAAGGGCATTCTAGAGTAACGCCGCCGGGGCCGAAATCCGCGTCCTGATGGAACGCCCGCACGGTACCCCCCGCCTCAGCCTGGCGGAAGCCTTGGTCAAGCCGGGCGAGCGCACCGCCTGCATGTCGCACCGGACGGCACGGGAGAGCAGACAAGGGAAGTGGCTTTGGGCGACGCCCTGCTCATCCCGACCGGCTACCGGTTCTGGGTGGAGAACACGGGGCCGGGCGATTTTGTCTTTCTCTGCTGCGGCACCCCACCGTGGCCGGGACATGATGAGGCGATCGTGTGGGTTAAAAACTAAGCTGACTAGTTGCGAAGCAGCAGCCAGATAGACACTACAGGAACAGGAAGTCAAAGTATGCAACTTGTCAATAGCGAACAAACTGCCGCCGCAATGGTACACGCCGCTTTGGAGGGCAACGCAGACATTGTGAAAATGCTACTGCATGCCGGAATCGACGCAGACTCTAGAGACAGCGATGGCAATACAGCACTAATGGCTGCATCTTTTTTGGGGAACACCTTTATCATACAGTCATTGCTTAACTCTGGAGCTGGCATAAATGCAAAAGATAACGTACTAGGTGTTACCGCTTTGATGATAGCGTCCGCAGAGGGAAGAACAGATGCCGTGGGTTTATTGCTGGAAGCAGGGATCGATAAAGAAGCCAAAAATTTGAAAGGCGACACAGCATTGATGCTCGCTGCTTACCATGGTCATTTAGCCATTGTAAAAAAGCTACTTGAAGGCGGAATAGAAATTAATACTGAAAATAATGATGGCCGTACCGCGCTGATTAATGCAGCTACTAGAAACCATTTTGATGTCGTACAGACACTTATGGCCGCAGGAGCAAAAGTGACCCCTATGTTGAGAAAGGCAATGACAGATACATCGGAAGGTAATAACGCGACGTCTTAAAGCAAACAAGATTTAGCTCAATGAGAAGTTCCTGTGACCATTGATACCGAATACCTGACCACGTTCCTCGTTGGTCTCTTGAACACGCCCAGCCCGACGGGGGACACCGAAGCGGCTATCGCTTATGTCGAGTCGGCCCTGGCCGACCTGGGGCTGACCGCGCGGCGGACGCGCAAGGGCGCGCTGCTGGTGACGTTGCCGGGCCGCACGGGCGACGAGCCGCGCGCGGTGACGGCCCACGTGGACACGCTGGGGGCGATGGTCAAAGAAGTCAAGGCGAACGGGCGACTGGCCTTAACCCAAATCGGCGGGTATGCCTGGAACGCCATCGAGGGCGAGACTGTCACCATCAGTACGGAGCGGCGGGGGACCTACCGGGGGACGGTGCAGCCGGTCCGGGCCTCGCACCACGTCCACGGCGGGGCGGCGGGCGATGTCAAGCGCGACTCGGCGGCGCTGGAGGTGCGGGTAGACGCCCGGACAGCTCGGGCGGCGGACACGCGGGCGCTGGGCATCGAGGTCGGGGATTTCGTTTACTTAGACCCGCGCGTCGAGATGGTCAACGGGTTTGTCAAGAGCCGGCACCTGGACGACAAAGCCGGCGTCGCCTGCGTCCTGGCCGCCGTCAAGGCCTTGCAGGACGCGGGCGAGACAGTGGCCCAGACGACGACGCTGCATTTCAGCAACTACGAGGAAGTCGGACACGGCGCGGCGGGCGGCTTCCCCGCTGATCTGTCGGAGCTTTTGACTGTGGACATGGCCGCCGTCGGCGAGGGGCAGGCCTCGGACGAGTTCCACTGTACGCTGTGCGTCAAAGACAGCGGCGGGCCATACCATCTCGGTTTCAACCGCCGCCTGCGGCAGATCGCCGCCGAGAACGGTGTCGTGCTGAAGACCGACACCTACCCGTTCTACGGGTCGGACGGCGAGGCGCTGTGGCGGGCGGGGGCCGACGTCCGGGTCGCGCTCATCGGGCCGGGCGTGGACGCCTCGCATGGCTACGAGCGCACCCACGCCGACGCCCTGGTAGACACCGCCCGGCTTATTGGGTACTATCTGCTGGCAGACTAAAAGATCACGCCGAAAAATAAGCCGAAGGGCACGAGGAGAGAACACACATGGCCGACCTGTTTGAGTACAAGATCATCGTGAGCGACGCCGACGACGAGAGCGACGAGGAGACCCTGAACGGCCACGGCGCGCAGGGCTGGGAGCTGGTCAACGCCGTCGCCGACGTCCGCGCGAACGACGACGCCGAGGAAGGCTCCGAGGACGAGAACGTCCCCGTGACCGTGTTCTACTTCAAGCGGCGCAAGGATTAACCCAGGGCGAATCAAAGGCTGATGATTGAGGATCAACGATGAGCATTCTGGTTGACAAGAACACCAAGGTGATCGTCCAGGGCATCACGGGGCGCGAGGGCGAGTTCCACACGGCCCAGATGATCGCCTATGGGACCCAGGTCGTCGGCGGCGTCACGCCCGGCAAGGGCGGGCTGACCGTGCAGGGCGTCCCCGTCTTTGACACCGTCCAGGCGGCCAAGACAGCGACCGGGGCGGACGCGACGTGCATCTTCGTGCCCGCGCGCGGGGCCGCCGACGGGATTTTGGAGGCCGTGGACGCCGGGATCGACTTCATCGTCTGCATCACCGAGGGAATCCCCATCGAGGACGAGATCAAGGCCGTCAACGTCGTCAAGATGTCGAAGTCCCGCCTCCTGGGGCCGAACTGCCCCGGCATCCTGACCGTGGGCGGGGCCAAGATCGGCATCATCCCCGCGTCTATGTTCATCCCCGGCCCGGTCGGCATCGTGTCCCGGTCAGGGACGCTGACCTACGAGTCGGTGGACGCCCTGACGCGGGCGGGCCTGGGCCAGACCACGTGCGTGGGCGTCGGCGGCGACCCCATGCCCGGCACGCGCTTTATCGACGTCCTGCCGCTCTTCGAGGCCGACCCCGAGACAAAGGCCGTCGTCATGTGCGGCGAGGTCGGCGGGTCGGACGAGGAGATCGCCGCCGAGTACATCAAGACCATGACCAAGCCGGTCGTCGGCTTCATCGCCGGCCTGACCGCCCCGCCCGGCAAGCGCATGGGCCACGCCGGCGCGATCATTTCCGGCACGTCCGGCAGCCCCCAGGCCAAAGTGGACGCCCTGCGCGCCGCCGGTGTCCGCATCGCCGAAAGCACCGCCGACATCCCCGGCCTGGTCAAGCAGGCATTGGCTGAGTGAACGTCCGCGAGGCCGAGGAGTCGATTCGTCGGCAGCAGACCGAGACGGCGTTTGCCTGGGACTCTGAAGGTAGTCTCGTTCTGAGGAAGGATGGGGCGCGTGACCGCATCAGCTTTGAGGATGCCGAGATCGCCCTCCTCAGCGGGACGATCTTCACCCACAACCACCCACAGGGGTTGGAGTTTGCCGAAGAGGATCCTCGGTTCTACGGCAACTCGTTCTCCATGCAGGACCTGCGCTTGGCCTGTTACGCGGAACTGGCCGAACTGCGGGTTGTGACACCGCGTCTGCGTTTTTCGCTCAAGCCGCCCGCGACAGGCTGGAACTTCCACTACTGGCTCACTGTCATGGAGCCGGCTTACTTGCGTCATAAGGCGGAAGTTTCACGCGAGTTGCGGGAGGCATCCTCGTCGGGAGCTATGACGCTGGCGCAGGCAATCGCGACCCATTTTCATAGCATCTGTTCGCGGGTCGCCTACGAACTAGGCTTGGAGTACCGCCGAGAGGAAACCTAAAATGCCATATGTCCTTGACGATTCGGAACTTAGTCTCCCGGTCTACAGTGAGGTCTGCACGTTTTGCCGTCACCTGGACATTGAAGGCGACCGCAAGTGCGCCGCCTTCCCCTCCGGCATCCCGCTCCCGATCTGGATGGGCGAGAACGACCACCACGCGCCTTTTCCCGGCGACCACGGCATTCAGTTTGATCCAGTCTTGGAAGCGGAGTCGCTTTCAGCGGTCTCAAAACACGGAAGCACAGACAGGCCTTAGCGATCCGGTTATTCAAATTTAAGATGACCAAGAAGGTAAACAACAAAAGTCTGGGCAAAGCGCGAGGTGCCAAGCAGGATGAGTTCTATACTCAGCTTGGTGACATCAGTAACGAACTGAAACACTACAAGGCGCAACTGCGTGGAAAAACGATTTTCTGCAACTGCGACGATCCGTTTGAGAGCAACTTCTTTAAGTATTTCGCGCTCAACTTCAACGCTTTTGGTCTCAAGAAACTGATCGCAACAAGTTATACGACATCACCCGTTGCTGGCGCTCAGTTGCCGCTCTTTTCTATTGAAGGTCTCAAGCCAGAGGGGAAAGAGCCATATGCGGTAGAGATTAACGAAGTTCTTGATCACAACGGCGACGGTGCAACAGACCTTACCGATGTGGAATATCTCCTGAAAAACAACGCCAATACTGCACGAACGCTCAAGGGCGATGCTACTTACAGCAGTGGCGATTTTCGGAGCCATGAATGCGTGGAGTTGTTGAAACAGTCCGATATCGTGATCACCAATCCGCCGTTTTCTCTGTTCCGCGAATTTGTGACGCAACTGGTCGCCCACGAGAAGCAGTTCCTCATCATCGGGAGCAAAAACGCCATCTCTTATAAAGATATTTTTCCGTTGATACGGGAGAATAAGATGAGGACAGGCTACCGCAATATCAACTCAGACATGTGGTTTGAAGTGCCTGACGGCGCGGCATATGAAAAGACCGATAACGGCAAAAAAGTGAAGCATATCATGGCGATCTGGTTGACAACTTTAGAAGTTGAGAAGCACAGCGAGATGATGACGCTCTACAGAAAATATACGCCAGATGAATACCCGAAGTACGACAACTACGATGCGATCAATGTTGATAAGGTCGATGATATACCCTGCGATCATCTGGGAGTGATGGGAGTGCCGATCACCTTCCTTGACAAACACAACCCAGAACAGTTTAAGCTTCTAGGAATGTCGGCGAGTGCTGGTTATGACAGTAATATCGTAGGTATACCAAAAAACGAGCAGTTCAAGGATGCCCGCCCGTTGATAAAAGGTAAAAATATATAAGTAGTTGCTCTAAATTAGATTAGGCTGTTCTCGCCGCTGTTCTTGAACAGCGAGAAGTTGATCTTCAGTGTGCTGCCGACGGCTTTTAGTGCCATCCAAACCGCCAGGCGCAACGTCTCTAG
>JAABUU010008318.1_pt1 | contig 10349 bp, 12 predicted proteins | sample 5559301 | NCBI WGS metagenome assembly JAABUU01 (sample SAMN10711884, study PRJNA513360) | rock metagenome | isolation source: Antarctica rocks | place: Antarctica: Victoria Land, Richard Nunatak white | reverse complement strand
CATCTGCATGGCTTGTCTGGTGCATACTGATGTCACCTGTTACCCTGCAGATTTGATACGGGCACACTGAGAAGCTTCCAGGAGTACAAAATCCAGCAAGCAGCAAAGAAGGCTGCACAGCAACGGTACATACTGTATGCTGACATGCAGCAATTTTGTTTATTGCAGCTGCGCTTCCCAGCACCTCAAAATGCCTTTGAAGCTCTGCTGTTGGTCATAATCTGTTACCAACCTTACTCTTGACATGTGCAGAGCGTTCAATGACATGCACAGCTGCAGGCTTGTTCCAGTGCACTGCTTCTGTATAAATATCTGCAGCAGCTCATATGGCATGCTGAACTACAAGCTTTAGCACAGATGCAAGCACAAGCTGACATGATGTCTGCTGTTCAGGTCGCCACGTATAAGCCCTTCAGCTATCAGCATGTCTCCATCTGAGAATTCTGTCCTTGATCAAGCTGACCCACTTAGAGAAGAGGACTCTGACCTCTTTGGGGCAGCAGCAGGGCCCACCCCCAGGAAGCCCTCACCTGGCTCAGCCACAAGCTCAGCTGCAGCATCAACCCCTGCATCTGCCAGCGTGCCTGCTGCACCAGCTGCTGCTGCAGCTGACCAAGAAGCTTCTGCTGGCGCTGGTGCTGCTGAGACCTCTGGCGGCGGCGCCAATGCTGCTATTGCTGGTGCTGTCAGACCTGACTCTGCAAGCACCTCAGGTACATCCGCTAATGGCACACTGGTTGCTGCTTGGGGATGCACCTACAGCACTCTCAACAATCAATTACAGCTGTTTTGCACGACAAATCTGCTGCAGTCATTCATTTTGTTCTATGTGAAGGGCATTTGACGGGCTTCACATTTGGTGGTAATAGTTTGTGGGGCCAGCCTGCTGCATTTGCAGCCTGCAGTATGACAGTTGAACAGTCATTGAGTGATGTGCAATGTGTGATGGTCAGGCAATGCCATGGGTGATGACAGCAGCACAGCACAGCCAGCTGGCACGCCCAAGTCAAAGCTGAACCCATTTGCCCGGGAGTTCAAGCTGAACGTGAAGGCTCCCTCATTTACCCCGGCCAGCAAGCCATCAAATCCATCAGGCTCTGCTTTGCCACCTGGCGGGGCAGGGCAGGGGCCAGGGCCAATGTCTGCAGGCTCCCTGCCCCCTTCACAGCCTTCTAGCGGCCCCAGGTTGGCCCCCTATCACATATCTTCACATCAACCTTTGTTGCTTGTGTGTCAGTTCTCTGTCTTCTGCTGTGTGCATGTCTGTCTTTGTGCATGATACACTCTGTTCTACTGTGTGCCTGTGTACATATAAATCCCAGATTGTTGCTGACAACCACTCAGTACATCTGACCATGCTACTCAGCTTATGTCTTTGCTTCTTCCATTCTGGGCAGTCAGCTTGTACCTGGCCGGTAGCCTTCATCTTTGGTGCCGCAGCTTTACCCACATGCTGCTGCTCCTTCCTCAGTACATGCTGTCCATATGCTATGGCTGCAATTATGCCTTGTTGAAACTGTGATCATCACTGCAAACTGCTCTGTTACTATGACTTGACTGATACAATGCAACTCGATGATTGTGCTGCTTCAGGCCTCGCGCAGCCTACAGCCACAGTCACAGCCACAGTCAGGCTTCTGTGGGTAGTGGCTCAGCTGAGGAGCGCCAGTCCAGGCCTGTGAGTGCCTCTCATCATGCTGCATCTAGAGGGAATAGTCAGGGCAGGCCCGCCTCAAGCCCACAAGGCCGCAGGGGTCTCAGCCCTGCACCCTCAGGTCAGACTCTTTTCTTGAACACAATGCACCACATGCAGGGCTGACCATACAGGCACAGTGCCTTGCCAGGTGGTGCCTTGCAATCTGTTCTTTGCCAGCAGAAGTCAAGGCAGGTGCCTGCAGACAATCAAGCACTATGGTGATGGATGTAAGAGCTGCACTGTGACGCTGCATCAGAAGCTCAGCATGAATCTTGCTTGTAGTCTTGACATCAGCTCAGGCCAATACCGTGACCTTGTCCAGCTCATGCTTGCAATAGGTGGTGCAACGAGATGGTGTTTCACAGGTCATCAGGCAGCACTGGTCTGCTGTGCATGTCCTCTTGCAAAGGATGAGCAAGAAAGAGGCGCAATAGCTGGCTATACTTCACTACAGGCAACGACCTTTGTGCATACAGGTGGACACATGGCTCCTCGGCGGCAACCTTACATGCAATCATCTGAACAGATGTGGGCTCAGTCCCAAGGCATGCACATGCCCGGGGGCAAGCCCAGTGGACATATGGCCATGCAGGCTGGTATGCCCATGCACATGTCAGGAGGCTACATGATCCCGGGCATGATGCCGGGTATGATGCCTGGCATGCCTATGATGGGACCAGGTAAATTACTCACGCATCACTTTGTGGCCCTGCAAGTGCCTGACTGTTGTTACACACCAAGCTTGCATGTGTAGCATACCTGGCGGGGTTGACTGCTCGCACAGCTGCTTGAAACATGAAGCAAGGCATGGCAGCAACTTCAGGAGAGTTGGTTGCCTCTGTACAGGATCTCCTGACCAGATGATGGGCTACATGCCAAACAATATGAGAGCCTATACTCAGGCAATGGGATACGGTGTGATGCCAGGTCAATATGGTGTGATGTATGGTCATCAAATGAACCAGTCTGCCCCAAACGCTAGGCCTCCAATGTACTCACAAGGCTACCAGGCGCCCATGCACCCTAATATGCAGCAGATGCCCTCAAACCAAGGCAATGGGTGGCTCGCTTGACGGGCAAAATAGTGCCAACCATCTGCCACACCCAAATTCTAGCAAGCGACAATAAAATTTGTGAATACAGTCACATTTTGTCCATGATGTCCATTTCAACAGAGTTCATCAACGTCTAGACGGTCTTGCGCACTATATTTGCCATAACTTTGGCTATACTTGCTGGTTTCAGGTCAAATTTCGACCAACAATTGTTGCTTGATGTTGTGCAATTATTTTTAAACACAAACGAGCTTGCCCATGCGTAGAACGGGCTCTTCAGCTCGTGAATACAATGTCCATCAAAAGCTGGTTACGTCACAGCATTGAGGATTATGGTCAACGCATGCATGAGGGTGTTTACTGTAATGGGTGCACATTCGAGCATCCGAGCCAAACTCAGGGTCTGCACTGTCTATCAAGGGGTATGTCGTGCGCTGTAGACAAGCTTTGCATGCTGTGGCACCCTTGGCTGCAGAGGCACGGCTACAGATTGCAGTCTGGTTGAGAGTAATACGCTGTTTTAAGGCAAAGACTCTTGTGCACGCATCAAACAGTGTTGCGCTCAGGTGCAATGTTTGCAAGCAAATCAGAAGTTGACGTTGTAACGAGTTGCAAGGATAAACCACATAAAGTCAACATACAGCAAGGACTGTTTCCTGATGGCTGTCAGCGATATCACTGTCAAGTGGCAAGGAGACAATGTACACACATTTCAGCCCTCAGCAAGTTGTTTGCTACCAAGCAAGTGTTTTGCTATGTATCAGTGGCATAATTGCAAAAGGCGGTGCAGTTAAAATTGCTGTTGTACAATCACACAGGCAAGGTGAGTGATGCATTATAAGCATGTTGCACACACCAGGCCTAGCGTGTAAGCCCACAAAAATTGCTGACGAGTGTGGTGTGTGACTTTCTTGCGACGGGTGTTGCAGTCATATGTATTCAGGGAGATGTTGCATACAACCTCGTCCACTCCTTGGCTGCAACAGCACACAGAAAATTGTTGTCTGATGCAGCAAAGTTATTGTGCACAGCAGGAGTTGTGACAGGTTGTACCTGTTTGCATAGCCTTTGCCTCATCATCTCTCCATTCTTTTGCAATGTTTTCTGCCAAAGGATCATCTGGGTTTGGCGCACTGAGCAGAGCCTGAATGCTGCATCACCAAAAGGCGTTTTAGAAAGGCAGAACACATGCAAATCCATGCAACAATAGACGGATGTTGCAGCTCAGACAACTAACTGACTCAGAAAACTAACTGATCTTACATAAGAAAGAATTTTACACTCGCTGTCAAAAATGATGCAAGAGTACAGCAGATCATGCAGCATTCCTGTGCAGCCGTGCTACTGAGTAATGATTTGTATGACGCCATGCCAATTTGAATGCCATACCTCAGCAGGACAGTTCTTATCTGTAGAGCAGGGCTCCATTTGTCTTTTAGAATGTCTAGACAAATCCGCCCTAGCTTGTCTATGTTCGGATGGTATATCTTTGTTAAAAATCGCACCTGAATATGGGTATACATAGACATCAATACAGACAGTGGTCCCACCTGAGAAGGGCAGTGCGAATCTGCAAGGCAGGGCTCCATTTTCCTTTGACAGGGTCATTACTCAAGACGTCCAGACAAATGCGCCCAAGCTTGTCAATGTTGGGGTGATAGATCTTAGTCAGGAAGCGGACCTGGCAAATGCAATTGATTGCCACATGGGGATATGCGAGTGGAACAGGAGGAGGTGGGGGAGGTGAAAATAAAGAGCAAAATTTGATAGACCAAGGCCAGCTGCGGAGCCTGCTGCAGCTGTGTGCTTGACCGAACGTCAACCGATGTTCAAGAGACTGAAAAGCAATGCATACAGAATGCAAACCCTAACGGGGCAGGTGCGCTGTGTTGTCTTTCAGACTGGTGAGGGTTATGCACACCTTAGGAGCAGCCATAGGATAGTCTTCTGGTAGAAACAGCTCAAGCTTAAATGCGCCTCCTGCAAAGACAGGTAAGTTTGCCACGGCCACAGTCAAGAAGTCACGGTGCTGTGGTGCTGGACAGCAGGTTGACGCTGTACCTTCATAGCAGGACTGTTGAGGACCAAGTATCATGACATTGAAGTAGCGCAAATTCTCTTCAGAGGGAGAAGCACTGATGCCAGGAGCTGCATGCCATATAGTGCATGTCAAGTCCCAACAAAGCACCACACAACAGCTTGAGTACCGAAGCGTTTTTGTTCAACAGACCGCCAGTTGCTCACCTGGCTCGCTGATCAGCCTCTGTGTTTCCTGTACAACAGCAGCTAGTCAATCATGAGTTGCGCTACAGTATTTATCGAGCACAGGAATGTACAAGCGCATACTTTGATGATACGCCTAGGCAGCTGACTTGCTGCCATCTTGTATGAGTCTTTGTCCGCTACAAGGTTTCTGCTTGAAGCGTTCAGATGCAGAATGTGTAGCAGACGGTGTATTGATGAAGCCGATCGCTGATCGGGTTGTCAATCTGTGTCAAAGTTTTGAAGACAGTACAAGCTTCATTTCTGGCTTTGATCCCCGAAGCTCGGCAATCCCCGATCTGCGCAGGCGCTTCAGGAGCGCATTGACGCCGTGTCGACTGTAGCTCGGCTCAAAGAAAGGGAATCAATACGGAAACAATACAACAAGCATCTCGGGTGCCCATCGCAGCTTCTGCTGCTGAAGCGAGGCAGTTGACGACATGGCAGGAGGAGGTGGAGACAGTCATGCGTCGTATCCTAAGGGTAGGTCTTGCCATTCTCGTCTGTATACTCCTGGGGATATTTGCAGTGATCTGATGCATTGTGGAACCGGTAGGCGTGTGGTCACCAGCTGGTGGTTGGTGGGCTGATCCTAAACATTGGAGACGGAATACCGCACTCGCTTTTGGGTAAGACTCTGTGTGCAGTACGGGAAATCAACTTGGACAAGAATTCTAGAACCAACATCATTGGTGCATGCAGAGCCCTTTTTGTCATGACCGTACCCATTTTCAGACTCTCTGCAAAGCTGGAGGTGAGTCTTGCTATGCTTGAGCTGCGCTTGCATTGCTATGGTTGCCGCCTGGCAGGCAACATCTGCTATTTGCTTGCAGCAACGGCCTGTGCCTCCCACACGACCAATTCCATCACAGAAGTGGTGCAAAAACTTTGGTGAGGTTAATCCCAATGCAATTGGAGGCAGCCCTGGATGAAATGGATCCCAGAGGCTTGCAGTCCTCATGTGCTGTAGCTGTGCCTTTGAAGCCAAGTGCTGTCTTGCACATCACCCCAGAAAGCCATCAGTCTGCTCAACTGTGCAACAGACAGTGTGACAGCATAAGTGTTTGAAGTCATGCTTGTTATGCAAGTTACGGCTCATGACTGCCGGAATGACATGTCCTTGTCATGCCTTTGATGCATTATGCTCTGTAGTCTAGATGATCTGTTCCCGCAAACTTGCAATTGTTGCTGCAAGTTGACGTTTTGTCAACTTCTGACCTCATGCAAATCTTGAGCTGCATCACGATGTGTAAAACTATGTCCAGTGAAAATTGCTTTGTTGAATGGCATTCAGTTTTGCCAGCTGGCAGGGCAACATACAGCACAGTTATGTATGAAGGCTGCAGGAATGATGTGTCATGCATTCCTGCATGACTGCTATCACTGCAGCGTTATCCAGGAACTGGGTCCCTGAGCAGCTTCACATAAGCAGCGAGGCAAGTCTGGCCTGTAAGCCTGCTCCATCAGACATAAATAGGACTTCTCAGAAGTATTGTACAGCTCAAGACAGCTGCATGCTAAGCTCGCCAGATCAGTCTCGTAGTTTAACAACTAAGAGCTTTATGGGTGGCTATAGGACCTGTAAACACTGTTATGTATGTGACATACATACTGGTATCAGTGTCCGACAGGCACTGTCACCAAAGAAATTACTCAGCCTACATGTCATTTGCACAAAGCATTGATACTCATGTCTAGCTGATGGAAGTATGCCTGGAGTAAGCAACATGTATTCACTGGCAAAAACAGGGGCCAAGAAGCTTGCATGATACTCACATCCACTGCAGGGAGCAGGCGTGGACCAAGCAAGACAGACCCACAAGACAAAGAGATGTCACATGAAGTCTACAAGACCAGGAAGCTTCTGTGCCCATTGTACCTGTGCATAAGCTGACAATACTGCATCAGCCTAGCATACCTTGTGTCAGTAAATGCAAGCACCACACAAAGCATCATGCAAATACAAACACCTTGGCAAGAACTTCTTACAGGCTAAAGCATTGCAAACACTGAAGTGCAGACTCCACAGGGACACCCTAAGTATACATACCAAATTGTGTCCGGATAAGATGCAAACTGTCAGAAGCTGGCACGTACAGCCTGAAGAACCGTAAGAATGACAAAACAGCAGCACAACACACTGTCTGCCAAAGAACAAGGTTTGTTTTGTCAACCCAGCAACAGGCTAGCCCAGGTGTGAACGAATCTTGACTGCCAGAACATAGGCATCTGTTTGCCACAATTGCCATGGCAGCCATCTATTACAATGTCTGTGACAGGACTGCCTATTCAGCCCTGTGCAATACATCCAGAAAGACACTGTCGAGGATCAGTTTGAACAATCAGGACTGGTCTGCATCCTCAACCTTTACATCTCCACCGCCCTCACGAGGCTGGTCAGTGTCTTGGTCCTGCAGATGCAGATTGCTGCTATCAATGGCCAAGACCGTGTTACATTTTCACCACATACGTATTGAGGACTTTGCTTTGGTGCAATGAGGCTGCTCTGATGTAATGGACAGGTAGTCTTCTAGTTGGTGAGATCACAAGTTTTAGCAGAAATTCAAACTCACCTGCATGTCTGATGTCCACAATGTGAGGTTGTCACGCAGCAATTGCATGATCAGTGTGCTGTCCTTGTATGACTCCTCGCCCAAGGTATCAAGCTCAGCAATCGCCTCATCAAAAGCCTGCATGCGATGACAGCTCAACATGAACAGAGTTGACATGAATGAAATAGCCAAGATCATGCTTTGATGCTCAAATCTTAAGCGCAATCTGATGCTGCGCTACCTGCTTGGCAAGGTGGCAAGCACGCTCTGGTGAATTCAGAATCTCGTAGTAGAAGACTGAAAAGTTCAAAGCCAGACCCAGTCTGATTGGGTGAGTGGGTGCCAGGTCAACCAGGGCAATGTCCTGCAGCAAGTGGCAATTGTCACAACGACTCCAGAACAATGAAAGCTGCCCTAGAACACCACTGCCGAGAGCATCGACGACACAGACTGTCGCCCACCTGTGCGGCCTTGTACGCCAGTAGCGTGTGCTCGGCTGCGTCCTTGCGGTCGCTGCCAGTCTTGAACTCAGCCAAGTAACGGTGGTAGTCACCCTTCATCTTCAGGTAAAACACCTTAGACTCACCAGAGGAGGCAGTGGGGATAAGGTGATCGTCCAACAACTGCAAAATGCTGAAGCAGATGTCGCTCAGCTCCTTCTCTACCTGCAGGAAGATGTTCATCAGGCATATCAGGCAGTTGTTTGTACCTGAACAGATGTGCCATGCTGATAAAAGTTATACTTATGTTTCTGTCTTTCAATACTGTACACTCTATGCTTTCCAGCCGAAATTTGCGACGAAATAGCAAAGCAAAGTACGCAAATAGGCGTAGCATGATTGCTAAGACCATCTGGACATCGTTCTGCTCAGCTTACCACTTCGCGGTACTTTTTGATTCTCTTGACGTGCTCCTCGTTTCCCTTGCTTTCTTCTTTCTGCTCTATGCTAGAGATGATTCTCCATGAAGCCCGACGTGCACCAATCACGTTCTTGTAGGCAACTGAGAGCAGGTTGCGCTCCTCCACAGACAGCTCCTGGTCGTGCACCATCTGTGCAACCTTTTTCATCTCTTCCACCATCTCATCATACCGCTCGGCTTGTTCAGCCAGCTTAGCCATATACACACATTCTTCACGGTCAACAGGACCTCCGTGAGCCATTTTGACTGACTACTTTTGACAAGCAACTCTCCCCGGCACCAAGAAAGCCTGCAAAGGTTTTGCAGCACTGCTTGTGACAAACTCAGCGCTTACCGCTCGCAGCCAGAGTTCAGATTCCCAGAGGTGTTCACGAAATAAATGAGCTGAGTCAGCGAGACGGAAGGGGCCAGTGCGGGATAGCCCTGAGCTTGTGTCCTCCGAAATTCATGGAACTGTATGATAGCTTTCACGGCATTTGGGACTCTTCCGCTCAGCTGCTTTACCTGTGGCGAGGTATATCGGTCTGGACATTGCACGCAAGCTTGGCTTGGTACTGCGGTGACCGCAAGAGCGAGTGATGCCAGAAATGAAGACCTTGACGGTCACAAAACACACATTACTGGTAGTTTTAGCCCCTTGCGCACATTGCTATTTAATAGTCTGGAGTGCTTTTTACAGCTGTTGCCGCCCAACATGATGGAGCATGGCAGCAGATGTTTGCAGTATTGCATCATTAAACCAATTACTTCGGAAGCTTGGATGCACGCTCTGACTTATTTGATCAATGCATGCAAAGCATGAGCAAGGCATGCAAATGAATAGGGGACAGTTCCCCTTTTCAGAATTGCTTGCCCTTGTTTATGCATGTTGTGAACTCATAGTCATCATGCAAGGCATTGAGTTATCATCCTATGGCTGAATTGGGGCTGGTAGCGTCATATCTACATTACGATTCTTGCGTTTCAGTATAAAACCACCTCCTGCTGCAGCAACTGCACCCAAGGGAGCTGCTGCTTTTGGTAAATCACCCTTGGCTGTGACGTAAGAAGTTGACTTTGCTTCAGGATTGCCCTGTGGGGAGTAGTCAACCCGCATAGTTCGGCCATACAACATCACTGTGTTTTGAAAGAGGCTGTGAGCATATTTTGCAGACTCCTGCAGAGGCCATTGAACAGGCTGTGGCTTCACGACTGCTGCCAAAGATAAAATTGTCAGGAATGTCACTGATGTGGCTCACCACAGACTGGTAATGGCAGAAGCCAAATCGAGGTCTGTTGTCGTCCTTTGACTCTGGAATGTTGACAGAAGCCACGGGTCCTGCCTGCGTCCAAACAGTATACATCTACTTGTTAGCACAAGCACAGCTTGTTGTGAAAAAGGAAAGCAGTTGCATTTTCCTTGCTGACCTGTATACATATGTCGTACAGTATATGCTTGTTGACTTTAGGGTCAAGGTTGCCAAGGTACAGTGCGTCTGTAATCTGCTGTTGATCCTGAGCCATGACTATTTTTCAACTCTTCAAGACAAGAGCTGCCAGCTGAACCGTATGTTAATAAACGCATGATAGCTGCAGACCATAGCTGCAGCGCGAATGGCTACTAAAGGGAACTTCAGCAAGCTGATGTGCCAGCTTGACCTAACAGTCTATTCCGACATCGACCACTGACTAGTGTAGCCTGGCTGAGAGCATGTTGCAATGATATATCGATGCCTGATAAGAGCTGTGAACAATCAACAGTCCGAGCATGCGTCTGCGCAAACTGGGCAGGTCGCGACGACGCTGTCAGGTCAAGCTGCAGGATAAATTCCGATCTTGATAAGGAGGAGTTACATCTTCAGCCAACCAACTAGGTTGTGAGAT
>JAABUU010008315.1_pt1 | contig 10350 bp, 12 predicted proteins | sample 5559301 | NCBI WGS metagenome assembly JAABUU01 (sample SAMN10711884, study PRJNA513360) | rock metagenome | isolation source: Antarctica rocks | place: Antarctica: Victoria Land, Richard Nunatak white | reverse complement strand
TCGGCCGGGTGGTGAATCTCGTAGAAGCCGGGGTGCGGGCCCACTCCCTGCCCGGCGCGGTTCGTGGTGGGGTACACGGCCCGGAAGCCGAGCTCGGGGCGGTGCATGACCGCTGAGGCCGCCAGGTCCAGGCCGATGCTGGCGTCGTGGTTGCCGGTGTTGCCGAATCGGGGGATGCCCGCAGCGGCCAGCAGGTCATCGGTGCGCAGCGCGGCGTCGATGTCGCGGGCCATCGGGCGGGCCCAGTGGAACAGGTCGCCCCCGTCGACGACGACGTCCACCTCGGCGTCCAGCATGGACTGGGCACCCAGTGCGTGGGCGATGTGGCCGTCGGTGACCCGCATCCCCCACCCGGTGGTGCGGGAACGTCGGTAGCCGGCGGCGTCGTAGCCGAGGTGCTGGCAGCCACGCACCCCGATGGTGAAGGCACTCACTGGTGCGGACCGAGAGCCATGGTTGCAGCAGTCAGCGCCAAAATAGCGTGGACCTGGGCTCGAGCGACAAGCAAAAGCCCGACGTCATCGTTGCATTTGTTCGACTGGTTGATGTAATCCATAGCGCCTGCGAACTGCTTGTCCGCTTCGACACGGTCTCGCTGGGCGTCGGCCTGCTGGGCGGCCATCTCATCTTCACGTGTGCTCATACCAACCATGTGTGCGGCCGACCCGGTGTCCACCGTGTTCGTGCACTTCACGACTGCACGGGTACCGGGCTAACCCGCGATACGTTGGGCGCGCCCACCCAGCAACGAGGAGCGCGGCCGTGCAGACACACCCAAAAATCACCCAGACCGTGGCGCGCCCCCGACGAACGGGACGTCTGCGCGCCGCCCTCGTCACCGCGGCACTGCTCGCCGGGGGACTCGCCCTGGGCGCCGGCCCGGCGGCGGCATTCAACGGCACCGGAGACAGGGTGAGCACCGGCACTGTCGCCGCCAACCAACGGGGCACGACGGTCGGTATCGCCTACATCGACCGGGTGACCGGGGAGTACCGGGACAACGGTCCCGCCGCGCACACCGGCACGGGTTCGGCCTCCATCGTCAAGCTGTTCATCGCCGACGACATCCTGTACCGCAACGCGCTGAGCCCCAACGACCAAGGCCAGTTCGACCTGATGCTGCGGTCCTCCGACGACAACGCCGCCAACCACTTCTGGACCATCGGCGGCGGCCCGGACATCGTCCGGCGCGTCGCCGACCGCTACGGCCTGCGCGAGGTCGCACCACCGATCAACCCCGGCTTCTGGGGTCTGACCACGATCACCGCCGCCAACATCGCCGCCTACTACAACGGGATGCTCGGCGGGTGCTGCGGGCTGCCCGGCTGGGCACAGAACACGATCGTCAACGACCTGCGGCAGTCCACCACCTACGGCACCGACGGGTACTACCAGCGGTTCGGGATCCCCACCGGCCTGCCCGACGAGCGCACCCTCGGAGTCAAACAGGGCTGGATGGACGTCAACGGCCAGCGCTACAACCACACCACCGGCATCATCGGCAACGACAACCGCTACATCCTGGTCGAGCTCGGCCAGGAGAACCGCACCAACGGCGACTCGAACCACACCACGCAATCGTTGAGCACCTCCGTCGGTGCGATGTACCCGGAGCGCATCGTTCCCCGCGTCCAGGGGGCCATCGCCGACGACTGGTACGCCCTCGGCGGAATGAACAGTCCGGTGGGCCTGCCGCTGGGCAACGAGAACCCCATCTTCGACCACTCCGGGGTGTTCACCCTGTTCCAGCGCGGCTCCATCTACTGGTCCCCGGCCAGCGGTGCCCACGAAATCCTCGGGGCCATCCGGGACTCCTGGGCAAACAAGGGGTACGAGCAGAGCTTCCTGCATTACCCGACCACCGATGAGTCCGGCACCCCCGACGGGGTCGGGCGGTACAACCACTTCCAAAGCGATGGCTCCATTTACTGGACCCCGGCCACCGGCGCCCAGTCGGTGCACGGTGCCATCCAAGATCACTGGTCTTCCCTCGGGTGGGAGCGCAGCGTCGTGGGATACCCCACCACCGACGAGACCGGAACCCCCGACGGGGTGGGCCGGTACAACCACTTCACCGGCGGTGACGGGGCGTCCATCTACTACTCCCCGGCCAGCGGAGCCTTCTCGGTGCACGGTGCCATTCGCGACAAGTGGGCAGCTCAAGGGTGGGAGCGCAGCGCACTCGGGTACCCGACCAGCGATGAGAACGCTGCCTCCAGCGGTCGGATGAGCAACTTTCAGAACGGTGCGATCTACTGGTCTCCGACGACCGGCACTCACTCGATCGACGCACCGATCCTGGCGACCTACCGTGGGCGGGGAGCAGAGGCCGGATCACTGGGATTCCCGATCAGCGACCCCTACGCCGTGCCCGGTGGCACGCGAGTCGACTTCCAGGGCGGCTCACTCACCGCGAACACGGCGACGGGCGTTGTCACCGGTGGCCCCACTGCGGCACCCGCGCTCACCCCGGCACCGACAGCCACCCCAACGCCGCCGCGTACCACTGCTCCGACAACTTCGGCGCCGACAGCAACAGCCACCCCGGCGCCGGCGCGTACCGCTGCCCCGACAACTTCGGCGCCGACCCCGACAGCAACCCGATGAGACGGCGGGCCGGACTGTCCGTTCTCGGGTTGCTGGTCCTGACGGCGTGCACCGCACAACCGGGACCAGCCCCACCTCCGACCTCACCACCGTCCCCAGCTGCGAGTGCCAGTGCGCCTGCCGCCGGTAGTGCCACACCGGGTCCCGCAGCGAGCTCCACCGACACACCACCACCAAACGCCGTCGCTGGTCCCGGTTACTCGAGCCCCGTCCCGGCAGCACCCAGCACTGTCCCGGCAACACCCAACGTCGGACCGGTACCCGCCGCGCCAGCACCACTGAGTGCGCCACCACGGTCCGGCACCCCCAGCACACAACCGCCGCCAGCCCCCGGCCCCGCGGTGCCTGCCGCACCGGTAGGCCCGGAGGCGGCGCGCCGAGTGGCGACGTTGCCCGGAGGGGCAGCCACCGGCACCGTCGTCGTGGCCTACAGCGGGCTGGGTGCCATCACCTCACCCGCGGTCGGCACCTGCGCGCATGACACCACCAAAGCCGACACGACGCTGGCGCTGACAGCAGGAACGGCCACCCTGGCGGTGATCCTCACCCCCGGCAACGCGAACCTGCACTTCGTCGATGTGGGCGTCGAGCAGCGCAACGACCTCGCGGCCGGCACCTATCTCGTCGACGGTGTGCACCTGCACATCGACACCGCGCTGACCGGGACCGGCCCCTCGACCACCGCAGGCAACCTCACCCTCGACGTCACCTGCTGATCTTTACAGGACGTCCGTTACAGCGGTACCGCTTCGGTGATGATGCGCCGCCCGATCGCGCCGACGAGAGCATCATCACTCACTACATCGACGGTGCATCCCAGGATGGTTTCGCATTCATCGGCGAAAGCGGCGAGGTCGACGAGCGAGCTCCCGCTGTCGGAGTGGATGAGGAGGTCGATGTCGCTATCGGGGGTATCCGTGCCGTGCACCGCCGATCCGAAAACCCTGACCTCGGATACCCGATGCGCCGCGGCGGCGGCGAGTACGAGTGATTTGTACCGCTCCAAGACGACGGACGGACGGGCCTTCGTGGCGTCCTGCCGTATTCGGACCTCGGTGGTGGACATGGGACCGAGTATGGCCCCGCGGTCAACTACCCGACCGTGATGGCTCCGTCGGAGTACCGGTAGGTGAAGGACCCGTGTTGGAAGTTGCTGCGCCGACCGCCGGGCACCGCGTAGTGAACCTCCCCGCACTGTCCCGGCCCAAACAACGGCAGCAGGTTGGCAAACCCTGGGGGAGGATGTTCGCCAACCTGCTGCCTGGCCCCGCGGCGCAGTGCGCCTGCGGAAGTTGCACCAGCGTAACCCTTCCGGGCCCGCTTCGCCTCAACCTACGTCGCTCAGCTCTCGGAGCCGTAGCGGTCGCAGGTGCATTCCTCGGTGCTCTTGCCGCAGCCCTCGCAGAACCCCGCGCAGGTGCAGTCCAGCGTGTCGTAGCCGCACTCCGGGCAATCATCGTCATCCACGCCCGAGTACACCGGGTCGGCGTACTCGCATTCAGCGGTCTCGAGAACCACGTACCGGCAGACCCGCAGTTTCTGGAACTCGGAGCAGTCGGGGACGGACACCACGTCGCGCGGGTTGATCCGCACCGTCAACGTCATGCCCTGCGCGAAGCCGCGGGCGTACCCCCAGGTGCCGGCGTGCAACCCCTGCGAGCAACCCACCTCCCGGTTGTCGTCCACCCGCAGCCGGGGCATGGTCACCACAGCATTGATCTTGTTGGGAATCTGGCCGGTGATCTCGACCCCATCCACCCACGCCCGGCCCGAATGGATGGACAGGCCCTCGCGGGTGACCCCCTTGTAGGCCAGGAAGTCCCCTCCCCGGGTGATGGTGAAGTTCCGGTCCATCAACCAGCGGTACAGCGCATCACGGGAATCCTGGGAGGGGTTGGTGGACACCTTTTCCAGGAACGACACCAGCGATCCGACCTGATTGTCACCGGATTTCACCATCCGCACGATGTGCTTGGTGACGGTGCCCTTGATCCGGTCCCCGTCGAAATAGAGCTTCTTGCCGCGGATCGACACCCGCTCGGACAGGGCCGCGAACTCGCGCAGCGGCTTGACGGCATCGACCAGTGCGCGCACCACGTCTTCCGCTGCGTTGGTCAGCAGTGCCGCGAGAATCTCGTCGTACTTCGGGTGCGAGCCGGGCACCGCAATCGGGGTGAAGTCGCCGTAGAGGATGGTGGCCGAGCGGCCTGCCGTGGCGCTCTCGGTGATGGTGTACTGCATGGTGATCTCCTGGTGGCTCGGTGCCGGGCAGGTGCTCGGCGTGTTGCTGTGTATGTGTCCGGCCGGGTCGGTGTGTGCCGTGTTCGTGGCCGGTGATCTCTGCTCAGGCCGCGACCGCGAGAACCGGCTGACTGGTGACCGCGTTCAGGTAGGCGACCACGTGCGGTAGCTTCTCGGGGTCGAAGCTGTATCGCACCGATTCCAGCAGTGGGAACCGGTCGATGAACCCCCGCTCGTCGCCACCCGTAGCAGCAGTGAGTGTGGCCTCGAAAGTCAGCCACGACGTGGACATTCGCACCAGCGGGGTACTGCTCAACAGCCGCAAGCGTTCCGTAGCGGGAGAACCAGCTTCGGTGGTGCACGCATCGACGAGGGCGGCGACCTCGGGGTTGGTGATGGACCCCAACACCGGGCGAAGCAGTCGGGCGATGCGGGTGTCGTTGCTGGTGAACCTGCTCACCCGGCGGGCCGCGGTCATCGTCGTTACCTGCGCCGGGGTGAACGCGGCAATCATCGCGGCGACGGCTTGGTCCAGCACAGCGGTCAGCGGGCGGGCCGCGGGCAGGCGACGGCGGAACACACCCTCGCTCTGCCGTGAGGTCAGCACCACCACCGGGGTGTCACATTCCAGCGCGCGCACCGCATCCAGCACATGCTGGTAGTGCGCGTCGGTGTAGGCGAGGGCCGGCAGCGCCCGCAGCTCGGTCAGGCTCATGTCTTGGGTGGCGCTCCCTCGGGCGACCACCCGATAGGTGAGCGGACTGGCCGCCGCCCGTGGGGAAGCGTTCGCCTTGAGGGCAGCCTTGCGGGCGGCTTTGCATTCCGCCAGGGTCATCACTGTGACTCCGGGGTTGGCCAGGGTGAACCACTCGTGGGTGTAGTCAGCTCGCTCACACAGCACGACAGCGATGAACCCCTCTTGGACGCACAGCGCTCGCAGCCCGAGCCGCACGCTGCGCTCGGTGTCCGGGGTCACCCCGGTAATGGCGAGAATGTTCTTGTCGATGACGTGGAAGGTGCTGCCACCTTCTTCCGCTTCATCGGGCTTGGCGATGCGCGTCTTGGTGCGGTCCAGGCGCAGCACCGGGGCGTCGAGTGAGGTGTGCGTACTGAGTCGGTGACCCCGCCAGGTGAAGGTGTTCCTCTTCGTCGTGACGCATGGCACAATATCGTGCCGGTGCAAGATGGCAGCCGCGTCGTACCAGGTGGGGCAGGAGGCGATGAGCGCTTCGACGTACCGCATCGACTCGGCGTCGAACCGCTGCCGGGCGGCACGCAGGAAGGCTTTCGTGCGGTCGGTGTTCCGCAGCCCCTCCCGGGAGGGAACAATGTCCACATCGCCGATACCGGCGTAGATGTAGGTGTGAGTATTGTAAAAACCGTCGGGATAGTTCCAACACCCATCTGCATCGGCAGGAGCGACCGGGTAACTCACGTTGCCCATGACCACGTGGGTCCGACAGTTGGAACTACCCACCACCACCTCGGCTTCCTTCTGGCTCAACAGCCGCACCGCACCGATCCGGACACCCACCGTGCTCAAGCTGCGGAACTCCTCGCCATCCACCTCGTGCCCGGCTCCCAGGCGGCGAAGAACGTGGTGGCCGCTGCGCACATGGCGTCGGTGTCGTTGACCGGGACAGCAACCTCGACACCGTTGGCCGCCTCGGTCGGCTCATGGGCCATGATCGAGGCGGTGCCGATGCCCTCGGAGTTGCGTGCGAACAAGGCCACCGTGCGGTAACGGTCGCGCACCGCGGTGACCACGAACTGGTCGGCAATGGCGAACGCCGCCTTGCAACCGAACCCGAAAGAGCCGACCTGGGTGTTCACGTCACGCTTGTTGCTGGCCCCGTACTGCGAGAAGAAGGTCAGCACCTCATCCTTGCTCATGCCGATGCCGTCGTCGGAGACAACCAGACGCGGGTCCAGCTCATCAGGCAGGGAAACCCGGACGGGGCTGGTGGACCCCGCGGCGATGATCGCGTCCCAGGCGTTGGTGGAGTACTCCCGCAACACCGCCAGATGCGGGTTGGAATACAGGTTGGTCATCGAGTCGGTGACCGCCGCCAACGCCTCCGCGTGGATACCCATGACCCGGGTCTCCGTGGCGCTCGTGTTGGTCTGAACTGCGATCCGGTCGAGGGTGCTGCTGATCATGTCGATTCTCCCAAATGTGATGCTGCGCCACCTGCGCCGCTTACCTCCTATGTGTGCGGCCGGGGCACCGTCTCCCGCGTTGGAGCACCGCCCATAAGCGTGGTGCTCGGTGACGACCATCCGCGCTGGGGCCAACGACGGAACTCAGCGTTAGAAGGTAAGGATCGTGTACTGCCAGGGGCCAGGGCCGGTGCGACGTCGTACCACGTCCCGCCTTTGCATCCCATTCGCAGCGGACCAATCCCAAGCATCCTGCTCGCTGCCGCACACGTGCACATCAGCATTGCCGAGGTGCACTCCCCACTGCACGCCGGCCGGCTCGGTCAAGTGCCCGGCCTCACGGAGAGCGGCGACGATGTCTTTGGCCAACGATCCGATCGTGGGCATGTGGGCATGTGGGCATGTGGGCGGTGGTGGTGGTGGTGGTGGTGGTGGTGGTGGTGGTGGCCACTTTCTGCGCCACCACAGCCACCACCTCGGCGTCTGGATCCGGGGTGGACGATGGGTCGGTCTCTCGGATGTTCTTCATGGTGCCCATGTACCCGGCCACGCCGCCGCCGCCCGCGAAACGGCATTCACAGCGGGGAGTGCCGCAACCGGGTTTCGGGATCACTCCTGGGCGCAGGAGGGCGGACGAAGGGGCGACCATCCACTGTGGGGGCGGCCCGATCGTTCCAATCACGCCCGTCACCCCATTGCTGCGGGTTCGTTGAGCACGCCGGCGCGCAGCGCTGTGATCTGCTTCAGCAGCGAGTCGGTGGCGCAGGATCGGGTTCCGTCCAACACCTGGTACCAGGCGTCCTTCTGGTTGGCGAACGCCAGGTCGAGGTGGGTGTTCAGGGTCTCGTCGTCGAGCTCCTCCAACGCGCTGACCTGCTCCGAGCTCAGGATGGGATCATCGGACCAATCCTCGCGCAGGCTGTCCGCGCTGACCGGCACCCCGGACTGACCTTCGGGTGGGTGGCTGTCCAGGAAGCGGCGCAACTGGTCCATCACCTGGGGCAACGCCTCCACAGAGGTATCCACCATCTCCTCCTGTGCCTTCTCCCGTTCGTAGTCGTTGCCGCTCGCGTACCGATCGGTGATCCCGTCCAGCTCAGCACTCAGATCCGCGTAGTACGCGCGGAGAGCCTCCAACGCGGTCGGTGCGGCGGCGGCGGCGGGACTGAGCGATACGTCGGGTTCGGCGTGTTCCTGCGTTGCGTACTGACCACCAGTCGGGACGCCGGGCTGGACGCGGTTCGGTGCGTTCATCAGGTGGTTCCTTCGCAGTCGTGGTTGTCCGGGTCGGCGGTCTCCGCGCTGGCGTAGCCGTTGCCGCACTCCGGGCAGGTGTACCCGGAGGTTCCGTCGGAACGGTGGTAGCTGCCGCTGACCGGGTCCTGAAACAACCGCGCCGGATCGCCGGCACCGACATCGAGGGAAAACCCGTCCGGGCTCTGGTTGAAGGCCCGGGGCACATCCGGGCGCACAGTGGCCGCCAACTCGTCGAAACTTGTCCTGCCGGATGCCCCCTGCAAATCCATCTCAAACCCGCTGTCGACGCACAGGATCTCACCATCGGCGTCCCGCACCGCCTCGAACACCACAGTTTCCTCGGGGTTCTCCTCGTCCCGGTCCCACCGGACGAAGTCCACCTGGACCGCATCCGGGTACCGGGCACGGACCGCCTCGGTGACCAGTGCGGCGGCCTGCTCGGCCAGTGCCCGCTGGCGCTGATCCGCCTGTTGACGCAGCTCCGAAATCGCGTCCCCCTCGGCCCAGAACGCATCCACCGCAGCCGAGTCCGGTGGTGCGTGAATAGAATCAGCCACCGCTACCTCTGTTTCGGCGTGTTGTCCAGGAGCGAACTGGCCGCCGGTGGGGGTGCCGGACGGGTTGCGGCTTGGTGCGTTCATCAGTAATTTCCTAACGTCTCGGCTTCGCACTCCGGGCAGCCCCGGTTGAACCGTCCAGAGTGGACACCATCGGCGTGGTGGGTGGACATCTCCTGCGCTGTGGGCATTGTGCCGGCGACACGACGCTCGGCCACGTACAGCGCCGACATGGCCGCCTCGGTCTTGGCCGCGCACCCCGGGCAACCGACCTCGCCGGTGGCATCGTCGTAGCCCATGGTGTCGTCCTCGTGGTAGGACGTCGAACACTCCGGACAGGTGATCACCGCCGCAGCAGGGAACGACTCGCCCTCGAACGACACCATCGCCTCACCGCTGCGCACATGCTCGTCGAAGCTGGAACGAACCGCCTCCTCGGCGCGTTCGGTCAGCACATCCCCCGACCGGACCCCCTCACCGGTGCCCAGCTGGACGAACGTCTCCGACCGGCCGTGAGCCACCCAGTGCCGCGTCGTGTACGTCTGCACACAGGCCACCGCTTCCTCGTCGCTGGTGCCGTACTGCTCGGCGAGTTCGGTGGTCATGGCCCCGACCCGTTGGCGTGGTTGCAATATCAGCGTGACGTCTGTCTCGGTGTGGGCAGTCGGGGCGAACTGGCCCCCTGCTGGGGTGCCGGGCTGCACGCGCGCGGTCGTTGAGGTGCTCATGCCCACCATGTGTGCGGCGGACCGTCTTTCGCCCCGCAACCGCTTCGCGGGAGAGCTCACGCCACCAGCCCGGTCTCCCACGACACGGTGAGGGTGGGATCGTAAAGGTCCAGGTGCGCTTCACAGTCGAACCACACGCCGGCCGCGTGGTCGTCGTCAAAGACGTGCGTCTCCTCCAGCTCACCGTGATGCACGATGATCCGCACCCGCTGATCCCTGACCTTCATACCTGTGATGTGTGCGGCGACCGCCACATCACCCTCGACGGGTCAGCGATCGGAGGTGGGGCCGGAATCGGTGGCGAGCACCGTGAACTCACCGGCCATCAGGGAATCCACCCGGGGCAGGGTAACCACGTGCACCGACAGGCAACCGCCCAGTCCGCGGGCACCATCAGCGCCGCTCATGGTGACGTAACCCGGCACCCGAATAGTGCCCAAGGTGACACCCTTGGCCCGGTCGGCGTCGTAACGCCGCTGCCCCTTGCGGGCACCGGAGGTGGAAAGGAAGCGGCGTCCCAACGCCTCGGCGGCGGTGTCGTTCAACACCCAGGAATAGCCGTACTGGCCACGGATTTCGTGGGTGGAAGCCACGGTGCCGTCGAGCAGGAACAACGCCTGCGTCTCGATCGTGCCGCCCGCCGCCGCGAGCTCGGCCTTGGCCGAGGACTCCTCGACCCCCGCACAACCGGGTCCACGGCGCAGCGAACGTCGGGGCGGGCACGAACACTGACCACCACCACACCGGGTAAGGATGGGGCACTGTGATGAGCGAACCGGGCCAGGGCAGTGATCGGTTGA
>JAABUU010008314.1_pt1 | contig 10352 bp, 6 predicted proteins | sample 5559301 | NCBI WGS metagenome assembly JAABUU01 (sample SAMN10711884, study PRJNA513360) | rock metagenome | isolation source: Antarctica rocks | place: Antarctica: Victoria Land, Richard Nunatak white | reverse complement strand
GATGCCTTCAGTTAGCGAAAACTAGAGAGTCAGCATCGCCAACAATCGAAGTTTGGCACGTCGGCCCCCGGACACCGGTGCGCGAGCGATGCCACCATCCCCCCCTACTATGGAAAGAGTGAGAGCCGATGAGCGCCGACCTGTCGAACCCTGCCATCGCCCAACGCCTCAGCGCCCTGGTGGACGCCGATCCGTCGCGCGTCCTCAGCCTGCCGACCGCCGCCGCGCGCTGGGAGGCGTTCGCCTGCCTGCGCGGGCTCGACGATCTGCGCGGCGCGGCGGCGGTGCTGGACGCGATCGCCGAGGTGAGCGGGCCACTGGCGAAAGTGCTCGACGCGCAGGCGCAGCTCTGGCCCCTGCTCGGGCGGGCCGAGGAGGCGATCGCGGCGGCGCGGGATCGCCTGGAGCGTTTCCCCTCCGCCTCCGGCGAGGTGGCACTGGCCCGCGCCTACATCGCGACCGAGCAATTGGAGGAGGCGAACGCCATCGCCGAGCGGCTGCGCGAGCACGAGCCGCAGAATCCGACCGCCCTGCAATTGCTGGCGCGCATCGCCCTCGAACAGGGGGATGGTGAAGGGGCGATCGCCTGGTACGACGAGTTGCAGGCGCTCAATCCCGAGGGCGGCGAGGCGCAGCTTGGCCCGGCGCGCGCCCGCGTGGCCCTCGGCGAGGAGGAGGAGGCCGAGCGTGCCCTACGCTCCTTCACCGAGCGGAGCGCGGCGGTGACGCAGCCGGGCACGCTGACCGCCTGGGCCGAACTCGCGGACGATCTCGGCGATGCGGAGTCGGGCGCGCGCCTCCGCGAGCGCGCGATGGGGCTGTGGGCCGAGCGCACCGCCGCCCTCCTCCCCGATCTTACCGCCACCCCCGTCTCTCGCGAGAAGGATCCCGCTGTCGATCTGCCGGAGGAGATCGCCGATCCCGACCTCGCCGCCGCCGACGCCGCGCCGATCGAGGCGGCGGCGGAGGTGCTCGCCGCCGCGCGCGATCTCTTCGGCTACGATCGGCTACGTCCCGGCCAGACGCGCGTGATCGACCAGACGATGCGCGGGGTCGATACGCTGGCGACGATGCCGACCGGCGCGGGCAAGTCGCTCTGCTACCAGTTGCCCGCGATGCTCCTCCCCGGCGTCACGCTGGTGATCTCGCCGCTGATCGCGCTGATGCAGGATCAGCTCGCCTCGCTCCCGGCGGCGGTCGCGGCGCACACCACGCTGATCAACAGCGCGATCGGCGCGGCGGAGAATCGCCGCCGCCAGGAAGGGATCGCGCGCGGGGACTACAAGCTGGTCTACGCCGCGCCGGAGCGGCTGCGCCAGGCTCCGTTCTTGCGCGCCCTCGCCCAGGCGGGGGTCGCGCGGCTGGTGATCGATGAGGCGCACTGCATCAGCCTCTGGGGGCACGACTTCCGCCCCGACTATCTGATCGTGCCGCAGGTCCTCCCGGCGCTCGGCGAGCCGCCGGTGCTGGCCCTCACCGCGACCGCGACGCCGGAGATGGCGCGCGAGATCGCCGGGCGACTCGGGCGGCGGCTCGATCTGGTCCGTGTCAGCCTCTTCCGCCCGAACCTCTATTATGAGGTGCGGCGGCTCGATAACCGCGAGGCGAAGATGCGTGCGGTCGTCGATATCTGCCGCGAGCAGGGGGGCAACGGGATCGTCTACGTCACCTCGCGCGACGGCTGCGAGCAACTCGCGACCCTCCTCAACCGCGAGCTGAAGAAGAGTCGGTACGACCCCGATATCGCCCTCGCTTATCACGCCGGGTTCGGATCTGCCGATCGCGCCGAGCGGATGCGCCGCTTCATGGATGGCGACGTGCGGATCATGGTCGCCACCGTCGCCTTCGGGATGGGCGTCGATAAATCCGACGTGCGCTTCATCGTCCACCTCAGCCCGCCGAAGTCGCTCGAAGCGTACTCGCAGGAGTCGGGGCGCGCGGGGCGCGATGGCGCACCGGCGCGCTGCACCCTCCTCTACGCCAACGCCGATAACACCACGCTGCGAAAGCGCGCGAAGTCCGACGAGTTCGAGATCGAGACGCTGCGGAGCGCGTATTCCCAGTTGCGCCGCGTCCTCGGGCGCGGGTGGGGGATCGTCGCGCCGGATGCGATCACCCTCGGGAGCGGGGATAGCGGCGATCAGGATCTGCGCGTCGCCCTCGGTATCCTCGAACGGGCGGGGCTGATCGAGCGCCACCCCGACGCCCCGCGCGCGATCGATGTGACAATGCGCCGCGCCCCCGCCCCGGAAGGGGACGCCCGCTGGGGCCGTTTCCTCGACGCGACCGGCCTGCACCCCGGCGACATCGACCAGCTCGATTCGGTGGCGATCGCCGCCGCGCTCGATTGCTCCCCCGCCGAGTTGGAAGGGTTGTTGCTCGGGTGGGCGGACGAGACCGGCGCGCTCACGGTCAACATCGGGCGGCGCGATCTCTGCCTGCGGCTCGTCATGCCGCCGCCACCGGACGCGGCGGCGGCCCTGCCGCGCCTGCTGGACGACGTGCGCCGCGAGAACGAGAAGCGCGTCGCCCGCATGGTCGCCTACGCCACCGGGCGCAGTTGCCGCCACGCGATGCTCGCCGCCCACCTCGGGGAACGCCTCGCGCCGTGCGAGACCGCCTGCGATGTCTGCACCGGGCGGGTCGCCAGCGCCCCCGGGCGCGCGGCAACGCCGCGCCAAAGTGGCGGCGGGGCGGCCACCCCCACGAAACCGGCCCCGCAATCGGACGCGGAGGCGGCGCGGATCGTGTTGTCGGCGTTGCCGCTGATCCCGTTCAACGTCGGGAAGACGGGGCTGATCAAGATTCTTGCCGGGTCGATCACCGCCTCGATCAAGGAAGATCGGATGCCCCTCTTCGGCGCGCTCGGCGCGTGGTCGCAGGGGCGGATCGATGCGCTGATCGAGCGCCTGATCGCCGACGGCATGATCGCGCGCGGCGACAGCGAGTATCGTCCTCTCTCGCTCACCCCCGCCGGACAGGGGGCCGGGCCGGGCGAACTCGCCGCCTACGCCGCACCGCCGCGCGCCGCGCATACCGCCGCCGTCGCGACGCTGACGACCGGCACCGCCCGCCCCCTTACCGAGGATGGCGACGACGACGTGGACCCGCTCGACGCGGCGAGCGCGGCGCTGCTCGAACGCCTGAAAGCGTGGCGGAGCGCGGAAGCGCGCGAGCGCGCGGTGCCGCCCTACATCATCGCCAAGGACGCGCTGCTGCGCGATGTGGCGCTGCAACTCCCCGCGACCCCGGAAGAGTTACAGGCGATCAAGGGCTTCGGCCCGGCCAAGGTCGATACGTTCGGCGAGGCGATCCTCGCGCTCGTCAACGACGGCTGAGCGGGGTGACGACCCGATGGCTACGCCCACTCCGGGCGTAGGACTGCCCGCCCCTGGCTCCGGTCGCGCCCGCGTCGTGATCGTACACGACGACGCGCTCGCGCCGATCGAACGTCAGCGCGGCGGCGTGCGCCACTGCGTTTCCCCCGGTGGCGGCGTGGAGCCGGGCGAGACGCCGGAGCTGGCCGCCGCGCGCGAGGCATACGAAGAACTGGCGTTGCGGGTCGCGCTCGGCGTGTGTATCGCCGAGGTCATCGTCGGCGACCCGCGCCAGCATTTCTACTTGGCGACCCCGCGCGGCGGTACGCTGGGGCTGGGGCTTGGGGCCGAGATGGTGGGTGAGTATCCGCCCGCGCGCGGCACCTATCGCGCGGTCTGGCTGCCGCTCGCCGCGCTCCCTGCGGCGGCGGTGTACCCCCGCGCCATCGCCGAATTGGTCAGCGGGGGTGCCGAGCGGGGCTGGCCCGCCACCCCATTGCGCCTGCGCGAACCCGCGCGGCGATCGTGCCAATCTGACAACCGGCGGCGTTCTCCCTTTACGCCGCCGCACGCCGCTGGCTATACTAGCTCCCATACAGCGCTCTGGCGAGTCACGATGAAGGAGGGATGCGGGGCCACCGCGCGGCGCTAAGTGCCGCGTGCGGTCCCCAGGATTATGGCGATGATCGAACCGTCTCAGCGCGAGAGTACCTGGCGGAATGCCGATCCGGCGATGCTGATCATCACGCTGCTGCTGATCGGCTTCGGGTTGCTGACCGTCTTCAGCGCCGATGGGCAGCAATTGGGTCTGACCGCCGCCGCGACCAAGCAGTTCCTCTTCGCGAGCATCGGGGGGATTCTGATGCTCGCCCTGGCGGCGTTCGACTACCGTTTCCTGAAAATCCTGGCGACCCCAATGTATGTCGTGGCGTTGCTGCTCCTGGCGATCGTGCTGCGTATCGGTAGCACGATCGCCGGGGCGACGCGCTGGATCGATCTCGGCCCGATCACCTTCCAGCCTTCGGAGGTAGGGAAACTGGCGGCGATCATCGCCATCGCCGCGTTCGCGTCTTTCCGTGGTCAGCGGATGCGCGGGCCATTCTCGTTCGCCGCGTCCGGGCTCCTCGCAGCCCTCCCCGCCGGGCTGGTCTTCATCGAGCCCGACCTCGGAACCGCGCTGATCTTTGTGGCGATCTGGCTCGGGATCATGGCCGTGTCCCGCACGCGGATGCTCTATCTCCTCGCTTGCCTGCTCGCCGCTATCCCGCTCTACTGGGTCGCCTGGTATGGTATCCCCGGACATAATCAACCCCTCTTTCAGGATTACCAGAAACAACGCCTCATGTGCTTCAATCATCCCGAGAAAGATACCTTCGACTTCTGCGCCAACGTCGTCCAGGCCCGGATCACGATCGGGCAGGCGGGGCTGACCGGGCACCGCTTCGCCGACACCGCGATCATCAACCAGGATCTGCGCCTCGCGGTCGGCACCACCGACTTCGCGTTCGCCTACGCCACCGGTAACTTCGGCTTCATCGGCGCGCTGGCCCTCTTCACCCTCTATCTGCTCCTGATCTGGCGCTATCTGCGCGTCGCGCACCTGGCGCGCGATGAATTCGGACGCCTGATCGCGATCGGGGCGGCGTCCCTGATGCTCTTCCAGTCGTTCGTCAATATCGGCATGAACTCCGGTATCTTGCCGGTGGTTGGGATCCCCCTGCCTTTCATCAGCGCGGGTGGGACGCCGGTCGTGACGCTGCTGGTGACGCAGGGGATCTTGCAAAGCATCCTCATGCACCGCCACACCCTCAGCTTCGGGAAAGCCTGATGACGCGGCCCCGGCGCGACGGGTGGCGTACGCCCCTCGCGCCGCCCGATCAGGAGCCACCCCCACCCCCGCGCGCCGCGCCGCGCACACGGGCGGCACGTTGGCGTCGCCTGCTGCTGCGCGGACGCTTCTGGTCGGCGTTCCCCGCGTGGCTCGTCGCGGCGATCGGGATCGTCGGCCTGCTCTTCACCATGCGCCCGACCTCGATGGTGCCGCCAGTGCGCGAGCCGGTGCGCTTCGCCTCGGGCGCGCCCCTCACCGCGCGGCTCGTGGTCATCCTCGCGCCGCAACTCGACGAGCGTGGCCTGGCGACCCTGCGCGGCACCCTCGGCACCCTCGGCGCGACTCCCGGTGCCGCCGCCACGATCGCGCGCCCCGGCTTCGCCTCATTCGATGAAGCGATCCTGCAACTCTTCGCCGGGAATGTCACCGGGGGAGCCGTGCCGCCGGTCGCCTCGGAGAGCGTCGGGGTGATCCCGGATACGGTGGTGCGCAGCGTCGCCGGGCAGGGTCGTGGGGTGGCCTTGATCGGCCCGCCCGCCTGGAAGGCGCTGTTCGGGGTCGCCGCCGCGCCGATTCCTGCGTCGAGCCCCGGTCCCTCTGTTGCTCCCGTCACGTCCGCCGCACTCATCGCGGAGGCGCGCGTGACCCTCGGTGCGCGGCAGACGACCTTGCTGATGCTGCAACTGTCCGATCTCACCGCGCGCGATCTCCGCGCCGATGGCGGGGCGCTCGTCGGACCGCTGGGCGATCTCGCGGCGAATCTCGATGCCCGCGATGGCCTGCTGATCGTTGGCGGCGGCGGTGGCAACGGCGATCCGCTTCACCTCAGTCTTGCCGGGGCGGGGATTGGTGTCACATCGGGTCAGGATCTGGCGCTCAACGATTTCGCCCCCACCGCCGCCGTGCTGCTCGGCACGCCGTATCCCTCGGAAGTGCGGGGGCGGATCGCCTGGTCGTTGCTTGCGGCGGATACGCGGCGGAAAGCGGAGGCGACGGTGGGGCTGGCGCGGCAGCGTGCGGGGCTGGTCGTCAGCACCCTCCCGCTCGGTCGCCCCTATCCGCCCGAACTGCTGGCCGTCCAGGCGCAACTCCCGACCCTCGATGCTACCCTCGCTGGGGGGCAGACCGCGTACGCCTATCAGCTGGCGTCGAGCACGATCGATCAGTCCGATCGCCTGTTGCTCACCGCCGCCGAGGCGACCCCCCTGCCGGTATCGCCGCGCGCCGCGCCGTGGTTGATGGCCGCCTGCCTGGGATTTGCCCTCTATGCCCTGCTGCTCGCCGGGCTGGCACGCGCCTGGTTGGCGCTCGGGGCGGCGGCGGCGGGCGGGATCATCGCGCTGGCCCTCTGGCTCGCGATCGACAGCTACTTGCAGCAGCTCGTCGTGCCGCGTCTGGAAGTCGTCGTCGGGCTGACGGCGCTCCTGGCGCTCTGTGGCGGGGGCGGCTGCGTCGTGCTCGCGCGGTTCTTGCGCGGGCAGGCGCTGGGTGGTTGGGTGCGAACCTCGTGGCGCGCGGTCGAACTCCTGGCCCTGCTCGCCGTCGTGCCCGCCGCCTTCTGCGCCTATCGCTATGGCCTGCCCTGGCGGCTGCGGCTGGAAGAAACCGCGTCGCTCTTCCGCTGGCGGGCGTCGCTGCTCGCGCCCGCCGCCCTGCTGCTCGCCGGGTCGCTCTGGACGCTCCTGAGTGCGCGCCTGGAGCGGCGTCGGCGGTCGGCGGTCGGTGAGCGGTAGTAGTCCGAACTATGGCGGTGGCTATGGCGGGAAAGCCTTTTCGTCTCTCCCGCCACACCCCTCGGTGATGCCTCAGGCAAGGGTATCGTAGGCCAGCGCGACGAGCATCTTGGTGGAGAGGATCAGCGACTCGATGCTCGTCGATTCGTTGATGTTATGCGCCCCGCCCTTGGCCGGATCGTCGCCGGGGTGATTCGGCAGGAAGCCGTAGATGATCGGGCACTGCGCGCGGACGAGGCGCGAGTCGGTGAAACCGACCGTCAGGCTCGGCACGAAGGTCAGATCGTCGCGTCCGAGCGCGACACTCGTCGCCTCGCGCACCCGCTCCGCGAAGTCCGCGCCCGGCCCATCGTAGGGCGAGGCGCTCGGCACTGCGGTGTAGTTGATGCTGAAGCTGACGCCCGGCAGCCCTGCCAGGAGTTCGTCCAGTTGCGCGCGCACATAAGCTTCGTCCTGGTGGGGCAGGGTGCGGACGTCGCAGGTGATGGTGCAACTTTCGGCGACGCTGTTGGACTTCACCCCCGCGTTGATCATCGACGCCACGAGGGTCATCCGGGTCATCGCCTTGAGTGTCGAGGCCCAGCTGACGTTGGTCTGCTCCAACTCGGCGGCGATCCGGTCGACGTTCTCGGCGGTGATCGTCTCGGTGATCCCATAGAGCTGCGCCAGCCGCGCGATCAGTTCGGGATCGACGTGCCGCTCCGGCTCGTAGGCGGCGATCCGGCGAAGCACCTCTTGCGACTTATAGATGGCGTTGTCGGCCCGCCACGGTTGCGAGGCGTGCCAGCCGCGCCCTTTCACCGTGATGACGATCTCCAGTCGCCCCTTCTCACCGGTGCTGACGAGATAGGCGAACTGGCCGTCCGCCGCCTGGACGAGCGCGCCGCCCCCCTCGTTGAGGCCGAAATCGGCGGTCAGGCGTTCGGGGTGGTGCTCGGCGAGCCAGCCGAAGCCCCACTTCCCGCCCGACTCCTCGTCCGCCCCGGCGGCGAAGATCACGTCACCGCGCAATGTGACCCCGGCGCGCTTGAGGAGGATCAGCGCCATCGCCTCGGCGGCGACGGTCGATTTCATGTCGTTCGCGCCGCGCCCGTAGATGCGCCCATCGTGGATCTCGGCCCCGAACGGCGGATAATCCCAGGCAGCCTCGTCCTCGACCGGGACAACATCGGTATGCGCAAGGTAGAGGAGGCGCGGCGCACCGGCGCTCCCCGGCAGCCGGGCGATCAGATTGCCCCGATTCGGTGCCGATTCCAGGATGTCGGCGGCGATCCCGTCCGCCGCCAGCTTGTCGCGCAGGACGATCGCGGCGGGGGTCTCGTCCCCGGTCGGCATCACGCCGGTATTGATCGATGGCACGCGCACGAGCGCCTGACAAAGCGCGACGATCTCCTCACGCGCGGCCTCGACGGAGGCCAGAAGTTCCTCCAGTGTCGCCATGTCTTTTTCCTTCCGCACGTTCATTCGTTCATTGACGCGGCGATCATAGCACGCCGCTGCGATCGTGCGAAATGGCCCCCTGAGCGGCATACGTACACCGTACGAGCGTCTTTTAGTAAGAAAGTACCAGGGATTGTCCCGGAAATGCCTTGACGGAAGCCGCTTTTTGGCTATGATGGGGCATAGCAAACACGCCTGCACGAAACGCGAGAGCAAATCCAGCCGCACCGCCGCGCACAGGAACTCCTAATATTCCTGTGCGCTGGTCAGTTCGACGGGGATAGGGAGGCGAATCGCTTGGCCTTTTTACGGGCAGGGCAGCAACGCATCAGCACTCTCCCATCCGGCAAGTGCCTTGCGGGCCATCGCGCCGCCCGTAAGCAAGGAGAGTCGATGATGCCCTTGATGTACGCGAGACCACGCTCATTCGTCACGATCTTCCTCGCCGCCCTCATCAGTCTCCCCCTCACCTTCCTGGCCCCCACGATCGCCCGCGCCGATGTCGCCATCGGCGGCACTGCTATGGTCATCACGACCGAGGGCGATACCCTCACCGTACGCGGCGGGCCAGGGCGGCAATTCCCGACGATCGGCGCGCTGGCGCAAGGGACGATCGTCGCGGTCCTGGCCGGGCCGCAGGCGAGCGATGATGGGGCCTCCTGGGTGCAGGTGCAGGGCGCGGGCCTGACCGGCTGGTGCTCCGCCGAATGGCTGGGTGATCCCGCCAATGCGCCGGCTGCGGTGCCCGCGTCGCCCACAGCGACTCCCGCCGCCCCCGCCACGGCGACTGCCACAGCGACTGCCTCGGTCGCCCCGACCGCCGCCCCGACCGCTGTGCCCTCCGGCACGCCGGATCCCGGCTCCACGCTGAATGGCAGCGACTCGCCGCGCGTCAGCGGCACGAATGGTCGCGGTGCCCGCCTGCGCGCTACGCCGAGCCTCAACGGCGCGGTCGTGACGGTGCTCCCGGAAGGGGCCGAGGTCGCCGTCACCGGGGCCAACGTGAACGCCGAAGGGTATGCCTGGGTGCCGGTGACGTATCTCGCCATGTCCGGCTGGGTCGCCAGCGGCCTCCTCGCGGCGGCGGCGGCCCCGGCGCTCGCCGCGACCGCCATACCCACGCCAGCGGTCGCCCCGGTTTCCGTGCCGCTCCCGACCGCGACCCCCGCCACGCCGCCCGCCGCCCCACCGACTGCTGCCCCGCCGACCGCAACACCCGCCCCTGTGAGCACCCTCGCCGGTGGTACGGGCCTGGCGGTCGGCGGGAACGCGATGATCGTCGATACCGATGGCTTCAGCCTGCGTATCCGCGCCAGGCCGGGCCTCGACGCCCCGATCGTCTCCTTCGCCCCGCCCGGCGCGATCGTCGGGATCACCGCCGGGCCGCAGAACGACAGCACCGGCGCACCCTGGTACGGCGTCAGTTATAGCGGCAGCAACGGCTGGGCGCTCGGCGAGCACCTCGGGCCGGTGACAGGCCCGACCGCCGCCGCACCGCCCGCTCCCACCGCCACCCCCACCGCGTCGGCCACGCCCGCGCCGAATGTCCGCCCCGCCCCGCCCGCGACGCCGAGCCCCGCGACGACACCGGTCGCCACCGGTGATCGTGGGCAGAAGGTCGTGGCGATCGCGCTCCGCTATCTCGGCGTGCCCTATGTCTATGGCGGCACCACGCCGTCCGGCTGGGACTGCTCCGGCTTCGTCGGCTACGTCTATCAGACCGCCGTCGGGATCGCGTTGCCCCGCTCCGCCGCGCAGCAATACCGCGTCGGCACGACGATCGGCGCCGCACAGTTGCAAGCGGGCGACATCGTCTTCTTCTCCGATACCTTCGGGCCGGGCATCACGCACAACGGGATCGCCCTCGGCGATGGCCGCTTCGTCCACGCCCGCAGCGAGGGGTACGGCACGGTGATCAGCAGCCTATCGGACCCCTACTGGAGCGGGCATTTCGCCGGGGCGCAGCGTCCATAATGGCGCGACAAGCATAGGATAAGCGGCGCGGCGGCGCGGCGGGAGCTTTCCCGCCGC
>JAABUU010008312.1_pt1 | contig 10354 bp, 15 predicted proteins | sample 5559301 | NCBI WGS metagenome assembly JAABUU01 (sample SAMN10711884, study PRJNA513360) | rock metagenome | isolation source: Antarctica rocks | place: Antarctica: Victoria Land, Richard Nunatak white | reverse complement strand
AACTCGTTCTCCAGCTTCACCTCCCGGTATTTTCGCTCGAGTTCACGGAGCCGGGCTTGGTCGCTCACGTTCAGCCCCGGTTCCTCCCCGACGTGCTCGCGGCGGTAGACGTTCACCCAGTTACCCAGGGTTCCCTCCCCGATCCCCAGCTCCCGCGCCACTGAAGCGATCGGCCGCGACGAATCGATGACCAACCGGACAGCGTCCTCACGGAACTCTGGGCTGAACACCCTCTTTGCTCGACTCACGACCTGGCCTCTCATCTAAGTGGAAAGATTGTATCCACTGTCCGAGAAACGCGGGGCACCCCAGCAGGGTCCGGTTGAACCGTTCGACCTTCCCGTTGGTCCAGGGGCAGTGCGGGCGGATGAAGATCTGGCAGGCGCCGAGAACGGCCATCGCGTCCCGCCACGCGGTGGAGTGCCGGTAGGCCCAGGCGTTGTCGGTCATGACCCGCTTGATGGTGACGCCGCGGGCGGTGAACCAGGCCGCCGCGCGGAGCAGGAACCCGGCCGCGGTCACGCCCTTCTCGTCGGGCAGGACCTCGGAGTAGGCGGCGCGGGAGTGGTCATCGACCGCGGAGTGGACGTAGTCGAAGCCCAGCCGGTGGCCGTGGGTGGCGGCGTTGCGGCCGTGGACCCGCCAGCCGCCGCCGTCCGGGATCCGGCCGAGCTTCTTCACGTCCACGTGGACCAGGTCACCGGGGTGGTCCCGTTCGTAGCGCAGGTCCGAGGACCGGGTCCGGACCGGGATCCCGGTCAACCGGTCCAGGTCCCGGAGCAGCGGTACCTGATGCCGGCGCAGGATCCGGCCCACGGTGGACGCGGGCAGGCCCAGCTCACGGCCGATCCAGACCGGCCCGCGACGAGCGGCCCGGGCCCGGAGGACCCGGGTCTCGATCCCGGCCGGGGTCCGGGCCGGGCTGTGATGCGGCCTGCTGGAACGGTCTGCCAGGCCCGGCACCCCCTCGGTAGCGAACCGGGTCACCCACCGGTGCGCGGTCTGGCGGGACACCCCCATCTCAGCGGCCACGTGCGCGACCGGGCGACCGGCGGCGACCCGCTGACACAACAGCAGACGTGAGTATGGGGACAGGCGGGACCTAACGTGATGCACGAGGACCTCCGGGCTGGTGCTGGCTTCGACACCTGCACCTCACCCGGAGGTCCTCACCCGTCACCGGACCGACACACCGTCAACCACGTCCCTGGTCAGCACACCTAGGGGGTCCCGACCCGCACCGGAGCGGGGCCCTCGCCGGGGACGTGAACGCTGAGCACGGTGTCTGGGTAGACCCGCCTGGGTACCTGTACCAACGGCGCGGCCGCAGCGGGGACGGTGTACCAGCACTGTTCGGGTCCAGGGGGGTCGCGGCGTCGGTACCGGTTCGGCCTTGGTGGTCGCGGTTGCCCGGTCGGGTGCTGGGGGACTGCTGCGGTGGACCAACGCTGTGTTCGCTCCAGCGGTCCCCCCGTGGCGGAGGGCGGCCCGGGCGAAGCGGGGCAGGGAACGCTGGGTGCCGTCCACGAGGTGGGCGAGGACGTCCTTCGTGGTCCAGCCGTTGACGAGGCTCGGAGTCTCGAGGTCGGCCGCGGCCAGGGACTCGACGAGGTCCGCGGCGGCCAGCCGCTGCCGGGCTGTCAGTGTGGTGATGTCGTGCACGGGGGCGGTCACCGCACCACAGTCGTTCGTTCTGATGGAGGATAGGTCGGGTCCTTGTTGCCGGGGATGCTGACGGTGTGATCGAGACCTCCGCGCGACTGCTCAGGCTTCTGGGGCTGCTGCAGGCCCGCCGGGACTGGACCGGCCCGGAGCTGGCCCACCGCCTGGGGGTAACGAGTCGGACGGTCCGGCGCGACGTGGAGCGGCTCCGCGAACTGGGCTACCCGGTGGAGGCCCAGATCGGCACCCTCGGCGGGTACCGGCTGGGGCGGGGCTCGACCCTCCCGCCGCTTCTGCTCGACGACGACGAGTGCCTGTCTCTGGTGGTCGCGTTGAGGGCGGTTGCCCTCACGGGTCTCGGCGGTGTCGAGGAGGGCGCCCTCGGTGTGCTCGCCAAGCTCGACCCGGTACTGCCGAACCGGCTGCGGCGACGCGCCCGCAGCCTCGCCGAGGCGGTCAGCACCCCGACGGCCCGCGGCCCGCAATTGGACCCGGAGGTCCTCACGACGGTGGCTGCAGCCGTGCGCGACACCCGGGAGCTGCGCGCGGACTACCTCGCCTACGACGGCTCGACCTCGCGGCGTCGCGTGGAGCCGCACCGCATCGTCCACACGGGGACCCGCTGGTACCTGCTGGCCTTCGACCTCGATCGGGGTGACTGGCGGGTCTTCCGGCTGGATCGTTTCTCCCCGAGACCTCCCGAGGGGCAGGCGTTCTCACTCCGCCCGCTGCCTGCGGCCGATCCGGTGGCCTATGTGCTGAGCAGGGTCCACACCAGCCCGTACCGCCTGACGTGCCGGGTCACGGTCGACGCGCCGGCGGCCGAGGTGGCGGGCCGGCTCGGGATCCACGCCGCTTCCGTCACCTTCCTGAGCGACCAGTCGTGCACGGTCACCGCGGGCACAACAGAGGTCAAGGAGATGGCTATCCGGCTGCTGGCCCTGGACGCCGACCTGCAGGTGCACGAGCCTGAGGAGCTGCGGGTGCACCTGCAGGCCGTCGGGCGCAGGCTGCGGTCGGTCTAGGGGCGCCGTGGTGAGACGGCGGTCAGGACACCCGGAAGTACGCAGGGTCCGGCCGGAGCGCGATCAGCTGCGTCTGGACGGCGCCCTGCCCAAGCCGCGGGAACGAGTCCGCCACGGGCTGTGCCCGGTCGGTGGATCCAGCCTCGAACAGGCACACCGCACCGTGCTGTGCGGAGTCGATCTTCCACGACTGGCGAAGACCCCCCTCGCGGTACAGCTCCCGGCCACGGGCCAGCTCGTCCCGGTGGGCGGCCGCGTCCTGCGGTGACATCGCGTCGGGATCGAGGTGTCTCGTCGGGGCGCTGGCTCAGTTCGAGCGGGAGCTCGTCCGGGACCGGACGGTGGCCGGGCTGACCGCGGCGCGGGCCAGGGGGCGGGTCGGGGGCCGGCCGTCGAAGTTGACCGCGGAGCAGGTCCGGCAGGCCCGCAGGATGTATGACGCGCGGGAGCTGACCATTGAGCAGATCGGCGATGTGCTGGGGGTGAGCCGCACCTCGATCTACCGGGCGCTGGGCAAGACCACGACGCCGACGCCCTCAGCTACAGCCGCGCCCGCACGAGCCCGTATGGCAGAGCCGGTGGACACGAGCCAGGGGACAGCGGCGAAGGGGGCGGCGGGAGACGCACCGGCAGCGTTGGCGACGCAGGTGCCGGCGCCGGTCGGCGGGCCGCCGGTGGTGGTGCGGTCACGGGGCCGGTCGCGTTGGTTCGTGGTGGAGGCCGACCCGGCTGATCCCGAGCACGGGCCGGTGGCGGTGGTCATCGGCCACACCAGTCAGCAGGCCGCAATCACCGCTTTGGGCCGGGCCAGGCGCAGGGGGTCGGCCGGCGCGGGGGAGTGGGCGCTGCTGCAGGTGCGCGCCGCTGACCAGGACGACCGGGGCGGGGTCGGCTGCGACGATGCTGTCCGGGACAGGGGCGATCAGCGCCCGGCAGTGGTGACTATCAGTAGCCCAGCGAGTGCCAGGTCATGGGCCCGACAACCCCGTCGGGGGTCAGGTTGTGCCGGCGCTGCCAGGTGATGACAGCAGTCTTGGTCTGCGGTCCGAAGGAGCCGTCGGCGGAGGCACCGAGCAGGTTCTGCACCACCCGCACATCGGTCCCGGATGAGCCGGACTGGACCGTGGGGCGTTGACGGTTCAGGCCGGCGGCGTAGTCGATGAAGGACCGCGAGCCGGTGGTGGTGTCCACCCGAGTGTCCTGGTCATAGGAGCAGGTCCCCTGGTTGGTCAATGCCAGGACCGTCGAGCTGCCACGGAACAGATCAGGGCCCCCGGAGTCGCCGTCGCAGGAGTTGCCCGTACCTGCCCGCAGGTACAGCCAGGTGGCCGACGCGCTAGTGACGAACTCGGTCGCCGAGCGCCGGTGCCCCGGGTGCGGCTGACCCGTGCCGACGGTGTCGAGGTAGGTCCCGACCGTCGTTGCTGCGGCACCCAACGCCGAGAGCCGTGCGGGGGCCGCACCCGGGGCCGCGGACAACGTGATGACCGCGACGTCATGCAGGTGAGTGCTCGCGTTGTACAGCGGGTCGATGGAGAACCGGCCGCCCAGGCGCGGTGCCGACGCGCTGAAGTCGGAGGCGAAGGTCACGCCCACTCCCGTTCCGGTGTACCGGCCGTTGCGGTACAGACAGTGCGCGTCGGTCAGCGCCACGGCGGCCCCGTTATCGGCCCTGACCAGCACCCCGCTGCACGTCGGCCTGCTGGCGCCCGGCGGCACGATCATCGCCACGTACGGGTGGGCAGTTCCATCCGGCACGCCGCCGATGATCCCCGGCGTGGCCACACCAGCCAGCATCGGTGCGCCGGGCGCGGTAACAGCCGTGAGCGAGCCGCCCGCAACCGCGAGCGCCAACCCGAGGTAAGTGAGGTGACGCAAGGCGAAAGCAGCCACGTGGCGCACGGGTCCTCCCGACAGTGTGGACGATGAGCTGGGCACCGCGCGGCGTGCTGAGGGGGAGGTGCGCACGGGGGCTCCAGGGACTCGATCCGGGTCAGCTGCTGGGCTGGCTGAGTTCCCAACCGTTGCCGTCAGGGTCACTGAACCAGACCAACCGGCCCCACGGGCGGTCGTCGATGTCGGTCACCTCGACGCCCCGTCCCGCGAGCTCCTGACGGGCCCGGTCGATGTCCTCCACGACAAGGCGGGGGCCCTGTGCGCTGCCCGGGACGGCAGGGACACGGGTCAGGTTCGTCCCGATCGCGATGGACGTCGATGATCCGGCCGGGGTCAGCTGGACGATGCGGTAGTGCTCGTTGGGGGCGGTGTCGTAGTCGGCCGCGAAGCCGGCCCTGTCGACGTAGAAGTCCTTGGCGGCGTCGACATCGACGACGGGTAGGACGATCAGTCCCAGCTTGTAGTCCATGAGTCCACCTCTCCACGGGCCGGCCCTGCCCCGACCGCTGACGCAACGGTCGCCGCGATCGAGGACACCCGCGGTCCTCGATCGCGGCGAACCAACACCGGTGGAGGAGCAGAAGAGATCGGCCGCGTCATGAGGATCGACGACGTCACCGGACACGGCCTGGACGGCTGGGGACACCCCGTCTGCGGCTGTCATTCCAGACGGCCCCGACCGCCACGGGGGAGGCGGTGACCGGGACGGAATCGTCAGTCCGGCCAGGCCGAGACCGGACAGTGCAGCCGCAGGCGTCTCGACCGTCCGGTTCGGCAGGGCGGAAGGCGCGTCCCACAGACCAGTGTCTGACCTTTTCAGTACGGTGACCTCATGGTGGTGGGAGACAGAGCCAACGGGGCCAAGCGTGCCCGCAGCGCCTCTACGGCCGCGCTCCGGAGAGCACCAATGCACGAGACCGCGCCGACCACAACCCCGCCGGCCCGGAAGCGTCCGGCGCCGCGGAAGCCCAGGCCCGCTGGGCATCTGGTGGGGTATGCGCGGGTGTCGACTGCGGTGCAGGACCCCGCGTTGCAGCTCGACGCCCTCACCAGCGCGGGGTGTTGGCGGGTGTTCACCGATCACGCGTCCGGGAGCCGGGAGGACCGCCCGGAGCTGGCGGCGGCGTTGGATTCATTGCGGCCGGGGGACACGTTGGTGGTATGGCGGTTGGACCGGTTAGGCCGGTCCCTGCCGCATCTGATCGACACGGTGACGGGGCTGGCTGAGCGGGGGGTGGGGTTCTGGTCGGTGACGGAGGCGATCGACACCACGACCGCGGGCGGGCGGTTGGTGTTCCACCTGTTCGGGGCCCTCGCAGAGTTCGAGCGGCAACTGATCCGGGACCGGACCCTGGCCGGGCTGGCGGCGGCTCGGGCGCGGGGCCGGGTCGGTGGTCGGCCGCGGACGATGACCGCGGCGAAGCTGCGCCTGGCCCGGGCGATGCGCGAGCAGACCCCGCCGATGAGCCTGGGCGCGATCGCGGTCGAGCTGGGGCTGGCCAAGTCCACCGTGGCCCGGAATCTCGCTGACGCCGCGGACGGCGGGTCGGTTGCCGGGTCATCGGTCGCGGCTGGTGGGGTGGCCCGGTGAGCACCGCTGTCGCCCCGGCCAAGTTGCCCGGTCAGCTGACCCTGGACCTGTCGGGCCTCGACCTGCTGGTCGAGCGGCCCGCGCCGCGGCGCCGGGTGCGGCCGGTGGTGGAGGAACTGCCCGCCGCGCTGAGGGTGCCGGCGGTGCCGCCGCGGGTGTGGGGGGTGTGGGACGGGGAGGATCTGGTCGGGGTGTACGCGGAGGAGCAGGTGGCCCGGGCGGACGCCGCGGTCCTGCGCCGGGACGCGGTCCGCGCTGGGGTCCGCGCGTCGACGATCGACTGCCTGGCCCTGCCGGTGCTGACCGCCCCGCAGCACCAGCACGGTCGGCGGGGCCGGTGAGCGCCCGGCCGCCGGAGGGGGCGGTCCCAGTGGGGTACGCGGAGCTGCTCGAGCAGCTCAAGGCCCGGGTCCGCTCCACCCAGGTCCGGGCGGCACGGGCGGCGAACACCGAGGTGCTGAGGCTGTACTGGTCGATCGGCCGGGACATCCTGGACCGGCAGGACCAGGCCGGGTGGGGGACCGGGGTGGTCGACCGGCTCGCAGCGGACCTGCGCCTGGAGTTCCCGGACCAGCGGGGCTGGTCCCGACGCAACCTGCTCTACATGCGGGCCTTCGCCGAGGCCTGGCCGGACCTGGAGGAAGTTGTGCCACAGCCTGTGGCACAACTTCCCTGGGGTCACGTCCGAGCGCTGCTGGACCGGCTCGAGGGTCGGGCGGAGCGAGACTGGTACGCCGCCCGCGCGGTCGTGGAGGGCTGGTCCCGGGCGGTGCTGGAGTTCCAGGTCCGCAGTGGTCTGCGCGCCCGGGTGGGTGCGGCGCCGTCGAACTTCACCGCCGCGCTGCCGCCGGCGGACTCCGATCTGGCGCAGGCGCTGGTCCGGGATCCGTACGTGTTCGACACTCTCGGGTTGGCCGCGCCGATCGCGGAGCGGGATCTCGAGCAGGCGCTGATGGACCGGTTGCAGGCGACGCTGTTGGAGTTCGGCCGGGGGATGGCGTTCGTGGGCCGGCAGGTCCGGTTGGATCTCGGGGACGGCTTTGAGGTGGTGGTGGACCTGTTGTTGTTCAACGTCGAGCAGCTGCGCTACGTCGTGGTCGAGCTGAAGGTCGGCCCGCTGGCGCCGGGAGATGTCGGGCAGCTCGGGGTATATGTCGCGGTCGTCGACGACAAGCTCCGCCGACCCGAGACGCACGCCTCGACGGTGGGGCTGCTGCTGGTCGCCGGGCGCAGCGACCCCCTCGCCCAGTACGCCCTGGCCGCCAGCTCCGCACCTGTCGCCGTCGCCGACTGGGCGTCGCTGCCCGCCGAGACCCGGGCAGTCCTCCCACCCGCGGAGCGGATCGCCGCGGCCCTGGACACCTCGACCCTGCCCGGTGCCGCCGGCGGCAGCGACGTCGGGCCCGTGCAGTGACGGTAGCCATGGGCGGAATGAACGACGACAAGCCGGACTGGCTGACCCGGGCCGACGCCAAAGCTAGAACCCTGGACAACTTGACCTCGGGGAAACCGGCGGAGGTGTACGTCTCATTCGAAAACGGAGTCCCAACAGTTTTGACATGTGAGCAACTGAGTGCCGCGCTCCGGGAGGGCAATTTTCCGGAGCTGCTACAGCGATCGCTCCTGGACGCTATGCAGCTTTGAACCCCTCGCTGCCCTGCGCCCCGGGGTATGACTTGCAGCGATAAGTGGCGCGGTTCTCGCAGCGCTATGTGGCAGGATGATCCCACCGCCGTCAGGGCGATCTTGAGCGGTTGAGAAATTCCTCAGGGGGCACAAAGCGCTGAAGCGCGATCGGCAAACCGCAAAACTTCATGCAGCCAGAGTCCCGGGCGATCTCGATGGATGCTATGGCCGGACTCGATCACCGACGTTCGCATCTGCGGTAGAAGCCTCATCACCGCGGTGCGGTCCGGTTCGATCAGGCCGGTGCCGTCAGTAGCGGCCAGTAAGTGCACGGGCACCGGACACCCGGCGACCAGTGCCTGTAGATCCCAGCGATCGCTGCGCAGCAGTCCGGTAACGTGCTCCACGTCGAGCCGCAGGCGGCTCTCGACCGCGTTCTCCGCGTCGATGCACGACCACAACCGATTTTCCCCCAGCAGCGCCGCGATGGCACCCTCCGGGTCGTCATGGGCCAGGCGCGCCGACCGCTCAATGTCGTCCGCGACGTCGCTCGGGTCGAGCGAACCGGCCAGTCCAGGTGGCTCCTCGATGACGATCCCCTCGGTGTAGCCCGGACCGAGTTGTGCCACTTTGAGCGCCACGATCGCCCCCAACGAATGGCCTGCAACAAGGTCGACCGGCCCAGGCACCTGCTGTAACACGTCGTCCGCAAGGTCTGCGACGGTGAGGTTCACGGAGCCCATATAGCGTCGATCTCCGTGCGCCAGCATGTCGAGCGCGTGAACCTGCCAACCGAGGTCGGTTAGGTCCTGCACGATCCGCCACCACGACAGTCGGCTCGACTGCACCCCATGCAGTAGCACTGCTGAACGTCGGTCATGCACCAGCACAGTGAATCGTACGGTTCCCTGGGCGCCAAATGGTTCCGCTTGGTGGGCGTGTCTCGCGTCGAGGGGCCGTGCGGCGCGCCCAGCGGTTGGCGCTCGCCAATACGGGTCCTCGATCACGAGGTCAGGACAACCCGATGCGGGTGATCGCCGACGAAGACCACTGCGAGGTGGTGTTCACGTTGCGTCGACGGTGGGGGATGAGCGATGCGGATTTCGGGCGCGACGCAGAGGCGGTGGCCGCCGACCCGGTGCGGTCAAACGGGTGCTCGAACGCCCGTAGTTGTGGCCGCTGCCCGCTCGTCTACCGGACAAGATCGTCAACCCCCGGCGCAGGCCGCCGTGCCATCTGGCACCGCGGGAACCGCGCCACCTACCGCTGAGGGTCACATGCCGAAACCCAGTGACGGTTCGGCGCTGCGAGTTAGCTTTTTCGGTACGAGGACGGGATGTCGGCGGGTTGCAGGCACGTGCACAACCGTTGGCGCGGTCGCCGCGGCGACGGTCGGTGCGATCGCGAACAGGGGTGTCACGCCGAGGAGGTCGACCAGCAGTCCGGCGGCCGGGGTTCCGCGGACAGTCCAGCGAGGTCGCCGGCGAATTGTGACGGGCCGCTCCAACCACCGATCGTGTGTCGACCCCCCCGATCACCTACCGTCCGAGCCGTTCCAACGCGGCTGCCGCGCTGGTGGTTCGACAGCACCGAACGGGGAGTGCTGGTCAGCCGGGTGGACCCGGCAGGTGAAGAAGGCCTGCGGTGGTTGGGCGAAACCTGCACGCGTCCTCGTAGAACGCCACCAGGTGAGGTTCGTAGTCGACGTGCAGCCACTCGCAGCCGGCCGCTGCGACCTGTTCGGCGAGGAGATCGACCAGGGCGCGCGCGATGCCGCGCCGCTGACATGCGGGGTCGACGACGGTATCGAGGAGGAAGGCGTGAAGGCCGCCGTCCCAGCAGGCATGCACGAATCCAACCAGCGCGTCACCGCGAAAGGCGCCCACCCAGGCCAGGCTGTGCCGTTCCAGCCGTACTGACCACGGTTGCGGACCGTGCCCTGGGCTGCCGAATGCCCTTGCGTGCAGGTCGGAAAGTGCGTCGTCATCGACGGGGAACCGGACGACCATTTTAATATGGTCTGAGAGCGCGGCGGTCATGCGCTGAAGTAAATCAGTCCGCGTGAGCGGTCTGGTGTTCGGAGTCGGGGGTTCACCCGCCGGCCGCAGTCCTGTCGGTGTTGATCGCTACCGTCCCGGTGCATGCCGCTACGGGTGATCGCAGGTGAGTTCCGGGTCGTGGGGACCCAGCCGGACGGGGACTCGGCCCGGTTCTACCCGGACGACCCGGACGCGTGGTGCAAGACCAGGATCCGCGCACGGGTCAACCCGTCGGGTGGGGTGCAGCTGCGGTTGGACGCTATCGACGCGGTGGAGACCCACTACACCCCGCCGAAGGCGCCCGTCGCCTCCACCTGATCTGCCCCGCGTTTCTCGGACATGGTCTTTTGCGTGTCCATGCCGCCGCTTGATAGCCGGCGTGGATTTCACTGGGTGTCTGATAGCCCAGGCCGGAGTGGAGTCTTTCCGGGTTGTACCAGCTGTCGATGTACCGGGTGATGTCCTGGATCGCGTGGGCCCGCGTCGGGTAGACGGTTCGGTGGACACGCTCGTTT